>Ga0335397_10002161_pt1 | contig 26759 bp, 28 predicted proteins | sample MAT04_FD_205740 | JGI IMG/M metagenome (GOLD analysis project Ga0335397, IMG submission 205740) | Freshwater microbial communities from Lake Fryxell liftoff mats and glacier meltwater in Antarctica - MAT-04 (spades assembly) (version 2) ... | reverse complement strand
GGCAGCCGCGAAAATTCTCGGTATTGACAGGGTTTCTTTGTGGCGCAAGATTAAACGCTACGGGCTTGAAAAACCCGACGCATGAACGACAACCCTCGAATATCGCAATTTAAAATGGCCCACAACAATGCAGATCACTACGCCAATATATAGGCTCGGGCCTCCAGCACCCTGTCTACTACCTCGTCGGCATTGGTCACCAATACCAATTCAAGGTCTTCAGTGACGTCGGGGGCCAGGGCCTCAACTTCCTCTTTATTGGCTTGCGGCAAGAGCACGCATCGCACTCCCGCTCTTTTGGCGGCGAGAATTTTTTCCCTGATGCCGCTGACCGGCAGAATGCGGCCGCTCAGGGTCATTTCCCCGGAGAGGGCGACATCGCGGCGAGTCGGACGCCTGGTGAGAAGAGAAAGGAGCGCCGCAAAGATGGTAATGCCGGCGGAAGGACCATCCTTGGAAATAGCCCCGGACGGAAAATGAATGTGGATGTCGGTATCTTGGAAAAAGGTATCGAGTATGTTGTATTCTTTGGTTCGGCTGCGAATATAACTGAGGACGGCCTGCGCTGATTCCTGCAAAACCTCACCAAGCGAACCGGTTAAGATAAGTTTTCCCGAACCGCGCATAGAAACCGTCTCGATGCTGATTATTTCACCCCCTGATTCGGCCCACACCAGCCCCGTGGCGATACCCACCCGGGACCTGCCGTCAGTCACTTCGCGAAAGAATTTCCGGGGTCCGAGGAGATGACTCACTGTATCGGCGTCGATATCCATTGCCTGCTCAGGGTGCTCGGATTTTAAACATAACAGGGCAATCTTGCGGCAAATATCAGCGATTTCCCGCTCCAGATTGCGCAACCCGGATTCCCTTGTGTAGTCGCTGATCACACGTGCAACAGCGTCCGAAGAAAGATGCAGCATTGTCCTGGAAAGCCCTGCCGCTCTCTGTTGCCGTGGCAAGATGAACTGCTTGGCGATCTGCAGTTTTTCTTTTTCCGTATAGCCGGCAAACTCGATGCGCTCCATCCGGTCTAAAAGAGGGCCGGGCAGCTTGCTGATGTCGTTGGCCGTGGCGATAAACATCACCCGCGACAGATCAAAGGGCATATCAAGGTAATGGTCGGTGAAGCGAATATTCTGTTCAGGGTCAAGGACCTCAAGCAGCACCGAGGCCGGATCACCGCGAAAATCCTGGCCGATTTTATCTATTTCGTCGAGCATAAATACCGGATTATTCACCCCCACTTTTTTTAATTCGGTGATGATACGACCAGGGAGGGCGCCGACATAGGTCCGCCGGTGGCCACGCAATTCGGCCTCATCGCGCAGACCGGCCAGAGAAATGCGCACAAACTGACGTTGCAGAGCCTCGGCTATGGCCCTGCCGACCGAGGTTTTGCCCGTGCCCGGCGGGCCGGTAAAACAAAGAATCGGTCCCTTACCCATTTCCACAAAGAGCTTTCTTTCGAGTACTTCTTTGACCGTCTTGCGCAGTTCATCAAGATTCACCGGCTTGCCGAGATAATGGGCCGCCCCTTTCTTCAAGGCCTCTACCGCCGAACTGACGGTTGCAAAGCCGGTGACCATGATAACCGGAATTTCCGGTGTCAATCGATTGATCTGTTGCAGCAGTTGCAGGCCATCCATGCGGTCCATCTTCAGATCGGTGATGACCAGGTCGATCTCTTCCTCGGCAAGAACCCTGAGGGCCTCAATGCCATTGGCCGCACACCTACAGCTGTATCCGTCCTTCGACAGTACATGCTCCATATTGGATCGAGCAATTTCTTCATCGTCAACCACCAAGATACTTTTCTGTGCCTTGCTGCACAGGGTTTTGGCAGCCAGAAACTCAAGAATCCGCTGTTTGACCTGGGACAGACCGCAGTGCCTGGCCTCGAGAACAGCCTGGGCTCTGTCTATGTCGATTTTGCAGAGTGACGACACATTCCAGGGCAGTGAGATCACCAGCTCGATATAGTTGAAACCCACCGCATACTCGGCAACCGACGGATCGGTCTTCTCAAGTTTCTCAAATTCCCAGCTCACAGTTTCGAAAATGTGCGGGGGAAGCGCGGAGTCGTCGACTTGAGCGCGAAGCTTGGCCAGAGGAGTGATGCTATCCGGGGTGTTTTGTGAGGGCACGTCAGGTTGTTGAACTTTTCTTTTAAAGAACATAAGGACCTTTTTCTGTTAAAAATCTTCAGGGGTTTACGGTAATAGACCTTCCGCAAAAAGTTTGCTGAGAATTCTCATGGTTCTGACGAGCTGTACACACTCCCCGTCCAGGATACCTCGGGCATAGAACGTCCAACATTTTGCAATTTTGATTCCATTATACATCCTTTCTAACTGACCTCTTAAAAAAATCCACCTGCAACTTTCAGACTTCTCGGATTTCGTGGCAAGGCAATTATTGGTCCACAAAGCTCTGTCCAGCCACTTTTTTGAACCGCAACGGTCCTTTTCCCGTATTTCCTGCAAACAAGACAATGCAGCATGGACAGTCTCCGTATCACCCTGTCGGCAAGTTTGGGAGTGTTGCAACTTGCACTGGGTTGTTGCAAATTGCAATAGCCAATCAAGGGTTTTCCCCGGGATTGCTGAAACCTTGTTGCGAATTGTAACACTGTTAAGCGCAAAGCTTTTATGTATTCAAATAATATTAATAAAATAGATAACATGCGATGAGATTTCTGGTTGGCATGCTTCTTGAAAACATACCAACAACAGTCTTCATATTCACTCCGAGAAACAGCTATGGCTCAAACATCTTCAGGAAAATTTCCAATCATACCAGCCGAAAAGCATGGTAATGCCGAGGCCGTCCCCGCTCCGCCACCTCAGAATAAAACACCCTTCATCCTGGTCGTTACCCGCAACGGACATATGGCCGAACCGGTAATGGAGTATGCCATTAATGTTGCCGATCGCCTGAAGTATGCCATCCTCGCCGTTCATGCCAACACCCTGCCATTCTTCCGTGATGGCGGGGAACGGAGCAGGCTCTTTGCCACGGCCATGCAGGAAAGTTCAACACTCTTCAGGCACAAGGCCGGGGCGAAGGACGTGCAGGTTGAACACATCGGCGAAACAGGGAAAATCGGCAAGATCGTGAAACGGTTATGCCACACGGAAAAGCGTATCGAGTTTGTCATCATTGATCAAGGAATCCGTATGGAAGAGGTGACCTCGCAGGCACCTGTTCCCGTTTTTAGCGTCATTTATACCCGGCCTAAGGCGGGTAGAATGACCAAGAACACTCATTATAATCCAATAAATGGAGGAGAAACGAGTATGTCTACCACAAGCAAGAAACGGCATGTAAAAAATTGTTTTGTCTTTGGCGGCCTCACTGCCGGATTGTACGCGGCTGTTTTTACCAATCCGGAAATCATTATGACCTATCTGGCCAAAGGTGGTCTGTATGCCCTGGTGCCCGTCGCTGTAGTCCTCGCCGTCTCCTACGTGCATGGAAATTTCACCAATTCGTTCTGGTCCGCTCTGGGCATTGAAGGTTCGAAAGTTACTGCACCCAAGCGGGTGGATATTCGCCAGGATACCACCGATTCTCTCGGTATCAGAAAAGACACTCGACCACGCGCTGAAGTCAGGGTGTGAAGTTCGCAGACGGTGCTCTATTATGCAGCTTCTGGAATATTTTAAACAACAGAATTTAATATAACATATTAATTTTCGGAGGAAAAATGCACGGTCCAATTAATGAGGTAATTCAGTTTATCGACCTGAGCGCGTATGCAATAGTGTTTTTATTCCTTGTCGGCTTTGTCGGCGGTCTTGTCAGCGGTTTTATCGGTTCCGGCGGCGCCTTTGTTCTGACTCCGGCGATGATGAGCCTCGGTGTGCCGGGAACGGTGGCGGTTGCCAGTAATATGTGCCACAAGTTCCCCAAGGCCCTGGTTGGTGCAATCAAACGATATAAATATGGCCAGGTGGATATCAAATTGGGACTTATCATGGGAGCCTTCGCCGAGATCGGTGTTCAGGTCGGAGTTATGTTGCAGAAACATATCCTTGACACCTGGGGACAGGCCGGATCAAACCTCTATGTCAGCTTTATCTTTGTGTTGGTTCTGGTCATAGTCGGTTCCATTGTCATGCGTGATGCCGTCACGACGAAGAAATCGGGGGGCAATACATCGGGTGCGCCTCTTGCCAAACGCATTCAGAAGATCGAACTCTGGCCGATGTTGACATTTAAAACTGCAAACCTGCGGATAAGTATGTGGTTTCTTGTGCCGGTTGCCTTGGCCACCGGCATGTTGGCAGCGACCATTGCGGTCGGCGGGTTTATCGGGGTGCCGGGATTGATGTATATCATCGGGGCCACCAGCATCATTGCATCGGCAACTGAATTGGTTATCGCCTTCGTCATGGGTCTGGGCGGCACTCTTGTTTGGGCATACTATGGCATGGTGGATATTCGCCTGGTTTTGATCATTCTTGGAGGTTCACTCTTTGGCGTGCAGCTGGGGGCTATCGGCACCACCTACGTCAAAGAATATATGATTAAATACGTTATGGGCACCATCATGCTCATTGTTGCCGTCAGCCGCTTCTTTGCCATCCCCAAGTATTTGAATGAATTACAGATCACCGCTCTTGCCGCCGACAACGTGGCAGTTATGACTCAGATAAGTTTTGCGGTGATGTGTTTTGCCCTTCTGACTGGGGCAACTATCATACTTGTCAGCCTTTTTCGAGCCAGAAGCCTTGAAAGGGCCGTGGCATAGGGAGGGTAATCATGTCCGATACAGTTAAATTAATTCTGGTGGCTATTGATCCGGGTCCGGCCAGCCAAACCGCCTTTCTTCAGGCGCTGCGTCTAGCCCAATCGATGCGAACAAAATTGGTGGTTGTTTCCGTTACTCCTCGATATGAAGGGAACATGAATCGCTGGGCAATTAGTGATGCCAACGACCAAATGAGTTTGCCCTTTAAAAAATGTCTGCAGGATGCTACGCGCACAGCTGCAGCGCATGGTCAAACCATACGCGTTGAGCACAGAGTGGGAGATCCTGTTGAAGAGATAATTGCCACTGCCGAAGAAATAGGTGCCGGCCTCTTGCTCATGGGTTGCCCAAAGCGTGCCTATGTCGAGCGTGTGTTGCTCGGGCGAACGATAGCCAATGTGATCGGTTTGAGTTCATGCGATGTGTTGCTGATCCCTGAAGATGTAGAGGTAAATTTTACCCGGACGCTTGTCGGCTTAGACGGTTCTCGGCACAGCATGGACGCCGGACAGCGCGCTCTCGATCTGGCTGCGGCATATGGTGGGGAAGTGCATGCACTTTCGGTACTGGATGTCGGTGTCGATCGCAGTCTGCGTTATGGTGTACTTGATGAGGCACGGCGTAAGAGCTCAACTGCAGTGCAGACCTTGGCCGGTCAAGGCAAGAAATTAGGTGTGCCGGTGATTACTGAGATTTGGGAAGGATTCCCCTACGAACAAATAGTTAAATATTGTGAGGAAAAAGATATTCAGCTGATTGTTTTGGGATCTTATGGCCGTACCGCCCTCAGGCGTTTCCTTATGGGCAGCGTGGTGGAACGGGTTGCGGCGCTTTCCTTTAAGCCGATTTTGGTCGTAAAAAGACTGGCAAGCAATGGTGTTCGGGATCTTGCTGGTGTAGGTGATCTCGTTTCGGAAAAAATGGCAGGTTGAGTTTTTGGCCCGCGTCCAGGATTGAGGGGTGGGCTGGATTGCGACCGTGTATAGACAAACAAGGGAGAGTCGGCAATTCTCTCCCGAAAGGAGGTGCGCGATGGAGTCAAACCAATACTTTACCGTATTTATTTTGTCGGTATGCGCCATCCATCTGGCAGTGACCACAGGTGTCCGCATGCAGAGCTGGTGGCAGGCATTTGTCGCCGGCAGGCATCGCCCACAAAGACCTCTTATTCAGGCTGCCCGGGGTGTCGGCCTTCTTGCGAAAACCAACAAGCAACAGCGCAGTGACTGGTATGTTTTTTTTCATTGCACTGATTTGGTCGGAAAAGAACCTTCGCCGAAAAGTGATTTTCCTTCTAGCCGGAAAAGTTTGTTGCCACAACTGAAAAAGGCTCGGACTTCAGGTGGACGTCCGGCGGCAACCAGATTGACTCTCACCTGATTATAACCAATGGCCGGCATACCTTCTGTGATTTAAAAATCTCAAAAAATATGCCGGCTCTCTCCTGATCGCCGAAAATTTTCACTCTTGGCTGCTTCGGCAGCTCTCAATGCGGCTGGTATGGTTTGTTGTTCAGCCTTTACCTCCTCCTGGTATTTCCCTTCAACATCCTCGTCGGTTTTCCGCCCTTGCAACAGAGTGTCAAGTATGTAATGATGGAAAATCAGGCAAGAAACAGAGCTTCCGACACTCCATCAATACACGAAAAACGATGTGGCTGTTGGAACATTTTGCACGTGCGGGCTTTAGGCAGTATTATCGCCTCAAAATTTGCTGTATAAAGGGAATTTCAATGACCCCTGCGAAGCAAGGCAGATTGTCCTTTCTGTCATGGTCTCAGTTCCGCTGGGACGCCGGAGCTCTTTTGTGACCTGTTGGGAACTGTCGTTCTCAACCGGGTTTTCTTCTTGCCCAAAGCACCATGAATTTATTCTCAAAGATATTTTCCTCCCTCCTTGTGGGCATTATTGGCTTACTGATAATTATTGGGAATTTGTATTATGAGGCGCAGATCAGGCAATTTGATGCGGATATGGTGGCAAATGCCCAGGCGGTCGGTAGGGTTCTCGCAGGAGTCATAGTCCACGTCTGGGCGGAAAGCGGAGCCGAGATGGCCGTCAGACAGATCGAAGGGGCCAACCAAGCCGATCCGGAGCACACCATTCGTTGGGTCCGGCTCGATGATGTCCGCCGGAGATTCGCTGGAAGGCAGCCCGTGCCCACCATTGATGCGTTGGACACCGGGCAACCGCTCACCTTTATTGCCTTTGATGAAAATCGAAAAAGGCGGCGCTATACTTTCATTCCCGTTCTCATACCCGGAGAGCGGCGTGGAGTGCTGGAAATCACCCAATCTCTTGCGCCGCTTGTGCAGTACACCCAGAAAGTACTGGTTCAAACCCTGTTGATTTCAGCAATATTAGCCCTGGTCAGCGGTAGCGTCGTCTATTTTCTCATCTACACAAAAATCAGGAAACCTCTCGAAAAATTATCCCGTAAGGCAATGGAGATCGGCAAGGGCAATCTGAGCCGATCTTGAGATACAAGGCGACGATGAGCTGGTACAGCTTGCCGGAATTATGAACGATATGTGCACCAGATTGCTCATCGCCCAAGAAAAGATCCGTTTCGAAAACCTTGCCCGCTTGAAGACCCTCGAACAGCTGAGGCATACCGAGAAATTGTCTACGGTGGGGCAGATTGCCGCCGGCATAGCCCACGAGATCGGCACAACCCTCAACGTTGTCGACGGCAGGGCGAAAATGATAATTTCCGAGCCTCTAGAGCGACAGGAGATCATTGGTTGCGCAAAAATCATCAAAGCCCAGGCGGAGCGGATGACCCTTATCATTAGCCAGCTCCTTGATTTTTCCCGGAAGAAAAAGGTCATCCGGAAGGGCCACGAAAATGTAGTAACCCTGATCAGGCAGGTTTTTCATCTCCTCACCCCTCTTGCCGGCAAACAGGGAGTGGGTCTGTTTTTGCATGTGGCGCCCGAGGCGAAGGTGTATTGTTTCGTTGACGGCCAGCAGCTCCAACAGGTTATTATGAATGTCATTATGAACGCCATTCAGGCGACACCGGATAAGGGCAGTGTCCAGGTGGATGTGGCAAATATCCGGTTAAAATCGATGATCCACACCGACGATCAGGTAAAAGAATTTCTTCGCATCGATATCCGCGACGAGGGGCAGGGGATTCTGGAAGAGCATCTCCAAGAGATATTTACCCCGTTTTTTACCACTAAAAGTGTCGGCCTGGGCACAGGACTTGGGTTATCAATTGCCCGCGAGCTTCTGGAAGAACATGGGGGGTGGATCGAAGTTCGCAATCGCCCGACAAAAGGTGCAGAGTTTACGCTCTATCTCAAAGTAGAGGAAAGTGGGCTATGAAAGGCCACATCCTCATTATTGAAGACGATCAGGATATGGGTGAAATGCTCGATTTCGGGTTGTCCCGGCGTGGCTTTACCAGCCGTTCTCTGCTAACCGGTCAGGCTGGAATTGCGGCTATAGCCGGTGACATGCCGGATGTTGTCCTAACCGACATAAATCTTCCCGATATCAGCGGCATTCAGGTCTGCCGCGAGGTTGCCGAGAAGTGGCCGGAAATCCCGGTCATTATGATGACGGCCTTTGGTTCCCTGGATACCGCTATTGAGGCGATCAGGGCCGGGGCCTATGATTTTATAACCAAGCCCCTGGATATGGACCTCCTCGCCCTCACTCTTCTGCGGGCGGTGGATCATAGAAACCTCAAGCGCCAGGTGCAGATCCTCAGCGAGAAAATCGAGCGCAGCCATTCTTTTTCCGAACTCATCGGCGAGAGCCCGATCATGCAGGAGTTTTTTGCCAGGTTGCAGCGCATTGCCGATGCCGAGACCTCGGTGCTGATTATCGGGGAGAGTGGTTCGGGCAAAGAGATAACTGCCCGTGCCCTGCATGAATACAGTCGCCGCAAAGACAAGCCCTTTGTCGCCATCAATTGCTCGGCCCTGCCGGAAAACCTCCTGGAAAGTGAACTCTTCGGCCATGTCAAGGGGGCTTTTACCAATGCCTGGCAGGATCGAACCGGCCTGCTTCTGGAGGCCAGCGGCGGTACGCTGTTTCTTGACGAAATCGGCGATATTCCCCTCAGCCTGCAACCAAAACTGTTGCGGGCGCTGGAGGAACGTAGGATCCGGCCGGTGGGGGGCAACAAAGAAGTGAGTTTTGATGTCCGCATTCTCGCGGCAACCAATATGGATATTGAGGCCGCCGTTGCCGAGGGCCGGTTTCGCGAAGATCTCTATTACCGGCTCAATGTCATCAAGGTGGATATCCCGCCGCTCCGTAAACGTGGTACCGATATCCTTCTCCTGGCGCACAAGTTTATTGGCGCTGTTGCCGAAAAACTGGACAAAAAGGTGACCGGACTCGCCGATTCGACCGTTAAACGATTGCTCAATTACCAATGGCCCGGCAATGTGAGGGAGTTGCGGAATGCCATGGAACATGGCGTCGGAGATTCTCATGATAGACCGCAAGACCCTGTATCGTCGACTGCAAAAGCCAGCAGAATGAGGCGCTGAGACTATACTGCCGACGGATGTGCACCTCCTGCCATGCTCGGTCCGCTGTGGGGCAAAATACCCCGGCAGATGAAGCCGGAACAGCCCTCTTCATGTCTTTTTAAGAGAATCCTTTGCAGCCCCGCCGACTCCCGGTAAAGATCTCTTCATACCAGCGTTATCGCAGTGCGGACGAGGATTGTCGGGTCTTTCTCTTGCCGCAAAAGCTCTTTTATGCAACAAAAGTAATTTGCTGTATGCCGGTGGCATACAAAGTGCTTGCATCCTGTTCCAATGAAAGGATGTCTGATGCAAATTCCCCATTAAAAACACCTTGACCTGAGAAAAGTCGAACAAGAAATTCGGTTTGTTTCAGCTTTCAGTGAAGGTATCAGTTGGAAGTCTATCTCAAAGAACGCAAAACCTCTTGTAATGTACCGTAAATGCGAATAATTATTGGAATTTTCCAGAATAAAGACGACGTAACAATGTTCAATAAGAGGCGCATGCTTGACATGATTTCTTTGACGGAGGTAGGCCCGTTCTTCTCGAAAAATCAGGCTCTTCTGTGGATGAATGAGTTGCATAGCCGCATTGATAACAGCGAGATTGCTTTTATCCCTGAGATCTCCGACATGGAATCGCCATGGTATGGATTCACTTTTGAGGAATAAGGTCAGGCCGATTGTCACGGATTGTGCCGCTGCCTGTAATTGTTCCGCTAGCGCCTTAAGACGACTGGCTAAGCCGTTGTCCGGAAATAACTTGGTTAATGTAGTCGTGGAAACGGCATAAGGATCCGTAGCGAAATAATGAAAATGAACATGTTATTTCGTGACGGCTCCTAAACTGAAAATCACCACGGAAGGCCTGCAATGAAAACCTTTTCACCTGAGTCGTCGCAGCCAACGCATGCTTTGTTCAAGATCAGAGGAAGGATGATGCCCTTTGAAGAATTTACCGGCCGACTGAAGACCTTGAGTGCTTCCCTGGGGCTTGGCCCAGTGCCAATTTGCACGTCCGGTCTTCTTTTCGCCGATCCTTCTGTGAGCGGAGCAGAGCAGCTGCAAAGGGATGAGGGCGACAATGCGGCCTACGTTTTATCGACGAAAGTAACGTATAACCCCAACTGGGGTGTATCTTGCGGTCTTCCCCGACTCCTAGAGCATAAGAAAACCAAGTCCTCTCCGGCGCGTACTCCGGCCGATTTCATAGCTCCTTTCCTGCACCTTTACCGGTTCACCCAAGAAAACATTTTCCTCAGTCAAACGGCGCAGAACCCGTGTCTCATCACCCTGCCGGAAATCTTGTTGCAGCATGGCGAAGCAGGTTTAGACTGCAAATTGATAATTCATCTGGAACGAATTGTCGAACCGACCAAAGACGGATTTTTTTGTCCGCTTATGATCTCCGGAACCCTCCATTCCTTCGTCGTTTCTCCGGCTTTTCAACAGTCTTTTGCCGCCTTGACCAGTGACTGGGCACAGGGCAGAAAGCTATCCATTGGCCACTATCTCGGCAGGGAGCTGTTTTCTTTTGCGGGCGTTGAGAGTGCGGTTGACAAAGACACCTTGAAATACAACTCCTGAGAAAAAAATGAATATCTTCCTTTTGTCCCTGGCCATTATAGTCGCGGCGGGGGTACTCCCCCTATTGAGCCACCGGCACATGGTGATCAGCAAATGGTTTTATCTGGGAATCACCTTGATCGGTTGTGTTACAGGGATCTTAGCACTTTTTTTTGCCCCTGCCAAACTCCAGGGCATGACCTGGGCGTGGTCCTGGCTGCATAGCTTTCGCCTGGAATTCGCCTGGAATTCGCCTGCGATTCGCTCAGTTTCTTCTTTTTGATACCGATTTTCTTGATCGGCCCTTTGGCGGCCATTTACAGTTGTGTCTATTTCGATATGGCGGAAAACACGCTCAGGACGGCGGTCAGTTTCTTTTGTACCAATGTGCTTATCGTCGCCATGGCCCTGGTCACCCTTGCCGCCAACATTTTAAGCTTTGCCCTGGTGTGGGAAATCATGTCCCTCTCGTCCTACATTCTCGTTATGTATGACTATGAAAAAGCGGAAACGAGAACCGCCGGCTACCTCTATTTTCTTTTTGCCCAGGCCGGGGCATTGCTGATATTTGCCGCCTTCGGGGTAGCTTTCAGCCAGACCGGCAGTCTCGAATTCACCCAGTTTGCGACCATTCCGGCAGAGGCCAAACTGATCGTCTTTTTCTTGGCCTTTCTCGGCTTTGCATCAAAAGCCGGGGTCTTTCCCCTGCATGTTTGGCTACCCCATGCCCATCCGGCGGCGCCCAGCCATATCTCGGCACTTATGTCGGGGGTGATGATCAAAATGGGTATCTATGGCATTCTTAGGGTCTATTTTCTCCTCGCCAGCAGCGAGTTGCTCATTGGCCAGGTGGTCCTCGTTTTCGGCATGATCTCCGGGGTGTTAGGCGTACTGTATGCCCTTGGCAAGCACAATCTGAAAAAACTCCTTGCCTATCATAGCGTTGAAAACATAGGCATTATTCTTATGGGTGCAGGTCTTGGTATGATCGGGGTGGCAAAGGGAAATGTGACCATGGCCGGTTTCGGCCTGGCCGGTGCCCTGCTCCATGTTCTCAACCATTCAATCTTTAAATCCCTGCTGTTTTTCGGAGCCGGTGCGGTCATCAAAAACAGCGGGACCAGCCATGTCGATCACCTCGGCGGCCTGATGAAAAGAATGCCTGTTACCGGCAGAGCCTTCCTGGTCGGCTCCGTGTCGATTTCCGGCCTGCCGCCTTTCAACGGTTTTATCAGCGAATTTCTCGTCTATTTCGCCGCCTTCCAGGGTCTCAAATATACCCATGGAACCCTTCTGCTGGCGATTTTGGCGATTATTTCCCTGGCCGCGATCGGCGGTTTGGCGTCTTTCTGCTTTACTAAGGTAGTGGGCATCGTCTTTCTCGGTGAACCTCGCAGCCGACAAGCGGCCGAGGCCGGCGAGGGAAGTCGCTTGCTGACCCTGCCGATGGCGGTTCTCGCGGCCTTGTGCCTTGCCATCGGCATTTTTCCCGAGAGCTTTATGCACCTGGCCTTTGCCGGTCTCACCGATATTGTCACAGGAGGCCTCGTCGATGCCGCGAGCATCAACACTATCGGGGCGAATCTTGCCCTTGGCTCACGCCTGTTCCTTCTGATTTTTTTTGCAATACTTCTTCTCAGAAAACTCTTGTACCGCAACAAAGAGATTGCCAAATGTCCGACCTGGGGCTGTGGCTTCACCAAAGGAACGACAAGAATCCAGTACACTGGCACCTCCTATGCGCGCAGTGTCATTAATTTTTTCCGGCCCTTTGTCATCGTCAGGGAGTCCAAGGTGCGTTTAGAAAAAATCTTTCCGGGAAAAACCGTATACCACAGCCGGGTTGAAGATATCGCCGATGTCGGCATGCACCGGGGCCTGGTCATGCCGCTGCTGGCCCTGCTCGGCAAGTTTCGTTGGATACAGCATGGCAATGTGCAGCTCTATATTGGTTATATCATTGTGGCAATCAGTGTCCTGCTGCTGGTCTCGTTTATCTAAGCCGTCGTTCAACAATAAGTCATCCGTTTCTATGTCACGAACGGCATAAGGGGCCGTAAAGAAATGGATGAGATGGTAGTAGTTATTTCTTAACGGCCCCTAAAATTTCTTCGGTTACCAAGTGATGGGAAAAGGAATGGGAATGGAATCGTTTCTCACAATAGCTCTGGCGCTGCTTCTGGCGCCGCTCTTTCCCGGCATTATTCTCAAGGTGAAAGCTTTTTTCGCCGGCAAGAAGGGGCCGCCGTTGTTTATCAAGTATTACACTCTGGGCAAACTTCTCCGGAAAGGCTCGGTTTACAGTACCAGTACCACGTTTGTCTTTAAACTCGGGCCGGTGATTTCCTGTGCCGGGGCGGTGATGATCCTGCTGTTTTTCCCGCTGGGCGGCATGTCGCCGATCCTTTCTTTCCATGGCGGCGTGATTGTTCTTTTTTACATTCTCGGTCTTGGCCGCTTTTTCACCATCGCCGCGGCCCTTGATACTGCTTCGCCGTTTCAGGGCATGGGGGCGGCGCGGGAGGCATTTTTCGGAACCCTTGCCGAGGCATCGATTTTTGCCATCCTCGTTCTTTTCTATCGGATGACCGGGGCCCTCAGCTTTGCCGAGTATTTCACCGGGACAAACCCGATCAGCTTGGCGGGGCCGGCCGGAGCCCTGCTGCTCCTGGTCATCGTCTCTCTTTTCATGGTGCTGTTGACCGAAAATTCACGGGTTCCGGTCGATGATCCGGCCACCCATCTGGAATTGACGATGATCCATGAGGTGATGGTTCTTGATCACAGCGGCCCGGATCTGGCCTTTATCGAACTCGGCTCCTTTTATAAACTGTTCTTCTATTCGGCCTTCATCTTTCTCATTATCTGTCCTCTGAAGGCAGCCTGGGGGCTCTACAATATTCCACTGTTTTTTAGTGGAATCGGCATGGTGTACGTCGCCATCGGCTTGGTGGAATCAGGTATGGCCAGATTAAAAATGAACCTTGTGCCAAAGTTCCTGCTGACCTCCCTGATCCTGGTGTTTTTTGCGGCAATCCTTACCATGGAGTTAGTTAAATGATTAATATTAATAGTATAATCATGGTTATCGTGCTGCTGTCGGTGCTACTGTCCCTGGCATCGAGCCGGCTCATCACCCTGGTGAAGGTTATGGCCCTACAGGGGGTGATGGTATCTCTCTTACCCCTTTTGCTGCAGCACCATAGCCGGGTGGGGAGTGGCGGTCTGATATTTTTTCAGATCATGATCCTCATCAAAGGTGTGCTTATTCCCGGACTCCTCTATGTAGCCTTGAAACGCGTAGCCACCAAGAGGGAGATCGAACCGATCATCGGTTATCACGCCTCGCTTTTTGCCGGGCTGATCATCATCCTGCTGTCGATATTTATCACCGAGAGACTGCATCTTTCCCTGCCGAAAGGCCACGACTTGCTTCTGACCACGGCAATTACGACCATGTCGGCGGGCTTTTTTCTCATGATGAGCCGAAGAAAGGTGATCACCCAGGTCATCGGTTACCTGATGCTGGAGAACGGTATTTACCTGGTCGGCACAGCTCTCACCAAACATGCGCATACCGTTTATGTGGTAGAATTCGGCGTCTTGCTCGACCTGCTGGTCGGGGTCATGATCATGGGGATCATTTTGCATAATATCAATCATGCCTTCGATGGTATCAACACCGATCTCCTTGATCGCTTAAAGGAATGATACAATGCTCGAACTGATCTTTTTGCTGCCGATAATTACCGGCCTGGCAGCCCTCTTTACGCCCCCAACCCTTGGCCGGGGGATGCTGGTGGTTGCCGCCCTTTTTCATTTGCAACTGACGATTATGGCCTGGCTCGGGACTTTGCCGGTCTACACTGAGGGGTTTTTTTCCGCCGAACCGATCGGTCTATTGGTGCTGCTGCTCACCTCCTTTGTCTTTCTCTGTATCTCGGTGTATGCGATCTGTTATGTGCGCGAAGCCGAGATGGAAAACGAGCAGATTTTCCATGGCTGCATGCTGCTTTTTCTCGGCACCATGAGCATGGTAAGTCTTGCCGACCATCCCATTGTCCTGTGGATTTCCATAGAGGCGACGACCCTGCTCAGTGCGCCGCTGATTTATCTGCATCACTCAAGAGAGGCACTGGAGGCAACCTGGAAGTATATCATTATCTGCTCGGTGGGCATTGCCCTGGCGCTGCTCGGCTGCTTTTTCATCACCCTGTCCATTGATATCGCCGAGATCGATGTCCCATTAACCTTTACCTCGCTGAACCAGGTGGCGGCCCAGCTGGATCCGATCTGGCTGAAGGCCGGATTCATTTTTATTATCATCGGCTTCGGCACCAAAATGGGGCTTGCGCCGATGCATACCTGGCTGCCCGATGCGCACAGTCAGGCACCGAGTCCGGCGTCCGCCTTGTTGTCCGGGGCTCTGCTCAATTGTGCATTTCTCGGCATCTATAAGGCCCATACCCTGATGTATCTGGCCGGACTGGGGGATTTTTCAAGCAATCTGCTGATCGGTTTCGGTTTAACCTCCATGCTTGTGGCCGGGATATTTATGGTACGGCAAGGGGATTATAAGCGCATGCTCGCCTATTCGAGTATCGAGAATATGGGCATCATCGCCTTTGGCGTAGGTATCGGCGGGGTGGCGGTGTACGGCGCAATTCTCCATATGATCCACCATTCGCTCATTAAATCGTCGTTGTTTCTCTCCGCCGGCAACATTATGCTGGGCTTTAAAACCAAACTGGTTGGGCGTATCGGCAATCTGGTAAAATTTTTACCGAAGACCTTTGTTTCGTTTTTTGCCGGATTTGTCGGCATCTCCGGTTTGCCGCCGTTTGGCCTCTTTGTCAGTGAGCTGTTTATCCTCATCGGGGCCATAAGAAGCGGTCATCCGCTTTGCGCCGTCATTTTCATATTCTGCCTGCTCCTGGTGGTGGCCGGCGCCGCTCAGATCGTCACCGATATGTCCTTTTCCGAGAATATCGCCGAGACACACGGTGTTGAGAAGTTCCTTCGCATTTTGCCTCCCTATGTCCTGCTTTGTGCCTCGGTCTTGCTCACCGTTTGGATTCCGGACGGGATATATACGACAATCCTCGAAACCATTAAAATAATTGGCGGGACAATTCATGGATAAGCTTCTGCAGATTTACAACGGGCAAGCCGTTTTGCGTTCGACCATCCCCTGCGTGCCCTTTGCTCGTTTTGCCCAACTGCTGGACACCTTTGTAAAAAATGATGGCTTTATCGTCCAGTTTTTCGCCTTTGTCGAGGATGGCCGGAATATGCTTCTGGCGGTGGTGCGCAATGCCAAGCTGTATGTACTGACAACCGAGGTCGGCGAAATTTTTCCCTCTTTGACCGCCTCCTCCAGTGAAAAATTTCATATGTTCGAGCGAGAAATCGCCGAACAGTACGGGATTACGCCGAATTATCATCCGTGGCTGAAGATGGTTCGCTACCATGCCAACTATCGCCAGGTTGCCGATGTTTTCGGCAACAATTACGAGGAGGATATTCCCGGCAATTATCAATACTTCCAGGTCGATGGCGAGAGTGTTCATGAGGTTGCCGTAGGTCCCGTGCACGCCGGAATTATTGAACCGGGACATTTCCGCTTTCAGTGTGCCGGGGAGGAGGTTTTTTCCCTGGAGATACAACTTGGCTATCAGCATCGCGGAATCGAGAAGATGCTCACCCAAGTGCCGATGAAGCGATTGCCGATTCTTTGTGAAGGGATCGCCGGCGATACCAGTATTGGCCATAATCTCTGCTGTTGCCAAGCGCTTGAAGCACTCGCCGGGCTGTCTGTCGATCCCGGCGCACGGATTGTTCGGTCGATCGCCCTGGAGCTTGAGCGTCTCGCCAACCATATCGGTGACCTGGGCGCTTTGAGCGGCGATGTTGCCTTTAATCCGCCGGCGGCCTATTTCGGTCGCATCCGCGGTGAGTTTCTTAATCTCCTGCAGGTGCTCTGCGGCAACAGATTCGGCAAGAGTCTTGTGCTTCCCGGCGGCGTTTCTCAGATAATAGGGGGAGAGCAGGTGAAAATCATCGAAGATAAGTTGAAGGAGTTGGAGCCTGAGATCAGCCATGTCTGCGATCTGCTCTTCAGCGCCCACTCAGTACAGATCCGCTTCGAAAATACCGGCAGGGTTTCGAAAAAGATGGCCGAGGACCTCGGTTTGGTCGGTTACAGCGGTCGGGCATCCGGCCTCGGATACGACGCGCGTGTTGCTTTTCCGACCGAGGCCTATGGGGTTCTCCATGCGAATCGCAACGAGATGGTGAACGGCGATGTGTATAGTCGGGCATCGGTGCGTCGGGAGGAAATCATCCACTCCATGCACCTCATCCGCATCCTTTTAAACCGGGCCGGAGAGGCCTGTGCAAAAACAGCCATGGGAGACTTGCACCTTGAACCCGAATCCTTCGTGGTAACGATCAACGAGGGTTGGCGCGGCGAGGTTTCGCACTGTCTGTTGACCGACAAAGCCGGTAATATCGAACGTTACAAGATTAAAGACCCCTCGTTTCATAATTGGACCGGGCTGGCCATGTCGCTCAGGAACCAGGAAATTTCCGATTTTCCCCTGTGCAATAAAAGCTTCAATCTTTCCTATTGCGGCTTCGATCTTTAGTACCTTAGAAATTCCTTTTTGTTTCTTTGGAGGAATTTCGTGAAGGTACTTATCCAGCCCTTGTGGGGGGTTAAAATGGAAAGTTTTTCATCGGCGCCATAACCAAGGTAGAGAACATGTTGAAAATCATCAGGAACCGCTTTGAGCAGGGCTGTAAGACCAGCCAGTATCCGAAAGAATCGATCAACCTGTATAAACGATATAGAGGCCTGCCGAAAATAAACAGTGAATGTGATCCCGCAACGGTCAGGCAATGCGCCGCCATCTGTCCGCAGGATGCCATTCTTTGCGAGGAGCACAAGATCGATCTTGGCAAATGTACCTTTTGCGGGCGCTGCGAAAATGTCGAGGCCGGGGCCTTTGTAACCTTCAGTCAGGATTTCGGCATGGGGACAGCCACCAGGGAAGCACTGGTTTTTTCCGGCGATGCTCTTCCCGCCCTGGCCGAACATGCAAAGCAACATTTCAAGAAGCTATTCGGCAGGTCTTTGCAGTTGCGACAGGTGTCGGCGGGTGGTTGCAATGCCTGCGAAGCGGATACCAACGTGCTCAACACGCCTTTTTTCGACCTCTCCCGCTTTGGTATAGATTTCGTTGCCTCACCCCGCCATGCCGACGGAATTCACGTCACCGGGCCGATTTCGAAAAATATGAAAACCGCTCTCATAGCCACCTATGATGCGGTTCCCGCACCCAAGGTGGTTATCGCCTCCGGTGCCTGTGCCATATCCGGCGGGCCGTTCTACGGCAGTCCGGAGATTGTTGGCGACCTCGGCGCCATCGTCCCTGTCGATCTCTACATCCCTGGATGTCCGCCGCATCCCTTAACTACGCTGCACGCCCTGTTGCAGTTTTTTAAATGAAAAACCGATGATGCCTATGGTTCCTGTGAAAAGGTGTATACAATGTACTCTTGAAAGTTACGTTCCCACGTGCATCACGTGGATGTTAACTTACGACCACATGACAGGTCGGTGTTTATTAACCAGCAAAAGGCAGGGAGTAGAGTATGGCCATTATCACTATATCAAGGGGATCCTACAGCAGAGGCAAGGAAGTAGCGGAAGCGCTGGCAAAACGACTTGGGTATGAATGCGTTTCTCGGGATATTCTCCTGGAGGCCTGCGCCGAATTTTCCATTCCAGAAATCAGGCTGGTCAAGGCCTTGCATGATGCACCTTCCATCCTGGAACGATTCAGCCATGGCAAAGAACGGTATATCAGCTATTTTCGTTCGGCTTTTCTCAACCATGTGGCCAAGGATAATATTGTTTTCCATGGGCTGTCGGGCCATTTCCTGCTCCAGGATATTGCCCACGCCTTCAAGGTACGAATTATCGCTAATATAGAGGCTCGGATAGCAGAAGAGATGCGGCGGGAAAACAGTTCGGAGGAAGAGGCCCGTCATTTGCTGATGAAGGACGATGAGGAGCGTCGTCGATGGAGCATGGCGCTGTACGGCAAAGACACCTGGAACAGCAGCCTGTATGATATGGTGCTGCATATCAACACCCTGCAGGTGGAGGATGTCGTTGATGTGTTGCATGACGTAGTGCGCAAGGGAAGATTCGATGCCACTCCGGAATCACTTCATTTATTACGGGAGCGCACCCTTATGGCCAACATCCATGCCAAAATCGTCGACTCTTCGCCGCATGTAACGGTTGCTATCGACGAAGGGGTGGTAACTCTTGCCAATCTTGACGGCAACCTCAATAATGATGGGCAGCAACGTCGAAACACAGCGGCAATGCTGATCGACACCTATGGCCTGAAGGATGTCGTTTTTGCCAAGCCGGTCAAGAGCAAAAAGGATCATATCAACACCTTTTATAATCTTGATATCAAATAATCCGCACCGTTGCCGGAGCTTCCCTGCCAGTCGAAACCGGACAGACAGGGATTTCCGGACCTCAATTTTGTTTTACCGAATCGTCAACATGACCAGGAAGCAGTGGTTAATTCCGAAGTGTGATTGCTGGTTTTTGCAAGAAACAGCCGGTGCCTGAGTTTCGGCGCCCTGCCGAGGGATACTTCAATACCTTTTTGAGGGGTTTTTCCAGTGAGCTTAGATCGGTTTCAGGTCTGGGCCGCCGCTCTGCCAAGGGAGAAATCGCTGCAGCGGTAATCTGTTGTTCTTATTTTCTTATCAGACGAGAGAAGGAGCGCTGGACAACTTCGAGGCCGCTGCGAATGTTGTTCGTCATGGCTAAGCGCACTCGTTCAGCGTCTTTATCTTTTAGTGCAACGAGTATTTCTTCATGCCCTTGAATAAATTTTTGGCAATCACCCGGTTCTTGATGATACAGAGTAAGAAAGGTCTCAACGGATACGATCAACTTGTCGACAATGGAGCAGAGATGAGTGAGCTTTGAAGCTTCGTAGATGACACGATGAAATTTACGGTCAAGATTGTAGAAATCAGCCTCCATGTGCTCCATTTTGTGGTGCAAATCCTCAAGTTCAGCGAACTGTTGATCATTGAGGTGTTGCATTGCTTCAATGGTCAATTCGGCTTCAAGATCTATACGGATGTTGAAAATGATAACAACTTCTTTCTGCGAAGGTGGGTTGGCAACAACAGCTCCCTTGTAGGGAATGTTCTTCACAAGGCCGGAACGATCAAGCCGCATAAGAGCTTCCCGGATTGGGCCCCTTCCGATTCCCAACTCACTTTCAAGTTCAGTCAGCACTAATCTGGTTCCGGGCAGTTTCTCGCCAACCAGAATCATGTCGCGAATTCTTGCGTAGGCAATCAAGGATTTCATTGATTGGGTGTTGTTTTCCACGTTCTTGCTCTCTTGTCAAACTCGCGGTTTGTGTTTGTCATATAAAAGTTCAAATTTGTACCAATTCATAACTCATTTAAGCAGAGACAGTGTGCCGTTGATATATAGAGCTCTGAGCCACGTCCCTTGAATGACCGGATCAGGTTGATGGTTTCGACCTTGACCAAAACGCGAGCCCTTAACTCCGCCGAGAGAGGTTCACATTCAAACTGGGGGGTATTCAGGAACTCCGGGCCGGTCACTGAAACGGCCTGTTCGATTCATTCGATGGAGATGCATCCTTGTATACTCATGTTGTCTAATATTTGTAGAAGTGAAAATGCCTTAGCCGCTGGATAGCAGCACAGGTTTTTTCCATCTGCGGAGAATGGTTTTACACTTCGTCTAAAGAATGTGCAACGGAGATTCCATCCTTACATATGATCTATTGCAGTAAAAGGATTCTTGCCATGTTTGACGACTGCAACGATCTCTTTTGCCAGCAGCTCGGCGGCATCAATGCTCCGAATAGGCAAGTCGGCCTTTATCACACCGAGTTCAGTGCAGCCAAGGATGCAGAGATCAATGCCTTTTATGGCAAGACTATTACAGATATCCACCAACTGCTTGCTTGTCTCACCGCGGGTATTACCGGACTTAACCATGCGGATAAGGGCAAACAGTTTGTCCTGCATCGATCCTTCTGGATAAACCACCTTTACTCCACGAGCTTCAAACCTGGTCGCATAGAGGCCTGTCTTAACGATTGTGGTAGAGCCCAGAATGCCAATTTCCCGCAGATGAGGATTTTCTGCAAGAAGAGTATGAACGACCAAATCAATCAGATGGACAACCGGAATTGAGACGGCCTCGGCGACATACTTGTAGTAATAGTGAGCGGTGTTGCAAGGAATGACAAGGAAGTCAGCTCCATATTGTTCAAGTCGGCGTGCCATATCCGCCATACATGGCCCAGGATTCTCGGTACCTTCACTGAGAATTGCTTTTATTCGTGACGGAATCTTTGGGTTGTTATCGACGATGCAGCGAATATGGTCGATATCATCAAGGGCGACAGTATTGGCAATGATTCGCTGCATCAAATCAACAGTTGCTTCTGGCCCCATTCCCCCGATAATACCTACAATCTTCTCAGTTTTTTGTAATTTTAGTGAATTATCCATAGCCGTTGCTCCTCCTCGGCACTGGAGGGGTGACATTGTCGCCCCCTCAATTAGATGCAAATCAATGGCAGCAACCACCATTGCTAATAACTCACTTATTTTCGGAAAGCATCGAGATAGGCATAAAGAGCGGGAGACCCACCGGTGTGGAGGAATACAACATTTTGCCCTTTGGTGAAGACGCCCTTGCGAACCAGGTCAATCAGGCCCGCGGCGGTTTTTCCGGAGTATACCGGATCAAGAAGAATAGCTTCTTCGAAGGCAAACAGTCTAACCGCCTCGATCATTGAATCCGTCGGCAAAGAATAGCCCGGGCCTACATAATCGCCATAGCACACGATTTCCTTTCGGGCTATACCACCCCGAATGCCAAGGAGCTCAGCGGTCTTTTCAGTTAGATCATGGACGATTCCCTCCTGGACATCCTTAGGGCGGGAGACGTTCATGCCCGAAACCGGAATATTGGCGTTGGTGCCGATCAAACCGGCAACCATACCGGCATGAGTTCCTGCTGACCCTGAAGGGACGACGATATGGTCGATATTCAGATGCATAGTGTTGAGTTGGTTCATCAGTTCTTCCGCACAGGCTGCATATCCAAGTGCACCGATCGGATTGGATGCGCCGCCTGGGATTATGTAAGGCTTCTTGCCGGCCGCTTTCAGCTCGCTAGCAACTTTTTCCATCTCGGCCATCATATCAGAACCACCGGCAACAACTCGCTTGGTTTTTACTCCCAGGAGTTCAAACAGAAAGTTATTACCACTACCCTCAGGTTTATAAGAACCTTTGACGCGCTCCTCAAGAACCAGGTGACAATCGAGACCTTCCTTAGCCGACCAGGAAGCAGTGAGCCGACAATGGTTGGACTGTATTGCGCCACAGGTAATAATGGTGTCAGCACCTTTTTGCAGGGCGTCTGCGATACAAAAATCAAGCTTGCGGGTCTTGTTGCCGCCTGCTGCTCCGGGAAGAAGATCATCCCGCTTGATGAAAAGATTAACTCCTGCACCAAGAGCTGCGCTCAGCTTGCGCATCGGTTCGAGTGGTGTTGCACCTTGAAGGTAGCCACGCCGTGGAAATTTTGTAAAGTTCATCTATGTCTCCTTTGTTGTGATGTGACGGATATTTTGTTTTAGGACGAGGATGCATCCAGCTTTACATCCTCAATGGGATTATTCTTACAAGTGAATAATCGCCTCGACTTCCAAATTGGCCCCTAAGGGTAGGGCAGCGACCTGAAAAGCACTTCTGGCCGGAAAAGGTTGGGAAAAATACTCAGAATAGATACTGTTTACTGCTTTAAAATCCTTGATGTCCGCCAAAAAGACTGTGGTTTTTATGGTTTTTTTGAGGGTAGTTCCCGCCGCCAAGGCGATGGCCGCAAGGTTTTTAAAGACCATATGGGCCTGATCCTCAATCGAGCCAGCCAGCAGTTGTCCTGTGCGGGGATCAAGAGGCAACTGGCCGGAGGTAAACAACAGATCACCAGTGACGATGGCTTGAGAGTAAGGCCCGATTGCTGCCGGGGCCTGATCAGTAAAAATAGCATGTATCACCATGTAGCAACTCCATTTTATGAGATTTAATGATCTATAACGTTAGTTCCGTTGCACTGGTGATTTCCCGGCGTAGCTCCAAAAAAGCAATATCGGCATGGTCCCTGGGTCTCGGCAGATCGATCGCGTAAGAGGAATGTAAACGGCCAGGCAACTTTCCTTCCATGACCACGATCCGGTCACCGATGTAGATGGCCTCGTCAATATTGTTGGTGACGAACAGAACGGTCTTTTTTTCCTGCTGCCAGATGCGAACGATTTCCTGTTCCATGAGGTATCTCGTCTGGGCATCCAACTGTCCGAAGGGCTCATCCAGAAGCAACACTTCAGGATTGTTTGCATAGGCCCTGGCGATGCCGACCCGCTGTTTCATTCCGCCACTTAGTTGATGGGGAAAGGATTTTTCAAAGCCTGTCAAGCCAACAAGGTCTATGTATTTCTGCCCGATTTCTCTTCGTTCCTGTTTCGGCACGCCTTTCCATTTCAACCCCATTTCCACATTACCACGGACTGTCCGCCATGGAAAAAGGCTGTATGTTTGAAAAACCATGCTGCGATCAGGGCCGGGTTGGGTCACTTTCTTGCCGTTAAGAAGCACTTGTCCGTCACTGGGTTCTTCGAGTCCGGCAATGATTCTCAGCAGCGTAGATTTTCCCGATTGCCCTGGTCCGAGAAGGACCAGCAGTTCGTTTTCCTCTACATCGAGATCAATGTTTTCGAGAACGTGGACATGCTGTGTTTCTTTTTGAACGAAGGTCTTACAGACGTTTTGGCATGATATTTTTAATTTATTTTGAGTCACAGTGGAATCTCCCGTTTCCATGGGCAGATAAACCTTTCCAGGCGCCCCATGGCTACGCTGATCAGCCAGGCGGTGATAGCAATGACGATCATGCCCGCAACGATCATGGCCGGGTTTAACTGATTCATTCCCATAATGATGATGAACCCCATTCCGGATCTCGAGCCGACAAGTTCGGCCGCAAGAACGCAGGACCATGCAATGCTCAAAGAAATTTGCAATCCGGCAAATATAGCAGGAGACGAACCAAAAAATGAAACCTCGAGGATTTCTTGCCGGCGGTTGGCTCCAAGCATTCGAGCAGCGTCATAAAGAGCTGGATCCACCAGGCGAATTCCGTTATATGAATTGAGTATACATGGCACAAAGCTGCCGATGGCAATGATGAACACCTTGGATTCCTCTCCCATTCCGAACCAAAGAATGGCTAGAGATATCCATGAAATTGGAGGCATTGGTTTGAGGAGATCGAAAACCGGTTTCACAATGGCCCGCACGTAATCGTTCAGAGCCATGAACACTCCGAGAGGTACGGCAATTACCACAGCGAGGGCCCAGCCAATGAGCACGCGATGAATACTTGACCATAAATGCCACAAGAGTGTCTTGCCGGCGAGTGTGTCGGTGGAAAGGACCAGAAACTCTTGCAATACCTCAAGAGGAGTAGGCAGGAATGATCCTAGAATCTTATAAATGGCTCCCAAATGCCAGGCACCGATACATAATACTATTGACAGAACATAGAGGGCGTATTGACTTTGGTAGATCTTCCTGAATATTCCAGGCAGTTTGCTTGGTTGACTACACGTGGCAGCAACTTTGGGTAATGAGTTTGTATGTACCATTCTTACCTCCGTATGCCAGCAAGCAATCGTTTCTCGACATAATCGATGAGCAGGCCGACCAGGAATCCGGTGAGGCCGACCATGAGCATCCCGAGCAGTACCATGTCCGGCATAGCCAGTCGACGTCCCATGGTTATGAGGAAGCCGAGTCCCGTGTCTGCGGCAATGAGTTCCGCTGCTACGAGTGTTGTCCAGCATGCGGCAAGTGCCATTTGTAATGCACTAAATACCATTGGCAATGCCGATGGGATACAGATCTGGACAAAAATCTGCCACCGTGTTGCTCCATATGTCCTTGCCATTTGGATCAAAGTTGGATTAGTAAGCCGGACCCCAACAAACGAGTTGATGACACAAGGTACGATTCCGGACAGCCAGATAATGAATACCTTGCCCGACATACCGATGCCGAACCAGAAAATGGTCAGGGGAATCCAAGCAACCGCAGGAATTGGGCGGATCATCTCGAACAGTGGCCTGGCTAGTCCTTCAATTGAGTAAAACCACCCCATCAACAAACCGAGAGGGACGCCAATGGCGAGGGCGAGAATATACCCGTACAGGGCCTCCTGAATACTCACCCAGAGATGGGTGGCCAGCAAGGCTCCGTCCGGGTTGGTTTCATTCAGTTTAACAAAAAACAGTTTAATGATCTGCGTCGGGCTGGCCAGGAGATCGCGAGGGACAATGCCAGCATCGACGATGAGTTGCCATGCCACGAAAAACACCAGGGGACTGAGGTACGGCAGGTATTTGAGGAGCAAAGATCTGTTGTGTTCTTTGTTTGTCATTGAAACCTCGCATATTTGGCGGGTCGCACCCCGGCAGGGCTTTCTGCAACACGCTTCTTCGGCACTTTGCATCCACAGTAGTGCCTGTTTCATTCCCGGCGCGGCTTACCGAGCCGGGAATGTTTTTTCCATGAAGCGAACTTATTTCATTGTTGCTGCCAATTTCAGGAACTTGTCGGTGACAAAACCGCTTTTCATGACCTTATCAATTTCATCTTTTTTGAATTTACCTTGCTCGACGAAGAAATCCGCCGCTCCAGCCATCCAAGTCTCGACTTCAGAAGGGCCCTTGCTTGCATCAAACAGTTTTAACTGCTCTTTTAAGTCATAAATTGTACGTTCTTTGATGTCTGCAATAGCATTCTCCTCGGTGAGTTTGACTCCGGCCCAGTCTTTGAGAAACTTGACATAACCAGGTGCCAGTTTTACGTTTTCGGCTTTCATGTAGTCAACGCCCTGCATATAGACGCGCAGGAATTTTGCAACTTGCTCCGGATTTTCATCGGCATATTTTTTGTCGGCTATCAGGACGTTAAGTTGGTTTGCCCCTTTTTGCGAGTCGCGGTTGGCAATTTTCCAGCCCTTAGCAAGCCCTGTGTACATGCCAGGAGCCCACAGCACGGCTATATCGCCAATGCCGGATTCAAAAGCGGCAAGCATTTGACCTTGATCCATATTTTTAATGACCACGTCCTTGTCTTTCAGACCCAGACGTTTGAGCCAGGTCGACAGGGCAAAATGCCCGGAGGAGACGGTCGTGACCAGGACGGTCTTGCCGCGTACTGCGTCGGCGGTTCCGTAAGTTTCAGGAAAGCCGGCAACCGCTCCCTTGCTCTTCATAATCGGGCTATCGGGGCGAACCATTACCACATTTGAAGTTGAGTCATCATTGGCGATACCTATGAGATAGGCGCCATAGCGCATGGCTCCGACCAGCATAGGAACGCCTCCCGTTTCGCCGACTACCCATTGTTTGGCCGGCAGCGCTTCTATTTGCGCCATCCCGGAGTCAAAATAGACAAACTCGGTTTTAAAGCCAGCTTGTTTATCCCAACCTTTTTCCTTTGCATTCCACATGATAAATGTCGCATGCTCGGGTTGCCAGCAGCTCTTCAGGTCCACCAACTTCTCTTCAGCCGAAGTTGTTTGGCAAACACTGGCGACGAGGGCGAATGCAGCCAGGGCGATCTTTCCAAGGTCAGTCAGTTTTCTCATGATTTCAATCCTTTCCTTTTGCTTTTGGGGTTTATGCACTCCATCTTATCCACTTGCTACGATATTCCCCAGCAGCCCATTGCGGGCTGTCGGAGGTTTTCCACTACCACCACTTGATCATCTCAGTGACCGTTT
>Ga0335397_10002159_pt1 | contig 26772 bp, 26 predicted proteins | sample MAT04_FD_205740 | JGI IMG/M metagenome (GOLD analysis project Ga0335397, IMG submission 205740) | Freshwater microbial communities from Lake Fryxell liftoff mats and glacier meltwater in Antarctica - MAT-04 (spades assembly) (version 2) ... | reverse complement strand
TTCTCGGCTAGGTTCCGTCGGCGTGGCGCGAATCATCCAGCCATTGATTCGAATACCGATTCCGCCGTCCAGAAAAATCCAGCCCCCTCAACGCAAGCCGCAATTCAGGCGACCTGGGCAGTAACGGTCAATGAAGTCCAGCATCGCAGCAAAAACCTGGTGGCAGTTATCGGATCGATCGTCCGGCAGACGGTGACAGACAAGAGCGAACGCGATGCCGTGCTGAACAGGATGAATGTGATCGCTGGAAGCACCGACCCCCTGGAAGTCCCGAAGGGCATGGGCTTGCGGGAAGTACTCGATATCCACGTATGCAAGGCGCACGGGGAGCAGATCGTTCTGAACGGTGACGATATTGCGCTCACCGCAGTTCAGTCCCGCAGCTTGGCGCTGGTCTTCCATGAGATGATGACGAATGCCGTGAAATACGGTGCCCTGTCCAAGCGGGAAGGCAGAGTGAAGATCGACTGGACCCACGCCGACCGGGTCCTGCGGATCGTTTGGTGCGAGATCGACGGTCCGCTGGTTTCTGAGCCCGCCAAGTTTAACTTCGGCTCCAAACTGATTGCCTCAATGCTCGACCAGATCGGTGCGAAGCTGGAGCCGACCTTTGCCAAAACTGGCTACTGCTATTCGATCTTCGTTCCGGATACGGACCATAGGAGCTTGGTTGAATGAATTGACTCCCCCCGAATGTCGCGGATCTTGCAGAGTAAGACGGTGCACGTTAGTGCGCCGCCGAGGCCGTTTGCGATCGAGATGATCCAATCGCCTTTGAGCGCTCCGTAGCAGAGCCAAAGAAGCAACCCACCGGTTAAGACTACCAGCATCGTCAGCGAAAGATCTTTCGTTGAACCCCGCGGCCACGCCTTTTTAACTTGGGGAATGTAAGACAGCGAGGTCAGGACCGCGGCGAAAACTCCGATCCATTGGAGCAAATCCATAATCATCACTCGTCCGCTGCTCAGGACGGCTTCATGACAACCTTTATGCACCCGTCCTGCTTGGCACGAAACGTCTTATAGAGTTCCGGGCCATCTTCCAGCGTTGCGCGATGGGTGATTACAAAGGATGGATCGATCTCGCCCTTTTCAATGCGGCCGAGCAGCCTGGGAAGATAATGTTGCACCGGGGTTTGAGCCATCCGGAACGTCAGCCCGCGGTTGATGGCCGATCCCATCGGAATTTTGTCGAGCAAACCGCCATAAACGCCGACGATTGAGACGGTACCGAAATTGCGGCAGCAGTGGATGGCCTGGCGCAGTACATGCGGCCGGTCGGTGCCCATGAAGGTCGCGACCTTGATGCGATCGACCACCGCATCGAAGCCCGATGAGGTGGACGGCTCGGTTCCGACCGCATCGATGCAGGCGTCGGCGCCGCGGCCGTGTGTCAGTTCTTGAATCCGGTCGTAAATATCCTCCTTGATGAAATCCAACGTAGTCGCCCCGGAAGCTTGCGCCAGCGCCAGTCGCTCAGGCACCGTATCTATCGCGATCACCCGCTCAGCGCCGAGCAGGAACGCACTCTTGATCGCGAATTGACCGACCGGGCCGCAGCCCCAGATCGCCACCGTCTCGCCGCCCTTCAGGTTGCAGAAGTCGGCGGCCATGTAACCCGTGGGAAAGATGTCCGACAGGAACAGCACCTGTTCGTCGCTCAATCCATCGGGCACTTTCAGGGGCCCCACATCGGCGTAGGGCACGCGGAGATATTCGGCTTGACCGCCCGCGAATCCGCCGAGCATGTGGGAGTAGCCGAACAGGCCCGCGGGGGAGTGGCCCCACATTTTCTCGGCCATCTTGTGGTTCGGATTGGACCGCTCGCAGCCTGAGAAGAAGCCGTTCTTGCAGAAGAAGCACTCGCCGCAGGCGATCGTGAACGGGACCACCACGCGATCGCCGACCTTCAGCTTCTTGTTGTCCGCCCCGACTTCGACGACCTCGCCCATGGTTTCATGGCCGAGCACGTCGCCCTTTTCCATCGTCGGCATGATGCCGTCGAACAGATGCAGGTCCGATCCGCAGATCGCGCAGGCGGTGACCTTGATGATGGCGTCGCGGCCGTCCTGAATTTTGGGGTCTGGGACGCTCTCGCAGCGGATGTCGTTCTTGCCGTGCCAAGTCAGAGCTTTCATTGCCGTCTCCGTTGAATGCCGTCCTCACAAACATCCAAACGCGATTAGGTTCCTATCCTGGGTGAGGCGGCGCCCATGGGGGAAAGAGCCGGCGCGAATGCGCCGGCTCTCGCGCTCAAACCTCTGCCGCCTGCTCGATGGCGGCCGGCATTTTGGCGACCGACATCAGAGAGCGTGCGACCTGATTGAGGAGCTGATCCGCATTCTGCTCCTCAGCCAAAGATTGCGAAAGCAACGCGACGATCGCGCTGTGTCGGAGCTGCTGGGCGAGATTCTTGGCCGTGGTGTAGCCCGAAATCTCGTAGTGCTCGACCCGTTGGGCAGCGCCGATCAGGGACAGGTCTGCCGCGGCATCGGCTTTCTGCTCGCCTTCGTCGATGACTTCCTGTCCCTCTTCGACCAGGCCCATCATGCCCTTGCAGGGCTTGGTCTTGGCGCTCGCACCCAGCAGCGACAGGCACTCGCTGAGACGCTCGACTTGCTGCTCGGTTTCCTGCAAGTGAAACTCGAAAGTTCACGAAGTTGATCGAAGCGGGCGGCCTTCGCCATCTTGGGCAACGCTTTAAGCTCCATGTGCGGAACGAGACCGTTCGGCAGTTCGAAAGAGCCGGTCGATGACCTCCGCTTACATTCGCTGATCAGCCGGGCATCCAGGGAACGCGAGGCGGTACCGCTCGTTCATCCACCGCTCTCGAACTGGATCATGAGCGCGGGCGCGGAACGGGCAATGAACTCTGATAAAATCCGGCAGCTTGCATCCGGCTATGCAATCGTGTCGAAATTCGAGGATGCGCGGCGCATTAGTGACGGTCGCCGACGATGTGCTGCAGAAACTACTGATAGGAATGGGCGTGGTGCAGCGGAACGGCGAGAATGCCAAGCGGGAGCGGCCTATCGCGATCCTTCCGCCGGCCACGGTCGTCTGCGCGAAAGAGGGAGGAATTGCCATCGTGCTGCACGGCGTGCTGCCGACCGAACGAGTGCGCACCAGACTGATCCGGTCAACGTACTCGCGACATCGACAGAGCATCCGAATCGGCGACGGCGATATTCCGAACTGATCGAGAACCTCACCGACGACCATCCGGCATTCCGGCTCATTGACATGCTCGCGGCCGGTCGTCGGGCTGGAGGAAGGGACGTCCGGGAGGCGACCATGTCGGTTGAACAGAATGTCTGACGCTCTCGATTGCCTAGTGATCGGCGGGGGGCCGGCGGGGTTGACGGCCGCCATCTATCTGGCGCGCTACCACCGGAGTGTGGTGGTGTTCGATTCCGGCAACAGCCGGGCCGGATTGATTCCCGTCAGCCATAACTATCCAGGATTTCCCGATGGCATCTCGGGCAAAGGCCTGCTGGCGGCGCTGGCGGCCCAGGCCGGCGAGTATAGCGTCAAGATTGTTGCTGCCACCATCACCTCCTTGACGCGGACAAGCCGCGGCTTTCGGGCCAGCTACAGTGATCGCGTGGTGGAAGCGCGTTATGTTTTGCTGGCGTCCGGCATCGTCGACAAGCATCCGCGGATGGACGGGTTGGATCGCGCGGTCGCCGACGGTCTGGTGCGCTACTGCCCGGTGTGCGACGCCTATGAAGCCACCGACAAGAAGATCGCTGTGTTCGGCGCCGGCGCCGACGCGGCGAACAAGGCCAAATTCCTGCGTGGCTACTCGGCGGCCGTCACGTGGCTACGTCCCGCCAATGAACCTGTCGCTAATATGGAAGCGGACGCCGGGATCGAGGTCATCGACGGCGTATGCGAACTGAAGCGTAGCGGTAGGGAAATTTACGCGTTGGCCAACGGCAAAATCCACCGCTTCGATATCGTCTACCCGGCGCTGGGATGCGACGTGCGCTCGGCGATCGCGACAGAGCTCGGCGCGGCGACGGCGGAAAGCGGATGTCTCAACGTGGACGAACATCAGCGCACCACCGTCGAGGGGCTTTACGCCGCGGGCGACGTCGTCTCGGATCTACACCAGATCTCGGTGGCAACCAGCCACGCCGCCATCGCCGCCACCCACATCCACAAGTCGTTGCCCTCGCTCCGCCGCGCGAGCCTTGCCGGAGTGACCACGCCGGTGCCGGATCGGAACATCGTGCACGCCAGAGCTTTGGAGGAGCATGGCCGACGTTAATTAGAAGCCGACCGCTCCGGTAACGAACGCGCTCCGCTTTGTTGATCGGAGTAGGGGCATCCCTCTACTTGCGATCCTTGGCCTGATTGGATGGTTTGGTTAATCGCCGAAGCGGCGCTTCGGCCGGTCGGAGAAGCCCCGCTCGCTGCGATGGCAGCGTTGCTTGTTGGGCAGCGAATATGTAGCCCGGCAATTTAAGACCGCCTGTTCCACCGGCGATGGGGCAGGACCGTGGATTGAGAATGGGGTCAGCGCGCAGCCGTTTCCAGGCTCTCGTTTTGCCGCGACGCATCGACTTCGTGGATGGCCGACATGACGTCGGCCGTAGCCGTCTGATGGATCATGTGCCCGGAGTCTTCGAGCCGGTGGAGTTTGCTTCCAGAAATGTCACCGTGCAGGCGAGCGGACTGTGTGTCGATGTCGACCAATCGGTCCTGCTCACCCGCAACGATGACAACCGGCATTTTCAACTCTGCGTAACGATCGCGATAGCGTGCCGCATCGGGAATCATGAGGGCTGTTTCTTCGGCGGAAGCCCTGATCTGTGTCGGGCGAACGGCCATCTCCTTCGGGAAACCGCCGAATTTCTCGGGTACCGGTGCCGGCCCGAAAATGTGCTTCATCATCAGCGGCCAGAGCAGTCGGCTCAATATCGGCGACACCGTGTTGCTTGCTACGTCCCCGATCACCGGCAGGGCCGGCGCGGAGAGGGCCACAACATCCGTCCGAAGCGTCGGATAGTAATATCCGGATGCTAGCACCAGGCCACCCACCAGATTTGGATATTCCAGCGCCATCGCGATCGCGACCGAGGCGCCCCAGGAGTGGCCAAGAACCAAGGTCTTCCTGACGCCAAGCCGCTCCAGCGCACGCTTGAACAGTCTCGCCTGCAACGCCGGGGTCCATGTCACGTCACGCGGGCGGTCGCTGTGACCAAAGCCGGGCCTGTCGAATACGATAACCCGATGGGTGGCGGCCGCCAGATCGATCATACCGCTGGACTCGAAATCTTGGATCATGCTTCCGTTGCCATGCAGCAACAGCAAAGGCTCGCCAGCCCCGCGCTCGACGTAGTGAAGCCATACGCCGTCGATATTCAGGAAACGGCCCGCGGGGGGATTGCGCCGTTCCGCGCTTCGCGCGAGTCGACGATTGATCAGGGCCGATACGACCAACGCCCCGCCCGCGGCGGCAGCAGCAACGGCATACGGGTGCTTGCGCAGAAGGGTGAGGCTGCGATCTGTCCTAACTCTGACGCTGCTGGTCATAGGAGTTCCGATTTGCTGTTCTGCGTCAGAATTGATGCAGTGCAACAACAACCGGGCTGGCTGATGTTCGTTCCGGCGATTCCAAATTCTACGGTTGGCTGAGCGTTGGCGGGTTCCTTCACGCAGCTCATCGCGCACCTAGTAGCAGAAGGGCCTGAATCGGATCACGCGTTGTGCTGCGCCATGGTGCGGAAGGTGGTCGACCACCGAGGCGCCTCCACGGGTGGAATGCTGTGTTCCCAGAGATGCCGGGATGCGCCGGACATCAAGTAGAGGAAACGTGGCTTCGCATCGAGGATGAAGCGCTCCCACCGCTCACCGAGCGCCCTCCGGAACCGAAACTTACAGGCTGCTCCGAGCGAGAGCCCAAACACCCAGTGAAATGCGGCTTATCTCGATGCCAGCTTGTTCGGAGAGAAGGTAGGCCGATGCCCGCCGCGGGGTTCGGCGGTCGGAGGCTCGCCACTGCTAAGCGCTGACAGCATCGGAACCGAGGCTCTTTGCGGCGATTGATTGCAACGAGCTTGAACGGAGCGACCAATGAAAGCCGATGACCCTAAGCCGCCCTATCCGGCGCAGAGACAGCCGATGCCGGGAACGACCGCAAACATGGATCCGCGCCCCGATCACGGCGAGACCAGCTACAAGGGTTCGGAACGTCTCAAGGGCCTTAAGGCGGTGATCACAGGCGGCGACAGCGGCATCGGGCGCGCCGTCGCCATCGCCTATGCGCGCGAAGGCGCCGACGTGCTGATCGCCTATTTGAACGAGGATGACGACGCCGCGGAGGTCAAAGCGTTGATCGAGAAGGAAGGCCGGAAAGCCTTGCTCGTTGCCGGCGACCTGCAGAATCCCGATCATTGCCGATCCGTCATCCAGCGTGCCGTGGACGAGTTGGGCGGCATCGATATTCTGGTCAACAACGCGGCCCATCAGGCGACCTTCAAGGACATTGCCGACATCAGCGATGAGGAATGGGAGCTGACTTTCAAGGTCAACATCCATGCGATGTTCTATCTCGCCAAAGCCGCCGTTCCGCATATGAAGCCGGGCAGCTCGATCATCAATACGGCCTCGGTCAATTCCGACATGCCGAACCCGATCCTGCTGGCCTATGCGACCACCAAAGGCGCGATCCAAAATTTCACCGGCGGCCTCGCGCAGATGCTCGCTGACAAGGGCATTCGCGCCAACGCCGTGGCGCCGGGGCCGATCTGGACGCCGCTGATTCCTTCGACCATGCCGCAGGACGCTGTGCAGAATTTCGGCAAACAGGTGCCGATGAAGCGCGCAGGGCAGCCGGCCGAACTGGCCAGCGCCTATGTCATGCTCGCCGATCCGCGGTCGAGCTATACGTCGGGTACGACGGTTGCGGTGACGGGTGGCAAACCGTTCATCTGATCGCGGCTGTGCTGCCACGGCGGACTGCAGAGAAGGTCGTGTGAAGATCACGACCTTCAACGTCAATCGTCGACAACGTCAACAACCGGCTGCCAGACTTGCTGGCATAGCTGAAAGACCATTTGAGAATGCTCGGCATCAGCCCACTTTACCCGCATGGCTGCGTGACGAACTGGAAACTGTGGCCGCCAGCGTATCGAGGGGTTACGTACCGGATGAGATTGTCCACCAGCGGCAATACCGCCAAGTATGCGAGCAAGCGCTGCGCGACTCATAAGCACGGCGTGACCGCGGGGATAACGATGCCGGTCCAGATCGTTGCGACCAGCGCCGCTGCGGTCGATCCGATCGCAATCCTGCGGGTGAATGTTCCGGTGCTGTCGTCCGCAAGTTTGGGCAGCAGCAGGCAGTAGATCTGCAGCCCGACCAGCAACAACAGATGGCCGATCCAGATCGCCATCAGGACCAGTCGATTCAGGTCGAGGTCCCCAACCCGGACGCCGTTCCAGCCGAACGCGCAGCCGGCCGATAGAGCAGCGTACAGCAGACTGAATGCCGAGGCCCAGATCACGAAGCCTGCCACCATCAGCAGCGGTGAGGCAGGGCGGCGATCGGTACGCGTCATCGCGGTCACCCCATCACTTGCGGCAGCCCAAAGACGATCAGCAGCGTCGCGGCGCCGATCCCCGCGGTGGAGCCTTGCCACATCGCGCCGATCCGCAGGTCGACGCTGCGGATCGGCGAGACATAGCCGGTGCGGCTTCGCCAGAGTCCGAAGCCCGCGAACACCAGGCCGATCGCGCTCTGTAATCCTGCATAGAGCAGAATGATCATGGTGGCGGCGGCATAGGCGTGCTGCGTCGGGTCCGGCAGCGACTGGACGATGGCCGCGAAGCCGAGCATTGCCGCGATCTGGCCCAGCGCCGCGATCACCAGCGCGATGTCGCGCTTGGGCGCGCTGCCGATCACGCGGCGCCATGCGGCGATCCGGCTGGCAACGAAAGCCACGGTGAATCCGCTCACCGCCAGCAGCGCGCTCCACGGCGCCCACGCGATCAATTCCGGCGGCGGCCAGTTCGGCGCCACCACCCACAGGAACAGAATGCCGAAGGCCAGCGAGGCGAAGGCGGTCGCGTTGGCGGCGAGAGCCAGTCCCATCGCCCATAGCGACGGCGGAGATGCCGCTTCGCTGTGCAACACCGCGCTGGCGCCGCCGCCGATCGGCAGCGCACCGTGATCGCGCCGTTCGCCGGAGACTGGCGTCCAGGCCAGCAACGCCACGACGATCCCGGCAAGCGCGAGCAATGCAACGAGATAGATCTTGAACAGCACCGCGAGGAAGAACACGCCCGTCACCAGCGCGGTGATCAGCGGCAACAGGGTGCGATTGGGCAGCCGCACGATCTGTTCGACCCGACCCGACATCGCGTCGACGCCGAGCGTCTCCAGCCAGTCGTTGCGGACGAAGCCGAGATAGCCGGCGCCGCCGAAAAGGCTATTGCCGAGGTCCGGTCGGTCCGCAAGCGGGCTGCGCGACGTCACTTGCGGCAGCGACGCGAAGTTGTAGTCAGGCGGCGGCATCGGCATGGCCCATTCGAGCGTGCCGGCGCGCCATGGATTGCGCGCGCTGTGCTTGCCGTGCAGCCGATGCATCAGCACGTCGATTGTGAATAGCGCGAAGCCGATCGCCATCACGAAGCTGCCGACCGACGACAGCAGGTTCGGCCATTCCCATCCGGTGTCGGCGCCGTAGCTGGTGATCCGGCGCGGCATGCCGAGCAGGCCGGTCCAATGCATCACCAGAAACGTCAGATTGAAGCCGATGATGATCAGCCAGAACGCGGTGACGCCGAGGCTGTGCCGCGGCACCTTCCCGGTGAAATGCGGCAGCCAGTAATACGCCGCCGCCAGCATCGGAAACACGAAGCCGCCGACCAGCACATAGTGCAGATGCGCGACCACGAAATGGGTGTCGTGGACCTGCCAGTTGAACGGCACGATTGCCAGCATGACGCCGGTCAGGCCGCCGACCACGAACACCGAGAAGAAGCCGAGCAGATACAGCATCGGCAGCTTGAGCTGCGGCCGACCGGCCGCCAGCGTGCCGATCCAGGCAAAGATTTGCACCGCGGTCGGCACCGCGACCGCCGTGCTCGCCGATGAAAAGAACGCCAGTGCGAGGTGGGGAATCCCCACCGTAAACATGTGGTGGACCCACAGCCCGAAGCTGAGGAACGCCAGCGCCACGATGCTGACCACGATCCAGGTGTAGCCGATGATCTCACGGCGCGCGAGCACCGGCAGGATGGTCGAAACCATGCCTGCCGCCGGCAGGAAGATGATGTAGACCTCGGGGTGGCCGAACAGCCAGAACAGGTGCTGCCACAGCAGCGCATCGCCACCGCGGTTGGGATCGAAGAACGGCAGGTCGAAGGCGCGCTCGACCTCCAGCAGAACCGAGCCCAGGATCAGCGGCGGAAAGCCGAACAGCATCATGAACGCGGTGACCAGCAGATACCACGCCAGCAGCGGCATCTTGTCGAGCGACATGCCGGGCGCGCGCAGCTTCAGAATCGTGGCGATGATCTCGATCGCGGCCGACAGCGCCGAGATCTCCACGAAGGTGACGCCGATCAGCCAGAGATCGGCGTTGATGCCGGGGGTGTAGGTCTTCGAACTCAGCGGCGTGTACATGAACCAGCCGCCATTGGGCGCGAGCCCGACAAACAGCCCGATCAGCAGCATCGATCCGCCGAACAGATAGCACCAGTAGCCGAAGGCACTCAGCCGTGGAAACGCCATGTCGCGCGCGCCGAGCATTTTGGGTAGCAGATAGATCGCCAGCCCCTCGAACATCGGAATGGCGAACAGGAACATCATCACCGTGCCGTGCATGGTGAAGATCTGGTTGTAAATGTCCGGTCCGAGGAAAGCGCTGCGCGGGGTCGCGAGTTGTGCCCGGATCAGCATCGCCAGCACGCCGCCGACGCCGAAGAACACGAAGGCGGTGACGATGAAGCGGCGGCCGACGATGTTGTGGTTCACCGCCGACAGCCGCTGCCATCCACCGGGCGTGCCCCACAGCGCCTCGAGCCGCTTGTGCAGCCGGACGGCGATGATTGCCGCGGCGGGGCGTTCGACGCGTTCGTCCATCATGGCTGGTCCTGCGGCAGCGTGCGCAGCCGATCGCGATACGCCTCTGGTGGATGGGCTTCGACGCTGAATTCCATGCGGGTGTGTTCGGTCCCGCAAAATTCCGCGCAGACGCCGCGATAGATTCCGCCCTGCGAGGCGGACAGCCGGATCCGGTTGACGTGCCCCGGAATCGCGTCGATCTTGCCGCCGAGCCGGGGAATCCAGAAGCTGTGGATCACATCGGCGCTGCTGACGCGCAGGTCAATCGGCCGGCCGACCGGGATGTGCAGCGTGTTGATCGACAGGCGCGCGCCGTCGCGCTCTTCCGGATAGCGGAAGGTCCATTGCCACTGCCGGGCCTCGACATCGATCTGCAGCGTGTCGCTGGAGCCCGGGTGAGGCAGCAAGCGCTCGCCGGTGGACAGCGCATAGGCCAGCAGCGGAGCGAGCACCAAGGCCGGCAGCAGCAACCCGCCGCCGACCAGCCAGAGTTTTGGCGATCCGGCTGTGCCGGTGCTGGGCCTGACGAACGCCCACAGCAGCAGCGCCATCACCAGAGCGAACAGCACCGCGGCTCCGATCAGCATCACCCACCACAACTCGGCGATCGCGGCCGCCGCGGGTCCGGCGGGATCGAGTGCGGACAAAGGTCCAGCGCAGCCGGCCAGCAGCATCGCCGTCGCCGCGACAATGCTCGCCGTGAACCAAGCGCGACATCGGCGCATTAGGTCCCAGCGAGGTGCATGATGCCGAAGACAATTCTCGAAGAGGTCCGCGAACTCGATACCAACTCCATCGTGACCCTCGCTGGCCACCCGATTCATGCGATGCTGGTTTCGTTTCCGATCGCGCTGGTGATCTCGACGCTGGGCTGCGACATTTTCTACTGGTGGGGCGGCGATCCGTTCTGGGCGCGCGCCGGGCTGTGGGCAAGTGGCTTTGCGTTCTGGTTCGGCGTTGCGGCCAGTCTGGCCGGCACCGCGGAGTTGCTGTTGGTCAAGGGCATCCGCAAGCGTGCGGCGAGCTGGATCCATGCCACCGCCGGCGTCATGCTGGTGTCGGTCGCGGGTGCCAATTGGGGTTTGCGGCTGGTCGATCATCTGAACGTGCTGCCGGTCGGCCTGTTGGTCTCGGCGCTGGGCACGGTGTCCGTCGGCATTGCGGGCTGGCACGGCGGCAAGCTGGTGTTCGATCACGGCGTCGGCCTGATGGTGTCGACGAAGGATTGAAGGCCGCCGGGTTCCCGCATCCATTGCGGCAACGCGGCCAGCTCGATCGGCGCTTTCGTCAGGATCAGCAAGAGGATGACGCCGATCATCGCGAGCGTCGCCACGGTCATCACCCAGCCGCGCCACGGCGCGTAGTGTCCCTCCGGTTCGAACACATTCAGGATCAGATAGCCGGCACGCATGTGAATAATCACCAGCACCCCGACCGCGAGCAGCTTCAGCATCATCCAGTTGGTGAACGCTTCCCGCATGAACAGCAGGACCGTTCCTGCGACCACCGTGATGAACGCCGCGGGCGAGGTGACGGCGATGAACAGCGTCCGGGTGAAGCGGTTGAGTTCGACCGCCGGCCGGGCGTCGAGCCGGCTGCGCTGGGCGAACAGGCTGGGCAGCACCAATAGCCCCGCGCACCACACCATCAGCGCCAGTATGTGGATCGCCTTGAGCCACGCGATCATCGAACGGATTCATCGGCCGTGACCGGGCGACCGAGCCGGCTTGCCACCAGCGCCAGGGCCGCCGCCAGATAGGGAATCGAGGCCGGCACCCACATGATCAGGCCGGCCAGTTGCTGATCCTGCAGTGCGCTCAGTCCCCATGGTGCGGTGACGCCGAGATGCGCAGCATAGAGCGGTGTGCGGGCGAAGGTGATGACCGCGCCGAGCAGGCCCATCTGCACCACCGAGCCGAGCAGCATCACGAGCGCCGCGCCGAGGCGTGCGGCTGGCGACAGCACCGCCATCCAAATCAGCATCGCGCTGCCCAGCAGACTCAGTTCCATCGCCCAGAAAATCCGTGGGTCGGCCAATGCCGCCGCATAAGGCGCGGGGGCGTGCCAGAACCAAAGCAGGATCATATGAATGATGAACGCCGCTCCCGCCGCGCGGCCGATCCAGGTCACGCGAAGGCCGCGCGGCAGCGACAGCGCCAGCAATGGCGCGACCCCCGCCACCAGAACTACGTGATGCGCGACCCGAACCGAAAACAGTGCCGACGTCAAAGCGCAGAGCGGGGAAACGAACAGGACGACCAGCAACGCCCACCCGATTGCGGCCAGCACGGCGCGCCGGTTTTGCCCGAGCGGCGCTTCGTCACGCGACAGCGCCCACATGTGCAGGAGGCCCGCTCCGCCTAAGACGGCGAGGAGCGCCGGGTCGAAATTCCAGCGACTGAGCAACTCCGCCGGGAGCGGCGCAGCTCCGCAATAAGGTTCAACCATTATGCACCGCTCCGGACCGCAATTCTGCACGCGGGTAGCGATGCAGCAACTCTGCGTTCGGCTTGTTTTGCAACGCATAAAATCCGCACCGGATGCGCTGCACAACGGCGGCAAATGGTCACATTAGTCGTATTTGACAGCATCTCGGTCGGGTTCTGAGGATTGACGGATCTTTCCAGCCCTCTTTCCCGAACTGGATTAAAGGTGATGATTTGCACGCCACGCTTGGCGGCTTCCTGCAGCGGATGAAGAAAACGGGGGCTGTTGGAGCCGGTGTTCTGTCCGAAGAAGATGCCGCCAAGGCCAGCGGCAGCAAGCGGGTGCTCGACGTTGATTTCATCAAGCAGCACACCAATGGTCTGGAGGATTTCGAGGCCAAGGTGCGCGCGACCTCCTGGGCCGAGATCGAGACGGCTTCCGGCCTCAGTCGTGCCGCGATTGAGCAAGCGGGGCAGGTCTATGTCGAGGCCGAGCGCACCATCGGCGTCTTCGGCATGGGCCTGACCCAGCACGTCCATGGATTCGACAACGTCACGATGCTTGTCAATCTGTTGCTGCTTCGGGGCAATATCGGCCGCGATGGCACCGGAATCTCGCCGGTGCGCGGCCATTCCAATGTGCAGGGCCAACGCAGCGTCGGGATCGCGGAAAAGCCCGAACTGGTGCCGTTGGATCGTCTCGCCGACATGTTCGGCTTTGAGCCGCCGCGCGAGAAGGGCATGAACACGGTCGAGGCCTGCGAAGGGCTGATCGCCGGAAAGGTCCGCGCCTTCATCGGTCTCGGCGGCAATTTCATCCGCGCCATCCCTGACAGCGACGTGATCGAGCCGCACTGGAGCCGGATGCGACTGACGGTGCAGATCGCCACCAAGCTCAACCACAGCCACCTCGTCAACGGCTCGATCGCCTATCTGCTGCCGTGCCTGGGCCGCACCGAGGAGGACATCCAGGCTTCCGGACCGCAGGCCGTCACCATGGAGGACACTTTCAGTTGCATCCACGGCTCGATCGGCCGTCGCCCGCCCGCGAGCGATCATCTCAAGTCTGAGCTGGCGATCGTCGCCGGCATCGCCAAGGCGACGTTACCGGCCAATCCGAAAGTGACCTGGGACGCCTGGGTCGACGATTATTGTCGGGTCCGCGACCTGATCGCCGAAACTTACCCGGAGGAATTCTCCGACTTCAACGCCCGGATGTTCACGCCCGGTGGGTTCTATCGTGGCAACGCGGCGCGCGAGCGGATATGGAAGACCGAGAGCGGTACGGCCGCGTTTACCACGCCGGACGACAAGACCTCCGTCGGGTTCGCCGATTCTCCGGGGCGCTACCGGCTGATCACGATGCGCAGCAACGATCAGTTCAACACCACGATCTACGGAATGAGCGACCGGTTGCGCGGCATCGAGGGTACGCGTCAGGTGTTGCTAATGAGCCCCGATGACATCGCGCGCGCCGGTCTGGTCGATGGTCAGATGGTGTCGCTGGTCAGCGACGCCGACGACGGCGTTCATCGGGAGGTTGGCCCGCTGAAGGTCGTGCCGTTCAAGCTGCCGAACGGCTGCGTCGGATCATACTATCCGGAGATGAATCCGCTGGTCGCACTCGGCAACCACGATACCAGGTCGAAGACGCCGGCCTATAAGTCCGTGCCCGTCAAGATCGTTACCTGAAGCGGCAGCCGCTAGCTCTTCGATTGATTCTCTCCTGGTGTGAAGCTCGTGCTTGCGCCATTGCGGGGAGCATCTGCGCCAATCAAAGCTCCCCCGGGCTTGACTTCGCGCTGCACGCGGCGCCGCCGAGTACGCAAAATGTCGCGCAGTGGGGATGATTCAGCGAGACGTCCCGCGACGCGTCGGAGAGTGTCGGGCCGAGCTCGAATTGAGCGTCGTAAGCCAGCAGTGTGCAGGCCTGAACCACCGGGCCTTCGGCGTTCTTGCGCTTCACCACCATGCGGGACGACGCGCACATCACGTCGCCGGGCGACTTGCCCAGAAGGCTCCAGCAGGCGTCGGTGATTTCCGGCACGTCGGCGCGTTCGTTCATTTCCGGGAACATCACGAGCTCGACGGGATCGTAGGCGTCGATGCCGAACTCGCCGAGTAACCCGGCGTATCCCGCGCGCACCATGCTTTCGGGTTCGCCGGAGTAGAGGCGGCCAGCGACGTTGAGCTTGAAGCCTCGATCGGCGAGCCACGACAACCCGTCGATCGTCGGTTGCCAGCTGCGTGGTCCCCGCTCCAGTTCATGAAGGTCGCGGGTGTAGTGGTCGATCGAAACGCGTAGGGTGAGGCGGTCGCCGAAGCGTTCCCTGAGACCAAGCAGCGTTCGCTCGTGCCGCCGCATCGGCTTCATGGCGTTAGTGAGGACCAGCGCCTCGAAACCGCGTCCGAGCGCGTCTTCCAGCATCAGCGGAAATTCCGGATTCATGAATGGCTCGCCGCCGGTGAAACCGATCACCCTGGTCGGCCAGCGATCGCGGCGGATTTCATCGAGATACGCGGCCACCTCGGCCGCCGAGATGAAGGCGAGCCGGTCGTTCTTCGGCGTGGATTCGATGTAGCAATTGGTGCAGGCGAGGTTGCAGAGCGTCCCGGTATTGATCCACAGCGTCGTGAGCTGCTGCAACGCGACGCTTGCCCTTCGCTCGCCCCTAGCCGTCGTCTGGGGATCGCGGAATTTTGCGGGATCGATACGGGCAGGTTCCGGTGAAGCCGGCCAGGCGGGACCTTCGCCCACGCTGCCGCCGTCCCAATTCAGAGTGCAGGGCGACAGAGGACGGCCCTGCGCCTTCGCCTCGGCCTGAGGCAGAACGTCGCAATTCGGCCAGAGCCCAGAGGATAGCGCGATCGCATAGTTTTCCGGTAGGCCCGCACTTCGCATCGAAAAGGCGGCGGACAAGTGATCGTAGTTCAGGCAGGCGTGCTCGATCGAGATCGAGCGGGGCGCGCCACCGGAAATGATCACGCTGTACCACACACGCGGTGTCCCGTCGTTCGCCGGCAGTCCGATCACGCCGGGATTGTGCCAGATCCGGCCGTCGATCACTTGCGTGAATGGAATCCCGCAATGCCCGCCGATGATTCCATCGACGCCCGCCATGGTTAGCTCGGCCGCTTTGATTCGGGACGGCGTCGAGGCGAACACGAAACGGTTGATTGCCGACGGGCTGCCGTGAACGACGGCCAGCCGCAATCCTGACACGGTGATATCGAGCCGCATGGGAAGACCTTGCATCCACTGCCGGTCGGCTTCATCCAGCGCCGAACGTGCGTGCGCAAACCACGCGCGGGACAAGCGGTCGCATTCGCCGCCCGGAGCGAAGCCGCAGCCACAATCGTCCGCGCCGGCCGCCAATTGCTGCTCGCAGTTTCCCATCACGACGTTGATGTCGGAATCCCGAAGCAGTTCGACGCACGCCTTGGGATCGGCTCCATAGGCCACGACGTCGCCGGTGCAAATGACGCGATGACGTGGAATACCGCGTCGTGCCGCTTCGGCCAAAACGGCCCGGGTTGCCTGCAGATTGGAATAGGGACCGCCGAAGATCAACAACGATGGGCTGGCATTCATGTCGACAGCATTCCAAGTCGCCTCTGTAACCAGTTCGTCCAGAAGGAGGCAAAGCTTACACCTTAGGTGGGAATTTTTGTAACCGTCTCAATGGCTGCGACGAACGGCCCCGATGCTGTGTCGAGCCGGGAACTCATCGTTCGGCGTTGCCGACTGGCGGAATTGGATTGGTACCCAAGAAGGAGACCGATCTGCTGGCCTTTGCCAGACATTTGCCGCTATGCTCGTGATACGTCTGATGGTGATCAAGCGAGTGCCTGGATGCGAAAGCGATTGGCATGACTGTCGGTGTCACGGTGGTCGATCCGGCGAGATGGTTCGACTTCGGGGCGATGGTCGGCGCATCGACGCCGTGCAGGCGTCACCAGCGCGATCTCGGGTTGATCGCGAGTTCGTCGGCATGATTAGCGTCGTCATCCCGACATTGAATGCGGCGGCCGGTCTGCCGTCCACGCTTGATCAGGTGTCGATCGAAAAGCGCTCGCTGGTTCATGAGATCATCGTTTCCGACGGAGGATCGCGTGATACGACGCGCGAGATCGCGGCAATGGCGGATTGCACGGTTGTTCAGGGGCCGCCCGGCCGCGGCCAGCAACTTCGCGCCGGGGCGTTGCAGGCGAACGGCGATTGGCTGCTTTTCCTTCACGCCGACACCCGGCTTGGGGTCGGCTGGGAGGATGCGGCCCACGACTTTGTGCGGCGCACCAGCGATCGACATCGGGCGGCTGTCTTCACCTTCAAACTGGACGATCGGACGCATGCAGCACGCGTGATAGAGCTTGCCGTCGCCGCGCGCGTGAAGCTTTTCGGGTTGCCTTATGGCGATCAGGGACTGCTGCTGTCGCGGGCCTTCTATGACGAACTCGGCGGCTTCAAGCCGATGCCGTTGATGGAGGATGTCGATCTGGTTCGACGGATCGGGCGCGCGAGGCTGGAATCGCTCTCCGTGCCGGCGGTGACGAGCGCGGAGCGCTACAGGCGCAACGGCTATGTCCGTCGCGTGCTGCGCAATGCCGCGTGTCTTTGTCTGTATTTCATCGGCGTGCCGCCCAGATCGATTGCGAAACTCTATGAGTAGCGCGTTGCCGACGCTGTACGTGATGGTCAAGGCGCCGGTGGCTGGCGGCGTCAAGACCCGACTGGCGAAGACGATTGGCGCCGCCGAAGCGCTTCGCTTCTATCGTGGTGTGACGTCTTCGCTGCTGCGCCGGGTGGGGTCGGATCCGCGGTGGCGGACGGTGCTCGCGGTCAGCCCGGACAGATACTTGCGCTCTGGGTTCTGGCCCATGAGCCTGCCGCGCGTCGCGCAGGGCGGCGGCGATTTGGGCGAGCGCATGCAGCGGCTTTTGGAGATGCCCTCGGGCGCCAGCGTCTTGATCGGCTCCGACATTCCGGGGATCCGACCCTCGCATATTGCCGACGCACTTCGACTGCTGGCGCGTCGAGGCATCGTATTCGGGCCCGCCGAGGATGGGGGCTTTTGGCTGGTCGGCGCCCGGCGCTGCCCGACCGTGCCGCGTCCGTTCGGCGAGGTGCGATGGTCGAGCGAGCACGCGCTCGCCGACGCCTTGTCCGATCTATCGATGGAGCCGGGTTTCGCCGCCACCTTGGCCGACGTCGACACCGAGGCCGAATGGCGCCGGTGGCGGCGGGGACAATTCGACGCGCTGCATCAGAAAGCCCGATGATGATGCGTCGCTACATCCCCTATCTTCTGGTTGGCCTTTTGATGGCGGTCGCGATCGCCGCGCATGTCGCTGGTCTGGCCGACATCCTGAGCCCGGAGGCGGTGCTTGCCAAGCGTCAGGCGCTACAGGATCTCGTCGCATCGCATCCGGTGCTCGCACCTTTCGGCTTCGCCGCTGTCTACGTGATCATCGCGGCACTGGCGTTGCCGGTCGCAGCGATCCTCAGCCTGTTGGGAGGGTTTCTGTTCGGAGCGTGGCTCGGCTCCGCACTTGTTCTGATCTCGGCGACGGCAGGTGCGACGATTGTGTTCCTGCTGGCGCGCAGCGCGTTCGGCGAACCACTTCGCCGCAAGGCGGGGCCGCTCTACGACAAAGTCGCCGCCAATATGCGGGAGAACGCCTTCGGCTATCTGCTGTTCATGCGTCTGGTACCGCTGTTTCCGTTCTTCCTCGTCAACCTCGTCGCAGCATTGTTCGACATGACGGCGCGCCGCTTCGTTCTGGCGACCTTTGTCGGTATGGCGCCGGCAACGGTCATCTACGTCAATTTCGGACGCCAGATCGGGACGGTCACAAATGCCGGTGATCTGTTGTCGCCGGGCGTCATCGTTGCCTTGACCGGGCTCGGCGTCCTCGTGCTGACGCCGGTCATCTACCGGCAGTGGTCCAGGAGAAATTCCAAGACAACGGACAAAGCGGAGGGAGCAACGCATGGCGCAGATGGCGTGTGAGGTTTGCGTCATCGGGGCCGGCTCCGCCGGGCTCTCGGTGGCGGCGGGGACGTCACAACTCGGATTGAAGACCGTTCTGATCGAGCGCGCCGAGATGGGCGGCGAATGCCTGAACTCCGGTTGCGTGCCGTCGAAGGCGTTGCTCGCCGCCGGAAAGGCGGCGCGCCACGTCGAAGAGACCGCCATCGAAGGCGTATCCGGCGCTGCGCCCGGTGTAGACTTCAAGGCCGTCGGGAACGGCGTGCGCGCGGTGATCGATGCCATTGCGCCGCACGATTCCGTTGCGCGGTTCGAAGGGCTTGGCGTGACGGTGATGCGCGACAGCGTCCGATTTCTCAATGCGAGCACCGTACAGGTCGGAGATGTCGCGGTTCGTGCTAGATGGGTGGTGATCGCAACGGGATCGCGCGCCGTGATCCCGCAGATTCCGGGGCTTGATCCGTCCAGGAGCTTGACCAACGAGACGATCTTCAAGCTCCGCGACAAGCCGGAGCATCTGGTGATCATCGGTGGCGGACCGATCGGAATCGAGATGGCCGTGTCGCATCGTCGTCTCGGCGCGCGCGTGACCGTGATCGAGCGCTTTTCGATCTTGCCACACGACGAGCCGGAATTGGTGGAAGAGTTGAGGACCGTGCTTCGCGCAGAGGGCATTTCGGTTCTCGAGTGGGCTGAGGTCGAATCGGTCGAACACAAGGCCGAAGCCGTTGTGGTGCACGTCAAGCAGGAGCGGGGAGATCAGGCCGTATCAGCTTCGCACCTGCTGATCGCAGCCGGGCGCGAACCGGTGCTGGACGATCTGGCGCTCGACGCAGCCGGAATCGCTTTCGATCGGAAGGGCATCGTCGTCGACAAGCAGCTTCGCACCAGCCGACGACATGTCTTCGCGCTCGGCGACGTGATCGACGCGCCGCATTTCACCCATGTCGCCGGCTATCAGGCGGGCATCGTGGTGCGCAATCTCGCCTTTCGCCTGCCCGCAAAGGTGGACTACGACGCCTTACCGTGGGTGACCTATACCGATCCTGAACTGGCTCACGTCGGATTGACCGAGGCGCAGGCGCGTAAGCGCTACGGCGACGCCATCTCGGTGCAGCGCGTCCCGCTGCATGACAATGACCGCGCGGTCGCCGAGCGTCGGACGAAAGGCTCGATCAAAGTGATTGTTGGCGCGCGCGGGCGCATTCTCGGCGCGTCGATTCTGGCGCCGGCTGCCGGCGAGATGATCGGACTGTGGTGCCTTGCCATCAAGCAGAAGCTGTCGTTGCGGGCGATTACCGATCTGATGCTTCCCTATCCGACGATGGGCGAGATCGGCAAGACCGCCGCAAGCCAATACTACCAACCGGTACTGTTCAGCGATAGAATCCGGCGATTGGTTGGAGTGCTGCAGTGGCTGCCGAAATGGTAGCGTCGGACCGACCAGCAACGCGGCATGTGGTCTTGGTGGGGGCTGGACACGCCCATGTCGAAGTATTGCGATCGTTCGCCGCGTCGGCTCCCGCCGGTGTGCGCCTGACCTTGATCACGCGGGCCAGGCACACGCCCTATTCGGGAATGTTGCCGGGACTGATTGCGGGACTTTATCGGTTCGAGGAAACGCACATCGACACGCAGCCTCTCGCATCCGCGGCCGGAGCCAACTATGTCCATGCGGAAGTTGTCGGCCTGGATCTGAGCTCACGCCATGTCCTTTGTCGCGATGCCGCCCCGGTTGCCTACGACATTCTCTCCTTCGACATCGGCTCGACGCCGAACACCGAAGGCAGTCCCGGCGCCTCGGCCCATGCCATTCCGGTGAAGCCGATCGACGGTTTCCTGAGCCGATTTGAAGCTCTCATCGAACGGGTCCGCGGCAGAGGCCGGACCAGCCGGATCGTTGTGGTCGGGGGCGGCGCCGCCGGCGTTGAACTGATGCTCTCGATCGAGCGCCGGCTCCGGGCTGCGATGATCCAGGCGGGGCTCGGCGCGGAGATGCTGGATTTCACGCTGGTGAGCGCCTCCGCCGATATCCTGCCGAGCTTTCCGGACCGCTTTCGGTCCAAGTTTCGCCGACTGCTGCAGCGACGAGGAATCCGGCTCATGCTGAATATGTCGGTGACGGAAGTAGCGCCGAGGGAAGTTTGCATTGAAGGACATCCGGCCCTGGTGGCCGACGAAGTTCTGTGGGTCACCCAGGCCGCGGCTCCTCGCTGGCTGGAGGCCACCGGATTGCCGCTCAGTCGGCACGGCTTCATCGAGGTCGACGACACCTTGAGAGTGCCGGGCGAGCAGGACATCTTCGCCGTGGGCGACGTGGCCGCCTTTTTGCCGAGGAGCCTATCAAAGTCGGGCGTGTACGCGGTGCGCCAAGGGCCCGTTCTAGCGGACAATATTCGGCGTCTCGCAACCGGCGAAAGGCTTCGGGGCTACGCGCCGCAACGAGAGACGCTTTATCTCGTGTCGACAGGGGAGCGTCACGCGATCGGGACCCGAAACGGCTTCGTCGTGGAAGGCGATTGGGTGTGGCGGTTCAAGGATTGGCTGGATCGCCGGTGGATGCGCCGATATCAGATAATTGATCGACGGGAGTCCCCGCACCGGTGACGTTTCTCGGGCAGGGCACAGCCGATAAGGTCATCGCCGACTACATGGGCCAGCATCCAGACGGTATCCTCGTGATGGGCGCCTACGGTCCTCACCGCTACGCGCGCTGATCGTCGGAAATACAGCGACGGCGATTATCCGGACCGTTCATGTACCGGTGCTGCTCGTTCGCTGAGCCAATATCCAGCGCTATTTCGGATCGATCGAGTTGGACCGCGTTGACGTTTCGGCGAAATCTCGACTAGCTGGGTTGAGAGGTAGCAATGCCCCGGATCGCGATCCATACCCTCGGAACCCGCGGCGACGTGCAGCCGTTCGTGGCGCTGGGGCGCGGCCTGCAGAGGGCCGGACTGCAGGTTTCGTTCGCCACCGCCCCGCAGTTCGAGGCGTTTGTGTCCGGCCATGGCCTGCCGTTTCATCCCTTGCCTGGAAACCTCGTCGATCTGATCCAGACGCCGCTCGGCAAGGCGGCGATCTCCGGGCGCCACAGGCTGATCGCCACGTTGCGGCTGATGGCCGAGGTGCGCCCGACGTTTCGCGCGCTGCTCGACGCGCAATGGTTGGCGGCACAGGGTGCCGACGCGATCGTTTATCATCCCAAAGCCATTGGCGGCGTCCATATCGCCGAAAAACTCGGGATTCCTGCCTTCGTGGCCTTGCCGCTGCCGGCGCTGTCACCGACGCGCGCCTTTCCGAGCCCGCTGCTGCCGTTCGCCGATCTGGGACCGCTGAATCGCGCCAGCCACGCCTTGACGACCCGCTACGGCGACCTTGCGTTTCGCAAGGCGGTCAGGACGTGGCGCGAGGAGGTGCTCGGCCTTCCGGCGGCCGCGGATTGGTTGAGCTTGCGCGGGCGCCCGATCACCAAATTGTATCCCTACAGCCCCGCGGTGGTGCCGGTCCCCGGCGATTGGGACGCGTCGTCGCAGGTCACCGGCTATTGGTTCCTCGATGAAGCGGAGAACTGGACGCCGCCGGCGCCGCTCACCGCATTCCTGCAGGCCGGACCGCCGCCGGTCTATGTCGGGTTCGGGAGCCTGCCCTCCGACGATGCGGAGCAAGTCACGAGCTTGGTGGTCGAAGCCCTGACCCAGGCCGGCCAGCGCGGTCTGTTGGCGACGGGATGGGGCGGACTGGCTTTTCGACAGATGCCAGCGCACATCCACGTATTGCAAGAAGCCCCGCATGATTGGCTGTTTCCCCGGATGGCCGCGGTAGTTCATCACGGCGGGGCGGGGACCACCGCCGCTGGCTTGCGCGCTGGACGGGCAAGCGTGATCTGCCCGATGTTCGGCGATCAACCGTTCTGGGGCCGCACCGTGCATGCGCTCGGCGCAGGACCCGCGCCGATCCCGCATCGACGGCTGACGACGGAACGATTGGCGGCGGCCATCCGCAGTGCGGTTGATGATCCCTTGACACGCCAGCGCGCAATGGAGATCGGCCGAACAATCAGGCAGGAGGATGGTGTTGCGAAGGCTGTCGACTTGATATGGCCGGGGAGCGCAGCTCAATTGCCCTAGCGACGAAACCACTATGGCCGACGGGCAGCGCCGCAGGTCGCTTATTGGCACGGCGTGACTATTCGATCGGCCCACCATCGCGACCAACGCGTGCTGGTAAATCGCCGTTGCCGTCTCGCTGGGAATTACGCAGGCAGACTGCCGAAGGAACAGGGCGAACTGATCAAGGACATCGTGCCTACACAGATCACCGTGTCCGGCATTCAACGTGTGCTGCAATTGTTGCTGGCCGAGCGGATCTCGATCCGAGACCTCTCGACATCCTGGAAGATATCGCCGACGCGCTGGCGTTCTCGCGCAACCCGACCACTAGATCACTCCGATATTTCCAAGCCTTCCAAGCCTTCCAAGCTGAATGCGAGGGTTCGATTCCCTTCACTCGCTCCGAGACTTAGCCCGGATTTCCCCGCCGCGTTCGGGGGCCAGGCGCGCCCGGATTCGCAAGCGCGGCTAACGGCCGCGTCGGGCCGGCGCCTTGTCGTCGGCTGCGGGCTTCGATGCGGTGAGCGCCAGCGCGGTGACCGCCACCACGCGTTTGATCACGCCCTCGACGTCGTCGAGATCGCATTTGCCGTCCGACAGCCGCGTCAGCCGCTCGCTGTCGCGCACCGTCTGGTGCGCCATCGCCAGCGCGAAATGCAGGCCCCAATAGATCTCCGCATCGGCCTTGCCGGGCAGCGACCGGCGCAGCGCCGCGGCGAATTTGCGCAGATGGTCGATCTCGCGGTTCTTGATCTTGTGGATCGGCGCGATCGCCTCGATCGTGGCGCGGATCATGAAGCGCGCCGCGTCCGAGCGCTCGCTGTCGGGGCCGAGGCAGCCGCGCAAGGTCGGTCCGACCAGCGCGCGCAGCACCGCCTCGACCGGCGCGCGCCCGCCGCCTGCGGCTTCCGCCGCCTTCAACTGGTTCAGGCGTTCGCGATTGGTCGCGATCGAACGCGTCACGAACAATTCGGTGATCAGTTCGTCCTTCGAGCCGAAGTGATAGTTCACCGCGGCGAGATTGACCTCGGCCGCGGCGACGATGTCGCGCAGCGTGACGTCGCTGAAGCCGCGCTCGGCATAGAGCCGTTCGGCCGCTCGGAGGATTGCTGTCCGTGTGGTGTCGGTCGACATGCCATGCCGTGGAAATTCGTCGAACTTGCATTTCAAACGCGTGTATGAAACTATCGTTTCACCGCCGGAAGTCAATGCGTTCGCGTCGTCGACCGCCGGCGGCCTCCGGTCCGGCGCATTCGCGCCGTGCTCTCGCGGCGCAGCGTGCAACACAGAATTGGCTTGCGAAGGCGGGGCGGCGGGGAGACAGTGCCGGCAACCCGCGCCGGTCAAACAGCTTGGGAAAGAAGTGAGGATCGCCTGATGGATTTCACGATGTCCGATCGCCAGCGTGAGTGGCTGGAACGCGTCACCGCCTTCATGAACACGCACGTCCGTCCGGCGGTGCCGATCTACAAGCAGCAGGACGCCGAGGGCGACCGCTGGAAAGTGATCCCGATCCTCGAAGACCTGAAGAAGAAGGCCAAGGCCGAAGGCCTCTGGAACATGTTCATGCCGCCGTCGTCGCATGAAGACGACGAATTCCGCGGCGCGGGCCTGAGCAATCTCGAATACGCCATGCTGTCTGAGAAGATGGGCCACATCAGCTGGGCCTCCGAGGTGTTCAACTGCTCGGCGCCGGACACCGGCAACATGGAAGTGCTGATGCGCTACGGCTCCAAGGAGCACAAGCGGCAGTGGCTGCGCCCGTTGATGGACGGCGAAATCCGCTCGGCGTTCCTGATGACCGAGCCGGCGGTCGCGTCGTCGGACGCCACCAATATCGAAACCCGGATCGAAAAGGACGGCGATCACTACGTCATCAACGGCCGCAAATGGTGGTCGTCGGGCGTCGGCGATCCGCGCTGCAAGATCGCGATCGTGATGGGCAAGACCGATCCGAATGCGGCCAAGCATCAGCAGCAGTCGCAGATCCTGGTGCCGCTCGACACCCCCGGCATCACCATCGAAAAGATGCTGCCGGTGTTCGGCTTCGACGACGCGCCGCACGGCCACGGCGTCGTGCTGATGGAGAACGTCCGCGTGCCGGCGTCGAATCTGCTGCTCGGCGAAGGCCGCGGCTTCGAAATCGCGCAGGGCCGTCTCGGCCCGGGCCGCATCCATCACTGCATGCGCACCATCGGCAAGGCCGAAGAGGCGCTGGAGAAGATGGTGAAGCGGCTGCAGTCGCGCACCGCGTTCGGCAAGAAGATCATCGAATATTCGATCTGGGAGCAGCGCATCGCCGAAGCCCGCACCGACATCGAGATGAATCGGCTGCTGTGCCTCAAGGCCGCCGACATGATGGACAAGGTCGGCAACAAGACCGCGCAGCTCGAGATCGCGATGATCAAGGTCGCGGCGCCGAACATGGCGCTGAAGATCATCGACAACGCGATCCAGGCCTATGGCGGCGCCGGCGTCTCCGACGAGGCCGGGCTCGCCAAGGACTATGCCGGCATCCGCACGCTGCGGCTCGCCGACGGTCCGGACGAGGTGCATAACCGCGCCATCGCCCGTCTCGAGATCAAGAAGTATGCCAACGCGCCGGCGAAGCACTGAGCCCAAGCGGATCTTATATGATGCGTCATCGCCGGACTTGATCCGTCGATCCATCTGAAGGAAAACCTGATGCCCGGGCCGCGCCCGGGCATCTGTGTCAGCAACGCGCGGGACGATGCTTCGCCCGGCCGGAGGCCGGGAGGGGCTCGGAGCAGAACGCGCGAACAAGAACAAGGGAGCGTCACGTTGGCGGCTATCAGGCGAGACGAGGACTACACCGGCACCAAGCCTGTCGAGGAGCGGCATCGGATCGACGAAGCCAGCCTCGCGGCATGGATGCAGCAGAACGTCGAGGGCTATCAGGGCCCGCTCGAGGTTCAGCAGTTCAAGGGCGGCCAGTCGAACCCGACCTATCGGCTCAACACGCCGGGGCGCTCTTACGTGATGCGGCGCAAGCCGTTCGGAAAGCTGCTGCCGTCAGCGCATGCGGTCGATCGCGAGTTCCGCGTCATCGCAGCACTCGGCAAGCAGGGCTTCCCGGTGGCCAAAGCTTACGCGTTGTGCACCGATGACGCGGTGATCGGGGCTGCGTTCTACGTCATGTCGATGGAAGAGGGCCGGGTGTTCTGGGACCCGACGCTGCCGAGCCAGCCGCCGGAAGCGCGCCGGGCGATCTTCGTCGCCAAGATCGAGACGCTCGCCAGGCTGCACAGCTACGATCCGGAGGCGATCGGACTCGGCGACTTCGGCAAGCCGGGCAATTACTTCGCGCGCCAGGTCGACCGCTGGACCAAGCAGTACAAGGCCTCCGAGACGGAATCGATTCCGGAGATGGACCGGCTGATGGAATGGTTGCCGAGCACGCTGCCGGATCAGCAGCGGGTGTCTGTGGTGCACGGCGACTACCGGCTCGACAACATGATCTTCCACGCCACCGAGCCGCGGGTTCAGGCGGTGCTCGACTGGGAGCTGTCGACGCTCGGCGATCCGATGGCGGATTTCACCTATCTGCTGATGCAATGGGCGATGCCCGGCCTCGAAGGCGTCGATCTCAAGGCGCTGAACATCCCGACGATCGAGGAGGCGACCGCGATCTATAATCGCGCCGCCGGCATCCCCGAGATCGGCGACATGAACTGGTACTTCGCCTACAACACCTTCCGGCTCGCCGGCATCACCCAGGGAATCGCCGGCCGCATCCGCGACGGCACGGCCGCCTCCGACAAGGCCAAGGAATCCGCCGCCCGCACCGTTCCGCTCGCCAAGGCCTCCTGGGCCTACGCCCAGAAGGCGGGTGCGAAGTAAGCGGGTTCGGGAGACGAACATGACGGCGCGGTCCGCAAGGATCGCGCCTTTTGTCTGTCAGCGAAACCCATCGCGCCGACCGCCGGGCGCCTCTTGACAAAATTCCTATAGGACCGTATACCCATCGCATCCCGCCCCGATGAGAGGGGCGTTTCGCGATCGTCACGATCCGCGGGGCGGGGCGGTGGACGGCGGCGCGCCAGGCGCGGACGCCGGTGGAGAGGGTGAGCGACGATTGTGCTCATGACTCTGCCGGTCGAAACGCTGACGACGGCGCGCGGCCGGACGGCCAAGGCGTGTGGTCCTG
>Ga0335397_10002157_pt1 | contig 26781 bp, 17 predicted proteins | sample MAT04_FD_205740 | JGI IMG/M metagenome (GOLD analysis project Ga0335397, IMG submission 205740) | Freshwater microbial communities from Lake Fryxell liftoff mats and glacier meltwater in Antarctica - MAT-04 (spades assembly) (version 2) ... | reverse complement strand
TGGCGCTGCTGCTCGCGAGCTGCGGGCAGGGCGCGATTCTCTCGGGACGCATCGACGGCATGCGCGAGATCGTCGATCAAGCAGAGCGCAACGGCGCGTATCGCTGCGCGCCGCGTGAGCTCGCGCTCGCCAAAGCGAACCTCGACTTCGCCGAGACGGAACTCGGCCAGGGTGACGCCGGCCGCGCGCTCGATCACATCAGCGTCGCCGAGCCGAACGCACGCGCTGCGTTTCGCCTGAGCCCAGCGGCGCGCTGTGCGCCGCGCGGCGTCGGTGTGGTGCGTCGCGCGCCGCCGCAGCCGGGTGATCGCGATGGTGACGGCATCCTCGACAACGTCGACGAGTGCCCGGACGATCCGGAAGATTTCGACGGCTTCGAAGACGAGAACGGCTGCCCCGACGATCAGGACACCGACGGCGACGGAATCCCCGACTCCCGCGATGCGTGCGTCGCCGAGCCCGAGGACGTCGACGGCTACATGGACACCGACGGCTGCCCGGAGCCGGACAACGACGTCGACGGCGTGCTCGACGGCGCCGATCGCTGCGGCAACGATCCCGAAGATCCCGACGGCTTCCAGGACGCCGATGGCTGCCCCGACCGCGACAACGACACCGATGGTGTGCCGGACGTCGGCGATCGCTGCCCGAACGAGCCGGGACCAGAGGCCGAACAAGGCTGCCCGCGCGTCTACCAAGACGTGCAGATCACCGGCAACGCGATCCGGATCACCCAGATGATCCACTTCGAGTTCAACCGCGCCGTGATTCGTCCGGAGTCGTTCGGCATCTTGAACACCGTCGCGCAGGTCCTCCGCGACTTCCCGACGATGACGATCGAGGTGCAGGGTCACACCGACAGCCGCGGCAACGACGCCTTCAACATGCGTCTGTCCGGCGAGCGCGCCGAGGCCGTGCGCACCTACCTAGTCGGGCAAGGCATCGCGGCCGGGCGCCTGACCTCGCGCGGCTACGGCGAGACCACACCAATCGAGTCAAATCGCTCGTCTACTGGCCGTGCTGCCAACCGTCGCGTCGAGTTCGTTCGTACGGACCCCGGCGCAACGGCCGCCCCTTAGGGCAAGTGTTTAGAGGGAAGAGTGAGATCATGAACGTGCGTCACATCGTCGCCCTCGTGCTCGCGGTCGCTACGCTCGGACTCGCGTCGAGCGTCGCCGCGCAGCGTCCGCTCCAACAAGTGCTCGACCTGAACCGTCAGGGCATGGAGGCGTACAACAACCTCGAGATCGACACCGCGGTGGCGAAGCTCGAAGAGGCGATTCGCGTCGCGGAGCGCGGCAACGTCACCGGCGCACCGCTCGCGCGCACCCACCTCAACATGGGCATTGTCCAGGTGGGCGGCCTCAGCGACAACGCAGCCGGCCTGCAGTCGTTCACCCGAGCGCTGCAGATCGACGCGAGCATCCAGCTCGATCCGCTGACGAGCACGCCCGACATCCAGACGGTGTTCAACCTCGCGCGTCAGCGTGCGGGCGGCGGTGGTCGTACGCCTGGCGGTGGAACTCCTGGCGGCGGCACGCCGGGTGGCGGAACGCCCGGCGGCGGCACACCGGGTGGCGGCACACCTGGCGGCGGCACGCGGCCTCCACCGGTCGAGGCAGGCGGCGACATCCCGCACACGCCGGTGCCGGAGCAGCTCTCGCAGACGGCCGTGCCGATCTTCCTCGAGGTGCCCGCCGATGCCGACGTCGGCCAAGTGTTCGTTTATTACAAGTCGCAGGGCATGCGCGAGTTCCGCCGCACCGAAATGGCGCGGATGGAAGGTGGCTACGGCTTCGAGGTGCCGTGCACCGACGTGTTCGAGCCGGAGGTCGCGTATTACATCGTCGTGTTCTCGCCCGATGGCTCGCCCGTCGGATCCGCCGGCACGCAGCGCCAGCCGGTGCGGGTGCCGATCGTCACGACGCGCACGCATCCCGAGCCGGCGCTGCCCGGACGCCCCGCGCCGCAGCAGTGCTCCGCCGACGAAGAGTGCCCGCCCGGAATGGCCGGCTGCACCTCGCATGGCAGCGCGGGGATGGGCGACACATGTGCCAACGACAGCGCGTGCGCTGAAGGCCTGATCTGCGAAGACGACCTCTGCACCGCGGGCAGCCGCGACGGTGACGGCGACGATGACGACGGGCCATCGACGTCCGGCGATCAAGCGCGCTTCTTCATCGACTTCGGCACGACGATGGGATTCGGCTACGTCTCCGGCGGCGCCGCCGATCAGGGGCCGGCGCTCGACTTTGGAGATCCGGTGACCGGCACTGACGACCTCGATCCGAGCACCGGAATGGCGCCCGTCAATGGCGCTGGACTGCTCACTCCCTATCAAGACTGCGACACAAACGCCGAGGTCTACCAGAACGAATCGGAGGTCGGGCTGTTCGACGACGAGAGCGGCCGCGCGACTGGATGCAACGTGCGCGTCGAGACGCCCGGTTTCCTCAGCGCGATCGCGATTCGATTCGGCGTCGGCTACTACGTGATTCCGCGGCTCGCGATCTCGGCGCAGCTGCGCTTTCAGGTCGTGACGATCGACGGCGCCGGCGGGTTCGGAGGCGGTGGTGGCGCAGGCGCGCTCGCGAACCTGCTCATCGGGCTGCGCGCGCAATATCTCGTGACGGATCCCAACGCGACGAAGGGGCTCTTCGTCGCGCCGTTCCTCGGCACCAGCGTCGGTCAGATCCAGCTGCGCCCGGGCCAAGCGGGCCAAGCGGAGCCGTTCGTGCGCTCGGGCCTCAACGGCGTGCAGCTCGGCTCCGTCGTTGGGTTCCACATCATGAAGAACTTCGGGATCATCGCGGTTCCCGAGGTGCACATCCTCTTCCCGGATTTCCTGTTCAACTTCGACCTCACGATCGGCGCGCAGGTCTCGTTCTGACGGCCAGCGGCTGAGCACATCGCATCGAAAGCGAAAGGCGCGACTCACTCCATGAGCCGCGCCTTTTGCGTGCCGCGACCGAGCGCGAAACGCCAGCTGCTCGGCGCGACGCTCGGGATGACGCGCCGAGTAGCGAGACGCTACACGCGCGCGCGTCGCAGCACGCGCGACGTGGCGAACTGGAACAGCGCCTTGCAGCACTCGAACGAGCTCATGCGCGTCTCTTCGACGACCTCGCGCACGGTGCGCTTGCCATCGATGTTGGCGAGCACGGCGCGCTCCTCGCGTGACAGCGCGTCGAGATCGATGCCGGCGATGACGTCGGCGTTGCGCTCGAACACCACCTCGAAGTCGTGGATCTGCTCTTCGATGAGGCGCCACTCGTCGACGCGCCGCAGGCCTTCCATCAGCACCGACGCGATCGGCAGACCGAGGCGCGCGGACTCCGCCTCGGGGCGCGTCGCGTAACGCGCAAAGCGATAGCGGCCGTCGCGCCAGCGCAGCAGCTCATAGACGATCTCGCTGGTCTGCCGCACCAGCGCGCGGCGCAGATCTTCTGCGGTGATGTAGCCGAGCTTCACCAGCTGATCGCCGAGCAGCTTGCGCGTGCCGCCGCCGGTCGCGTTCGGATCGACGCGACTGCGCAGCAGATGCTCGAGGTCTTCGCGCTCGAGCAGCTCTTCCTCGACCAGGTAACGACCGATCAGGAACTCCGGGTCGACTCCCTTCGCGCTGGCGAGCTCGACCAGCCCGCCCCGCAGCGAGATCCACGCGGTACGCCCGCCGCGCTCGATCTCGAGCACGCCGTTCTGCTGCTGCATCTGCATCAGCTGCAGCACATCGCCGAGCCCGACGTGCTCGATGCGGCCCTCGAGCGCGACGATGCCGAGCGTGCCCGGTGAGAGCGCCGCCGCGCGCGCGAGCAGCGCGACGAACTCTTCCGATCCTTCGTGCAGCAGCGCGCCGGTGAGCGCTGCAGCGTCGACGGGCACGCCGGTCGCGCGCGTGACCGCCGCGAGCAGGCCATCGGCGAGCGCACCGGCCGCCTTCACGGCGCCCTCTGCGCGCAGGCGACGCAGCACATCGGGATCGGAGCCGCGCTCCGCAGCGGGCGGGATGCTCGACGCGCGGCCGAACGAGCCGCTGTCGCTCGCGGAGCCGAACGGCGGTGAGCTGTTCGAGATCGACGGCGGATCGGTCGCGTCGTGGTCGTCGAACGGGCTGACAATCGGCGGGTTCGGCGCGAGCGATGGCCGGTCGAGCGCGTGCGCGGTGACGGCGAGCAGCGCGTCGGGCGAGAACGGCTTGCTGATCGCGTCGACAGCGCCGGTCTGCGACATGAACTGTCCCGCGATCTTCTCCGCGCGCGCGCTCATCAGCACGATTGGCACGTGGCGCAGGTTCGCGACCGCACGCAGCGCCATCGCCATTTGAAAGCCGTTCATCCGCGGCATGACGAAGTCGACGAGCACCAGATCGGGCGGCTGGCGCTGCGCCTCCTCGAGGCCGTCCTGTCCGTCGACCGCGAGCACGACGTCGTAGCCAGCGCGGCTCAAGGTGCGCTCGACGATCTTTCGGACGGTGCTGCTGTCGTCGACGACGAGGACACGAGGCGACATGGGCTGCGGGGACTCCAGCGGTTGCGGCGAGCGACGGTGACGATGCGGCGGGTGAGGATGCAGAGCGCAAACGGGCGGGTCAGTTGCTTACGTCGGACCGGTCTGACCAGTGAGCGGCGCGATCGTACCGGCGCGTCGGCGGAACGCGAAGGCGGCCTCGGAGACCCAGAAGCGGAGCAGATCCGCGATGATCGGCGAGGTGCGCGCGAGGGTCGCACCGTCGACGCCGACGAGATCGCGCTCGGTGCGCCGCAGCACCTCGATCGCCGCGGGCAAGTCGTCACCGACGAGCGAGGCCGCGCGATTCGCCGTCTGCTGGAGCGCGCGAGCCCACGTCGGAAAATCGGGCGCCGGCGCGCTGACGTATTGCGTCGCGAGCTCCTCCATCGCCTTGCGGTTGCGCCGCGACAGCGCCTTCGCGATGCGCTTGCTCTGGTCGTCGAGGAAGTCCTCGCTGGTGAGACCTTGCCCGAAGGTCGGCGCGACCTGTCGCACCGCGGACGCGAGCACGACCTCGATCTCGCGCGGCGTGAGCTTGTCGAGCGCCGTGATGCCGCGCGCGACGTTCGCGAAGACGCGTGCGAGCGCGAATACCTGCTGCGCTTCGGGGACCTCGCCGAGCCCAGCAGGGACCAACACCGAGACCGGCTCGGTGAGCTCGATCGACACGCCGCGGCCGCGCGCGCGGTGCACGTAGAGGTCGTATTCGGGCACGCCGAAGACGCCAGCGATGCGATCGCACAGGGTACGCAGCGCATTGCCAGAGCGCGGTCCGATGCGATCGCGCGTCGACAGGCCGTAGCCTTCGAGATCGATCGGGTAGAGCTTGCCCATCGCCTCGGGAAGCGTCGCCAGCAGCGCCACTGCGAGTTCGTGCCGCGCACCGGCCTCGATGCTCTTCAGCGACTCGGCGTCGTACGAGCCGGCGCGCGACTGACCCGGGCGCGGCGGGCGCTCCTTCAGCGTCGCGATCTCGGCCGCCTGCACAGCGCCAAGCACGATCAGCGGCTGCAGCGTGTAGCGCGCCTCGTCGGGCCGGCGCATCGCGTCGTAGGTGCGCGCGAGATCGCGGTACGTGTCGGCGCGCGTGACGTCAGAGACCAGCAGCCGCGCCAGCTCGCGCAGCGCTTCATCGGTGCGCCCCGCCTTGCGCAGACGCCGCGCCAGCTCCTCGCGCAGGCCGGGATCTTCACCGAGCTGCGCCATGCCCTCGCGCAGCGTACGAATGCTGTCTTCGCGGCGCCCGAGCTCGTCGTCCTGGACGTGCGCGAGCTCGAGGTATGCCTGCGATCGAACGGCCGCCGGCGCAGGACTCGCAGCGCCGCCGACGAGCCCCGCAGTTTGCTGCCCAGCGGAAAGATATTGCACCAGCGCCGCAGCGTAGCGCTCCCATCCGCCGCTCTCCGCGAGGTGCTCCTTCAGCTCCGCGGCCGCGCTGCCGCCCGGACCCTCGAGGCTCACCGCGTCGAACAGCGCCTCGGCGGCGGCGCCGAGATCGCCGCGGCGCCGCTCCAGCTTGGCCAGAAGCAACAGCGCATCCGCGCGGCTCTGTGCATCGTGCGAGGCGATCAGCAGCTTCCGCGCGGAGTCCTTCGCCTTCTCGAGATCGCCCTCACGCGCGTGCAGCTCGGCGAGCCTGCGCAGCGCCTCACGGCTGGTGCCATCGAGCGCGAGCACCGCCTGCAGCGAGACGAGCGCACGCTGCGTCTCGCCGAGGCGCTCTTCCCACAGCGTCGCGAGCTCGAGGTGCGCGTCGCGCAGCACCTCGCGATCGGGCGCGAGCTGTACGACGCGGCCGAGCAGGTTCGCGGCTTCCGTCCACTGGCTATCGCGCGCGTAGAGATGCGCGAGCTGCACCAGCGTCGGCACGTGGCTCGGCGAGGTGCGCAGCACGCGATTCAGCGCGCCGATCGCGCCGGCGAGGTTGCCCTGCACGTCGGAGTAGATGCGCGCGACCTCCATCCACAGCACCGCCTGGCGCTCTGGCGTCTGTGCGGACGTCGCTGCGCGCGACAGCTGATCGACGAGGCGCGTCGGATCGTTCGCCTTGGTGAGCGCTGTGACCATCCGCTCGACGGCCTCGACGTTGTCCGGGTGCAGCTCGAGCGCGCGCTCGAGATCTTCCAGAGCACCGGCGGCATCGGCGAGCCGCTCGAGTCGCACGCGCGCGCTGCGCACCAGCAGCCGCGCTGCGACCTCGCCGTTGCGCGACACCGCCGCCTCGCGTCGCGCGGCCTCGGCGAGCGCGACCGGATCGCCAGTGCGCTCGGCGATGCGCGAGAGGCCACGCGTCGCGCCGAGCGACTCCGGATCGAGCGCGAGCGCCACGCGATACGCCGCGAGCGCGCTCGGGTCGTTCTGCGCTTCGAGCGATTCGGCCAAGCGCGTCTGGTGCGCGGCCGTCGCCGTCGGGTCCTCCGACGCCGCGGCGAGGCGCGCGTCCACCTGCGTGAGCAAGCGGCGATCGGCGCGCTCGAGGGCGATGCGCTCGAGCGCGGCGAGTGCGCCGCTGTCACCGGGCGCGAGCTGCAAGATGGTCTCGTACGTCGCGCGCAGGTCTTCCGGCGTGCCGAGCGCGCGCGCCTCCTGCAGCCGCGCCAGCTCACGCAGCGCCGCGGCACGCGCGCCGGGATCGGTGAGCACGCGCGCCTCCGCCACGTACACGCGCGCCAGCGACTCCCACGCGCCGGTCTTGCGGTAGAGCGGCTCGAGCGCGAGCAGCGCGGCGAGGTGTGTCGGCTCGCGATCGAGCACCGCCTCGAAGCACGAGACGGCGCGCCGCGGCTCGCGCAGATCGTCGGCCCACACCTCGCCTTCGCGCACGAGCGCAGCGATCGCGAGCGCGGGGTCTTTGGCAGTCGCCGCTTCGCGCGCGAGCTCGTCGACCAGCTTGGTCCACGACTTCGCGTCGGCGCGCAGCCGCGCCAGCGCATCGACCGCGGGGCGATACTCAGGCGCGATCTTCAGCGCCTGCTCGTACATCGCGACGGCGCGCTCGTTCTGCGCGAGCCGCTCTTCGTAGACCTCGCCGATGCGGTACGTCGCCAGCGCGCGCCGCGACGGATCGCCGAGCCCACCGAGCTCGACCTCGAGCACCTTCACCAGCGCCGCCCACTCGCCGCGCTCGCGCAGCTTGCGCGCGAGCGCGCGCAGGGCAGGGCGGCTCGCCGGCTCGATCTCGACCGCACGGCGGTAGTGCGCGAGCGCCTCGTCGTCGCGCCCGACACGCTCCTCGCAGAGCTCGCCCATCTTGAGCAGCAGCGACACGGCTGCCGGCCCACGCGGCGTGACCTCGAGCTCGCGCCGGTACATGTCGAGCAGGTCGTCCCAGCGGCCGGTCCGATAGTAGATCCGCCCAAGGCTGGTGAGCGCCGGGACGTACTTCGGATCGATCCCGAGCACCTTGCGGAAGCGGATCAGCGCCGCGTCGCGATCACCGACGGTGTCGTCGAGCACCTCGCCGGCGCGGTGCAGCAGGGCGACGATCTGCGCCGTGTCTTTGGTCTTCTCCGCCTCGATCTCGAGCGCTTCGACCAGCTCGAGCCAGCGCCCGCCGCGCTCGGTCGCGCGCTGCAGCGAGTGAATCGCGCCGAGATGTCCGGCGTCGAGGCTGAGCACGCGTCGATAGGCGTGCGCGGCTTGCGCTGGCTCGCCGAGCGAGTCCTCGAAGATGGCGCCGATCTTGAACAGATACGTGATCGCGCGCTCCGGATCGGGCGCGCCGTCGACCGCACGTTCGTACACCTCGACGAGCTCGCGGTGTTTGCCGAGCTGGCCGTAGATGCGCGTGAGCGCTTTGAACGAAGCGGCGTAGCCCGGCACGAAGCCGAGCGCGCGCGCGTGATGCTCCGCGGCGTCGTCGATGCGTCCGACGTGCGTCTCGAAGATCTCCGCGACGCGCGCATGGGCGGCCGCGCGCCGGTGTGGATCGTCGACGGCTTCGGCCTCGGCGAGGTGCATGCGGATGAGCGCTTCCCACGAGGCATGGCGCGTGTAGAGCTTGCCGAGCGCCTGCAGCGAAGGAACGTAGGTCGGCTCGATCGCGAGCGCCTGCTCGTGAAAGTGCACGGCGTCCGCCTCGGCCTTGAGGCGCTCCTCGGTGAGCGCGCCGAGGCGATGCAGCAGCGTGAGTCGATCACTGGGCGCTTCGGTCGCGCGCGCGAGCCGCGCGAGCACGACGACCAGCGCGTCCCAGCGCTCAGCCGCCTCGTAGAGCCGCGCCAGCTCCTCGAGCACGAGCAGGTCGTCCGGCATCTCCGCGGCCGCCCGCTCGAGCGCCGAGAGCGCCTCTTCGCGGTTGCCGAGCCGCTCCGCGTGCAGCCGCCCGACGCGATAGAGCGCCATCGCGCGCACCGCCGGATCGTGCGTCTGCTCTGCCTCGCGGCTGAGCACGCCAATGAGATCGCGCCAGCGCTTCTGCGCGTGATGCAAGCGCTTGAGCGCCGAGAGCGCGCCCGTCGCGAGCGGGTCGAGCTTGAGCGCCGTCTCGTAGAGCTCGATCGCCGCCTCGGGCTCGCCGAGCCGCTGCTCGACCAGCCGCGCCCGCTGCACGACGACCGCAGCGCGGTGCCGCGCATCGCCGCTCACCGCGTTGGCCGTGCGCTCGTAGGTACGCGCGAGCGCGGGCCAGGACTCGCTGGCGATCTCGCACTGCTCGAGCGCCTTCAGCAATGACGCATCGCCGCGATCGAGCTCGAGCGCCGCGGCGTACGCGTCACGCGCCTCGCCCTTGAGGCCCATGACATCGTCGAGCAGCCTTCCCTTCGCGTAGAGCAGCGCCGCCTTCTTGCGCGGATCCGATGTGATGCGCGCCTCTGCGTCGAACAGCGCGAGCGCCGACTGATAGCTCTTGCGCACGATCAGCACGCGCCGCGCGCCGCGGATCGACGGCACGTGATCGGGCGCGCGCGTCAGCGCTTCTTGATAGTGCGCACCCGCGCGGCGCAGATCGCCGAGCGGCGTCTCCGACAGACGCGCGATCTCGAAGTGCAGCCGCGCGGCGCGCAGCGGATCCGGATTCGTAGCGAGCTCCGCTTCACACGAGCGCACGAAGGCGAGCGCGTCTTGCGAGAACGGATCGTCCACGTCGACCGGCGCGCGCTCTTCGGCTTTTCCCGCAGCGGCCGGCGACGGAATCGTCCCGGGGGCGGACTGCGCGCGAACGGCGGATGGCGCGCCCGCGATCGGCGGCGCCTGCTGCGCGCTCATGCCGAGCGTCGTCGGCGTCCGCGGCGGCGGACCCGCAGGCGCCGGCGGAACCGCAGGCGCCGGCGGGCGAACCGAGGCGCGTGCTGGTGTGGCACCGCTCGGTGGCCCCGCGGCTGCTGCGGGAATCGCGCCCGGTGCGCGCGGCAGAGGCGCTCCCGGTTTCGGCGCAACGGGTGGCGCGCCGGGCTTTGGCAGCGGCGCTATCGACGCAGGCTGCGGAGCGCGCGTCGGCGGCACGGGTGGCCGCGGCGGAGCGACGGGCGCGCCCAGATCTTCGAGCAGCACGTCGACCGTGGAGTCTTTGCGCGGTTCGGTGCCCGTCGCTGCGCTTGGGGCGGCGGGAGACTTTGCGACGGGCAGCGTGCGCTTTGACGAGTCGTCGCTCGACATCGAGCCTTCCCCCGTGAAATACAGCGTTTCAGCGCAGACTCCCCGCGGTGGACGAGGGCCCTGCGCTGAGACGTGAGTACCACGGAGGGCGGACGCGCCGAAACGCTGTTTTCGCGAATGCGCGCCCGCGTCCAGCGCCACTGCCGCGCGCCACCGACAGCGCAACCGCGCGTCGGCGGAGCGTCAGCGCCAGCAGGCGGCCCTTCGCGTCAACGCCAGCGCGCGGCGACGACTGCGCGTCAGCGCGAGCGGAGACTGCGCGCAGCGCGAGCGGAGGAGACCGCGCGTCAGCGCCAGCCGGCGGCGACTGCGAGTTCGGCGACGTCGGGGCGCGCTGTAGTCAGCTGCTTCTGCAGCTTCTTCTTCGCGCGCGCCTCGAGCTGCCGTGCGCGCTCGCGCGAGACGCCGAGCTCGCGTCCGATGTCCGCCAGCGACATCTCGTCGTCGCTCATGATCCGCTGCTCGACGATGTAGCGCTCGCGTCGGTCGAGCCCATCGAGCGCGCCCGAGAGCAGCTGGTGCACGGCGCTCTCGCGCTCCGCCTCGAGGTACTGCTCATCCTGCGCTGGCAGATCGCCCGCCAGCGTGTCGACCAGCGAGACCGACGAGTCGGTGAACACCTGCGCGTCGAGCGAGACGTCGCGCGCGTCGAGGCGCCGCGTCATCTCCTGCATGCGCTCCTTCGAGACGTTGAATTTCGCGGCGAGGATCTCGTCGCGCTCATCCGCGTCCTCGACCAGGTTGGCGACCTTCGCGCGCTCGCGCCGCAGCCGGAAGAAGATCTTCGAGCGCAGCGGACCGGAGCCCGCGCCGACCATCGTCGACGAGCGCACGACGAGGTCGAGGATGTACGCGCGGATCCAGTAGCCCGCGTACGTGACGAAGCGCGTGCCGCGCTCCGGATCGAACTTCTTCACGGCCATCATCAGGCCGAGGTTGCCCTCGGCCACGAGATCGCCAACGCGGATACCGTATCGACGGTACTGGAGCGCGACCGCTACGACGTAGCGGAGGTTGGCCTCGACCAGCTGGTGCGAAGCGGCGGAGTCGCCCTTCTGCGAGAGGATCGCGAGCTCGTGCTCGTCCTCGCGCGAGAGCGTGGGGATGCGGCGGACGCGCTCGATGTAGCGCGAGAGCGAAGCGTCGTAGGTCGTTGCAGTCGCCACGGAGCACTCCTTCCTGAACCAGCTAACGTTACGTTACGTAATCACAGCGACCGGCAGCGTCAAGGGCAAACTCTGCGGCGGCACCCCAGCGAGCGGAGCGGACGTTGGGACACGCCCATAGGACGCGCGACCCCCCAAGAGGTTACGCAAAAGTCTCTCAGGGCCCGACCACGAACAACGTGATCGTCGTCCGGCACCGCGGTGCGCCGGCAAGGCGAGACCCACTCGGGCTCGCGCGTGACGGAACGGAACGACCCTGCGGCGCGGTGGCATCGCAGGGTCGCGGGAGAGCGGGTTGCGGGAGAACGGCCGCCGAGCGCTACGGCAGATGCGGAATCGCTCAGGAAGTCGTCAGGCGCTGAAGCTCGAGCCGCAGCCGCAGGTGCTCTTTGCGGTGGCGTTCGAGAACTTGAAGCCGGCGCCGTGGAGGCCCTCGACGTAGTCGATCGTCGTGTTCTCGAGGTACTGAAAGCTCATCATGTCGACGAACAGCTTGATGCCCTCGGACTCGAACTCCTGGTCGAGCTCGGTCGTCTCGTCCTCGAAGTAGAGGTCGTAGCTGAAGCCGGAGCAGCCACCGCCGATCACGCGCAGGCGCAAGCCCTGCTCGCCGAGGTTCTCCGACTCACGGATCTCTCGGACCTTCTCTGCAGCCTTGGTGGTGAGCGAGATCATCGTCGTTGGCTCCTTGATCTGGTGCGCTGCCTGCTGGCGAACCTTCTGGTGCTAGCCCTGCTGGCGAACCATAACGTCGGTGCGCTGGGTCGACCAGTGGTGTGTGGCGACTAACGTAACGGAATGTCCCGCGCCGTCAACCGGCTTGGAGCCCCCAATGATCGACCTGCGAGGAAAACGTGCGCTCGTCACCGGTGCAGGGATGCGCGTCGGTGCGGCGATCGCTACGGCGCTCGGGGCGCGCGGGATGCGCGTGGCCGTGCACTACCACCAGTCGCGCGCCGGAGCGGACCTGGTGTGCGAGGCGGTCGCGGCAGCGGGCGGATCGGCCGAGCCGTTCAGCGCGGATCTGTCCGATCGTGACGCTGCGCGTGGACTCGTGGACCGCGTCGTCGAGCGCTTCGGTGGGCTCGACGTACTGGTCCCGAGCGCCGCCAACTTCGAGCGCGTCGAGCTCGATCAGCTGGACGATGACGCCCTCGATCGCACGCTGATGCTCAACCTCGCGTCGCCGCTTGCGCTCGCCCATCGGGCGCGCGTCGCGCTGCGTGAGTCGCGCGGATCGATCGTCTTCATCACCTGTACGAGCGCGACCGTGCCGTATCGACACTACTTGCCCTACGTATTGTCGAAGGGCGCGCTGCAGAAGCTGATGCGCGTGCTCGCCATCGAGCTCGCGCCCGAGGTTCGCGTCAACGCCGTCGCGCCCGGGACCGTGCTTCCGCCCGACGGGATGGACGCGGCGATGCTCGCACGCCTCGCCGAGCGGGCGCCGCTCGAGCGCATCGGCCGCGCTGACGACATTGCCGACGCTGTCGTCTACTTGGCGAGCGCGCCGTTCGTCACTGGGCAGGAGCTGATCGTCGATGGAGGGCGCACGGTCGCGGCCGGCGGCTTGTCGACGAGCGCGACCGGCGACGATCCCCTCTGAGATTTCGTCGCGAAGTGCGTGACGTCGCGCTGTCGTTCTAAGCAGCGCTGTCGTTGACGAGCACGCGCGCGATCGTCGCCTCCGCGCCCCCCGCGTTCACGACGGTGCCGGCGACCGCGTGCGCACGCTTGACGTAGCCGAGCACGAGGCAGCGACCGGTGGCCGGATCGCGCATCGACGACGTCACTGCGCCGACCTCCGCGCCCTCGGCGAGCGTCAGTGGCGTGCCCGCGGCCGGCGCGTCGCTCGCATCGAGCAGGACCAGCTTGCGCACCAGCTGGCCGCGGCTCTCGAGCGTGCACACGACCTCTTGGCCGAGATAGCAGCCCTTGCTGAAGGACACCGCGCGCTCGCGCAGGCCGGCCTCCTGCGGGTATTGCCGATCGCCGAAGTCGACGCCGAAACGCGGCAGACCACGGCGCAGCGAGGCGAGGGTCCAGCTGGCTTCGTCGACCGCAGCGCCACCCGCCGCCTCCGCAGCGCGACTCAGCGCGGCGAACGCAGCGTCGACGTCGTCGCGCGGAATCAGTAAGTCATAGCCGCCAGTGCCCAAGCGATCGCATGGGTAGTACTGCGCACCCGCGATCGTCGCAGCGACGACGGCAGCGTGTGCGCCGGGGCCTTGCGCGGTGAGGACCGCCAGCTCGTCGAGCCGCGTCAGCTCGACGTCTTCCATGATGATGTACTTGTCGAGCTGAGCGATCAGCGCGTCTGCGGCGCTGCGCGGCACGATCAGCGCGAGATCGTCGTCGCGGTCGAGCACGAAGAGGTCAGTGACGACTTTGCCCTTCAGCGTCACGACCAGCGCGTAGACGGCGTCGCCAGGCTGCGTGGTGCGCACGTCGTTGGTGATCTGGCCGTTGAGCCACGTGCGTCGGTCATCGCCGGAGACGCGCACGACGATCAGATCGTCGAGCTGCCGCACGCCGACGCTGTTGGCGAGCGCGTCTGCCTGCGGGGTCGGCGCCGTGGTCGAAGCGCTGCGAGGCTCGGCGGTCGTCATCGCTGGCTCTTTGTGACCCAGCCGTGCGCGGCGCAAGGCAGCAGCCGTCCGCGGCGGAAGGCGCTGTGAACGGCGACCGGCACCCGAGCGTGAACTGTCGTTCGCAGGTGTGCCTCGCGCTCGACGATAGGTGCGCCGCGCCCTCGGCCAAACTGGCCAGATCGGCGCCGGGCCGCCGGCGCGACAGCTGGCTTGCCGCTTGCTACCTTCGCGAGGTCATGCCCGTCGTCCGCCGCTCGAGCTCGCTGCTCGCTGGTCTCGCCCTCGTCGTCTCTGCGAGCTTCGCGCTGGTGCCGCTGGCGCATGCGCAGGACGACGCCGCTGGCGTCGAGCAGATGCTGATTCGTATCAATCAGATGCGCTCGGCGGCTGGTATCGCGACGCTCGCGCGCGACGCGCGCCTCGACGCTGCCGCGCGCGCACACAGCGCGGACATGGCCGCGAACGACATGCTCGAGCACGTCTCGCCGCGCTCGGGCGATCCGACGGCGCGCATCGCCGCCGCGGGCCTGCCGAACGTGCAGGTCGCCGAGAACATCGCGCTCAACGCCGATGTCCTCGCCGCTCACGGCGCGCTCGTCGGCAGCGACGCGCACCGCGCGAACCTGCTGAATCCGGCGCTGACGCACATCGGCCTCGCGGCGGTTCGCTCGCCGCGCGGCGTCTACGTGACGCAGGTCTTCGCGGCGCTGAGCGCGGCTCTCATCGCGCAGCTGTCCGCGCCCGCCGTCGCCGCGCCAGCTGTCTCCGCTGCGCTACCCGAGCCCACGGTCCCGAGTGTCGCGGCGCCGAGCGCCGCAGCGGCCACGGCGGCTCCCACTGACCAAGTGGCAGCCGCTCAGCTTCCGCTCGCTCAGTCGCCCGCCGCACCGCAGCTCCCGCAGGCGCCCGGCGCGCAGGTCGCGGCACCGGGGGCCCACCGCGTCGCCGGCTATTGGGTCTTCAGCCAGAGTCGTTGGTGGTACTACCCGCTGCCGGCGGATGCGCAGCCGGGCCAGGCGCTCCGCGCCGCGCAGCTTCCGCCAGGCGCCGCGCCGCCCGGCTACGGGCAGCAGGCGACGAGCGCGCCGCTGCCGGTCTATGCGCCGCCTCCTTCTTACGCGCCGCCTCCGTCATATGCGCAGCCGCCCGGCGCGTATTATTCGCCTGGTCCCGTCTACTATCCGCCGCCGGGTCCGGCGTATTACGGGCCGGGGCGCTACGGCGCGCCGCCTTCACCGTTCGGCGGCTGGAGCCCACGTCGGCACGGCCGATGGCGCCGCTGACCGCGCCTCGACGTCAGCTCCCGACCAGCGCGGCTCCGCGCGTTCACGTTGCGCGGTTGTCGCAATGCGTCGAAGTGACGTGGTCGACGACCCGCCGAATTCCTGACTGCGCTATCCTCCGCGACGCATGACCCAGAGCGGCAGCGCGGCGGGTGAGGACGCCACGGTTCTCGCGCGGCCCGACGGAACGCTGGAGGGCCGCGAGCTCGCCGGCATGGCCATGCGCTGCCCGACCTGCGGCACGGTCTATCCAAACGACTTCGTCGTCTGCCCGCGTGACGCGAGCCCGCTTGGCGTGCTGCGCGCGAGCGAAGATCCGCTGCTCGGCCAAGTGCTCGCGGGCACCTATCGGATCCTGCGGGTGCTGGGGGAGGGCGGCATGGGCAAGCTCTACGAGGCCGAACACCTGCGCATCGATCGTCACTTCGCGCTCAAGGTGATCCAGGAGAGCTGGTCGGGGCGCGGCGATCTGCTCGCGCGCTTCGAGCGCGAGTCACGCGCGATGAGCCGCATCCGCTCGGACTACGTCGTCGATGTCGTCGACGTTCTGCGCACCGCCGATGGTCGGCCGTGCATCGTCTGCGAGAAGCTCGACGGCGAAGATCTCGAGCAGAAGCTCGCGCGCGAGACGAAGCTCTCGCTCGGCGAGGCGATCGCGATCACGCGGCAGGCGTGTCGTGGGCTCGCTGCGGCGCACGCCGAGGGCATCGTGCATCGCGATCTCAAGCCGTCGAATCTGTTCCTCGCCGAGACGCCTGCAGGCGCGCTGGTGAAGGTGCTCGACTTCGGCGTGGCCAAGCTCGCGGACGACGTCGACGAGAAGCACCTGACGCGCACCGGCGCGGTCGTCGGTACACCGGCGTACATGGCGCCCGAGCAAGCGCGCGGCGCCGCGCAGGTCGACGCGCGCAGTGATGTCTACGCGCTCGGCGCGGTTCTCTATCGGATGCTGACTGGTCGCGCGCCGTACGCGGGACCGGATGCATCGACGACGCTCGTCTCCGTGCTCGAGCGCGATCCGACCCGACCGCGCTCGCTCGATCGCGCGATCCCCGAGGGCGTCGAGCACGTGATCCAGAGCGCGATGTCGCGCGATCCAGACGCGCGACCGCAGACCGCAGCGGAGCTCGAGGCGCGCCTCGCCGCGTTCGATCCAGGCGGCGGCAACATCGCGCATCGGCCGACCGTACACGGCGTGCCGTCGCCGACTTCGACGCCGTCCGCGGGCGTCGAGGCGGCCAAGGTCACGCGCTCTGCGCGGCTCGCGCGTCCGTCGGCGCTGCTTGCGGTGACGGCCAGCGCGCTCGCGGCTGGCGCGGGGACCGCGAGCGCGTTCGGACTTTTGGTCGCGGCGCTGCGCGGGCAGCCGCGCGTTGGTACCACTGACGTCGTGCTTGTCACCATCGCTGGCTCCGTAGCGCTCATTGGCACCGTCCTCGCCGCAGCGCGGCCGCTGAAGCGCGCGTGGAGCGCCGCGCCGCTCGCGACCGAGCTCGCCACGCGCATCGGCCGCGCGCTCGGCGTCGGCATGCTGACGCTCGGCACGCTCGAGTTCGGTGCGCGCGCCTTCTCGCTCTACCAGCTCGTGCCTGCGGCCACTGATCCGCTGCTCACCGGCGTCTTCATCGCGACCGCGGGGCTCGTCGGCGTGCTCGCGTTGTTGCGCTCGACGCGCTCGCGCACGTAGCTCACGGCCGCGCCACGCACGCAGATCAGCGTCACGCGACGCACGCAACTCCGCGTCACGCGCGGCTACGCACGTAGCCCGGCATCACGCCCGGCGGAGCGAGCCCGCCGCCAGCGTCCGCACGCCGCTTGACGTCGCGATCCGCAGCGCACCGCTCGCGTCGACGCCGAGCAGCGCGCCGCTCACGTCGCCGCATACCACTTGCTCTCCGCACCACGCGAGCCGCTCGGCCAGCGCCGCCACGATCGGCGCGCCACCGACATGCACCAAGCGATCGACCCAGGTCTCGACGTCGCGCAGCAGGCGCGCGAGCACGGCGGCGCGATCGAGCTCGCGCCCGCAGAGGCGCGCGAGGGACGTCGCGGTCTGCGCGAGCTCGCCGTCGAACTGCGCGCGGTTCACGTCGAGGCCGATGCCGATCACGACTGCGCCGAGCTGCGCTGCGACGGACGTCGTCTCGACGAGGATGCCCGCGCATTTTCGCTCCGCGCACCCGTCGTGCACGAGCACGTCGTTCGGCCACTTGAGCAGCGCGGGTCGGTCGGCGAACGCACGCACGCAGTCGGCGACGCCGAGCCCGACGGCGAGCGTGATCTGCGGGAGCTGCCGCACCGGGATCGCCGGACGATCGACGATCGACACGTAGAGGTCCGTCCCTGCCGGCGAGGACCAAGCGTGCCCGTGCGCGCCGCGCCCGGCCTCTTGCGCGTCGGCGACGACCACGTGCCCATCGGGCGCGCCCGCTTCCGCCGCAGCGCGTGCATCGTCGTTGGTCGAGCGCGTCAGATCGCGGACGTCGAGTGAGCGTCCGTAGCGCGACGTGGTGAGCAGCGCGCCGATTGCATCGAGCGCGAGATCGGCGGCCGCCACCGCGCTCAGCTCCAGTCGAGCCCGAGGTCGACCGCCGCGGCCGAGTGCGTGAGCGCGCCCGCGCTGATGACGTCGACGCCAGCGGCCGCGATGCGCGGAATGCGCTCGAGCGTCACGCCACCCGAGACCTCGACGATGGCGCGGCCCGCGACCAGCGCGACGGCGCTCTTCAGCGTCGCGTCGTCGAAGTTGTCGAGCATCACGATGTCGGCGCCCGCGTCGAGCGCCTCTTCGAGCTGCGCCATCGTGTCGACCTCGCACTCGATGCGCGAGGTGTGCGGCGCATGCGCGCGCGCGCGACGGATCGCGATGGTCACGCCGCCGGCAGCCGCGACGTGGTTGTCTTTGATGAGCACCGCCGACGAGAGATCTTCGCGGTGATTGTGCGCGCCGCCGCAGCGCACCGCGTAGCGCTCGAACGCGCGCAGCCCCGGCGTCGTCTTGCGCGTGTCGGCGATGCGCGTCGTGCTGTCCGCCGGCAGCGCGTCGACGTAGGCGCGCGCGAGCGTCGCGGTGCCGCTCATTCGCTGCACGAAGTTGAGCGCGACGCGCTCGCCCTGCAGCAGCGACGCGGCGCGACCGCGCACGCGCGCTGCGACTGCGCCGGCCGCGAGCCGCTCGCCATCGGCGGCCACGTCGATCACCTCGACCGCCGGATCCACCTGCGCGTAGACCTCGCGGAACACGAACAGCCCGCTCAGGACGAGCGGGCGCCGCGCCGCGAGCACCGCCTCGCCCATCGTCGCCCACGGGACCGTCGCCGCCGTCGTCACGTCGCCGCGCCCGAGGTCTTCTTCGAGGGCCATCGCGACGAGCCGCGCGACCTTCTCGCGCGCGGGTCGAATCGCCGCGAGATCGAGCGCTTGGTTGAGCAGTGAGTGGTGATTCATGTCCAGTGCTCCACGGGCCAGCCGCGCACCAGCGCGCGCATGCGCAGCCGCGGATCGGGGTTGATGACGCGCGGCTCGCCGACGCGCTCGAGCATCGGCAGATCGCTGACGCTGTCGGTGTAGAAGGTACTCGCAGCGAGATCGATCTGGTGCTCGCTGGCCCAGCGCTCCGCGACCGTGACCTTGCCGGCACCGTAAACGAGCGGATCTTCGTACGCGCCAGTGAAGCGGCCAGCCTTCACCTCGAGGCGCGTGCAGAGGATGTGCTCGATGCCGAGATCCTGCGCGAGGGGCCCGATCGCGTAGGGCGTCGACGCGCTGAGAATGACCGGCACATAGCCGGCGCGGCGCCGCGCGATGACAGCAGCGCGCGCGCGCTCGGTCACGTGCTCGCGCACCATCGCGCCGTACCACTCGACGCACTCGTCGCGAAACGCCTCTTCTTCGATGCCCGCGAGGCCACGCAGCGCGAGCGCCGTCACGCGCGGCGCGTCCACGATGCCGAGCGTGTATTGCAGCATCCAGCCGCTGACGCGCAGGTAGTCGCGCATGCCCGCTTGGCCGCGCTTCATGCGCCAGCTCAAGTAGAGGTTGCCGGTGTTCACGCGCACCAGCGTGCGATCCATGTCGAAGAACGCCGCGCGATGTCGGCCGCGTACGGCAGTCGACGGCGTCACAGCCAGCCTCGCACGAGGATGTCGGCGTACACGTTGCTCATTGCGTGCACGAGGATGGCGGCTCCGATGCCGCCGCGCCACGCCCGCAGCCAGCCGAACAGCAGCGCGGGAAACGCCACCGCGAGCCGCTCTGGCGTGAGGTCGACGGCGTAGTGCATGAGCCCAAACAGCGCCGCCTGCAGCAGCAGCGCGACGGGCGAGACGTCAGCGCCGAGCAGCCGCACGGTGCGCGGAAACGCATCGTCGAGCCGCGTCTGGACGAAGCCGCGAAACAGCGCCTCTTCTGGCAGCGCGACGACGACCACCTGCGCGAGCGCAAACGACGCGAGATCGGCGGGCCAACGCAGCACGAACGCGTGCGCCGGTCCGTGCCAGAAGTGGAACGCGAGCGCGAACGGCGGAAAGACGAGCGCGACGACGCCGAGCGCGACCCCAGTCTCGCGGAGCGCGATTGGCAGGGCATCACGCAGCGCGCCGAGAAGCTCGACGGTGGCCGATCGACGTCGAGGCGGCGCGATCGTCGCCGTCGCGGCCGCTGTCGCCGTCGCCGCCTCTGTCGCTGTCGCCGCCTCTGTCGCCGTCGCGGCCTCTGTCGCCGTCGCGGCCTCTGTCGCCGTCGCCGCCTCTGTCGCCGTCGCCGCCTCTGTCGCCGTCGCCGCCTCGTCTTCCTCCGGCGGCGCAAACACACCCGCGAGATCGATGCCGAATCGTCGCAGCCCGCCGCGCTCGCGCTCGGCGAGCTTGACGGCGGTCACCAGAAAGAGCGCGCCGACGACCAGATGCACGTAGTCACTCGCGGCGGGCACGCTGCGCAGGCGCGTGACGAGCACCGTTGCGACCGTCACCGCGAGGTAAACCAGCAGGACCTCGCGCAGCGCCTTCCGGTCTCTCATGGGCGCGCGCGTTATACGCGACCGCATCTGACGCCGCACCCGCGCTCAGCTGTCGACCTGCGCCGGTACGTCTTCGTTCTCCGACGGCGGCGGTGTCGTGCTCAGACACGCCTCGCTGCGCACGCACCGCGCGCCCTCGACGCTGCAGCGCGGAGCCGCGCCACGGCACGCCGCGACGTTCAGCTCTTCGCAGCGTTGCACGCAGCCGACCGTCGGGCAGTTCGCCGCGAAGCAGCGCGCGTCGAGCTGACAGGCGACGAACGACTCGCCGGAATACGGGCGGCCTTCGCAGTGTGGGTCGCCGCTGCAGGCGCCTGCGTTGTGATGGACGCGGCACGGATCGCTCGGCGGCGACGCGCACCAATCGCTCGGTCGGTGGCCGCAGTCGGCGGCGGTCGCGCGCTCGCTCGGCGTCGGCTCGGCGGGCTCGGCCTCGGGTGAGGGTGGGCCGGAGGGCTCCGCAGGACGCTCACCGGGCGCTGGCTCGCCGGCGCCGGAGCACGCTGCAAGAACGAGAAGCAGTGAGAGGACGGCCGTCTGGGTCGCGCGCGACATCGGCCGACTCTAGCAGGCCCTCGATCAATCGTGCGCGGCGCAGGTCGTCCCACACCCGCACCCGCTCCGCTTGATCTCGCAGGCGTGATCTCTACACTGCGCCGGCTTCGCGCGAGCTTCGCGCGGACGTCTCACGCGTGAGGGCCCTTGCTGTCTGAGGAGAAGATCGCGGAGATTCGCGACCGCACGGACATCGCTGCGCTGGTGGGCGAATACGTCCGTCTCACGCGGAGCGGCGCGAGCTTCAAGGGCCTCTGCCCGTTTCACAACGAGAAGTCGCCGAGCTTCTACGTCACGCCGAGCAAGCAGTTCTTTCACTGCTTCGGCTGCGGCGCCTCGGGTGATGTGATCACGTTCTTGATGAAGCTCGAGGGCCGCCCATTCCCCGAAGCTGCGCGGCAGCTCGCGGAGCGCGGCGGCATCGAGATCCCCGAAGAGGACACGCACGACGTCCAAGAGCAGCGCCGCGCGCGACAGAAGAAGGAGCGGCTCGGCTCGCTGATGGGCGCGGCGACCGACTTCTACGTGCGCATGCTCACCGAGCACGAGCTCAGCGGGATGGCGCAGGCGGAGCTCGAGAAGCGCGGCGTCACGCCCGAGACGGCGCGGCACTTCAAGCTCGGCTACGCGCCGCACTCGTGGGACGCGCTCGCCTCGCACCTGACGCGCAGCGACTGGTCGCCCGCGGAGGCGGAAGAGGTCGGGCTGATCGTCCCGCGGCGCACGCGCGATGGGCACTACGACCGCTTCCGTCATCGGCTGATGTTCCCGATCGCCGACGTGCACGGGACCATCGTCGCGTTCAGTGGCCGCCTCCTCGCCACGCCGCCCGGCGAGAAGGAACCGGCGGAAGGCGAGGCTGGCGCAAAGTACGTGAATAGTCCGGAGAGCCCGCTCTACAAGAAGGGCGAGACGCTGTTCGGCCTGCACGAGGGACGCGTCGCGATTCGCCGTCAGGGGCTCGCGCTGGTGTGCGAGGGCAACTTCGATCTCGTCATGCTGCACCAGGCGGGCTTCGAGAACGCCGTCGCGCCGATGGGCACGGCGCTCACGCTGGCGCAGGCGAAGCTGCTGCGGCGCTTTGCCGAGCGCGTGGTGTGCGTGTTCGACGGCGACAACGCCGGGCGCAAAGCCGTCCGCGCGGCGTTCCCAGTGTTCCGCGAGGCGGGCGTCTCGGCGAAGGTGGTCACGCTGCCGAAGGGCGACGACCCGGATACCTATTTGCGCGAGCGTGGAGTCGACGCGTTTCGCGGGCTCGTCGACAACGCGCCGGGCATCGTCGAGCACCTCATCGACGACTCCGCGGACACCGCAGGCGCAGATCCGCAGGCGCGCGCTGCGGCCGTCGCCGCGCTTGGGCCGCTGCTCGGCGCGATCGAGAACGAAGTCGAGCGCTCGCTCTACGTCGAGCGCGTCGCGCGGCGCTTTGCCATCGGCGACGTCGACTTGGTCCGCCGCACGCTGCGCCAAGGCTTCATCGCGGCGCGCGCCGCCGGCGGGGCAGGGCGCGGTCAGGCGAGCCGCGCAGGGGGCGACGAGCGCTCGAGCGAGCGCGGCGGCGGGCGTGTCGAGAACGCGCGCACCGACACCGCGCGCACCGACACCGCGCGCACCGACACTGCGCCCGTAGGCGGCGCGTCGCCGAGCGCCCAGCGGCCACCCCCACAGCGCAAGCCAGCTGAGCTCGAGGGGGAGCTCGTCGGCATCCTCATCGACCAGCCGGAGCTGTTCGAAAGCGACAGCGCAAAAAGTCTAGAAGAGCTTTTGACGAGCCTAGAACTTCGAGCCATCCTCCTCGCTGCCCGAGACAGCACTCATCGGGGCAAGATCAATGCGGCAGCGATGCTCGCCTCCGTGGGAACTCATCCGTTCAGACTGTGGTTAGAGGAGCGGCTGTCCTTAGGAAAGTACGAAGACGGCGACTCTGCACGGCGCGCCCTGGCGGAGGGAATGCCCCGGCTCAAGCTCGCGGCGATGAAGCTCGAGCTCGACGAAGCGAAGCAACAAGTACTTCAAGCTCGCCGACGCGGTGACGACGATGGAGCCATGACGCTCTTACGCCGTGTCGACGAGCTACACGCGGCAATATTCGCGACGCAGGGCGCAAAAAAATGACGCAATTTGCGACGCATGGCGCAAAAAAATGACGCAATTTGCGACGCAGGGCGCCAAAAAGTGACGCAAATCGCGATGCAGGGCGCCAAGCAATGACGCGCCAAGGGGTGACGATGGTGGACAAGAAGACCGTCGGGGCAGAGCGCCGGGGCGCAAAGAGCACCCGCAAGTCAACGCCCGAGGCAAAGCCGGCAAAGTCGCGCGAATCGTCGAAGAAGGCGGCGACATCGTCGAGAGCGGGCGATCTGAAGGCGGCATCGGCTGTCAAGGCCGCGCGCACGACGGCGTCTGGGCAGCGCGCCGCGCCGACCGAGGCGCGTGCCGCGAAGCCGAGCGACCACGGTCGCGCGTCGCGCAGCAGCGATGCGCCGGCAAAGGCGGGCAGGTCGAAGTCGAGCTCTCGCGCTGGGGATCTCGCCCCGCCGAATGGCTCATCGACGGCCAACGGCACCACCTCGCCGGGCACGCGCGCGGCGCCAGGCAGCGTCCGAGCCAAGAGCCGCGAGCGCAAGGAAGTTCAAGCGCTGCTCGACAAGGGCAAGGCGAAGGGCTTTCTCACCTACGACGAGGTCAACGACGCGCTGCCGCCAGAGATGGTGACGAGCGAGCAGATCGACGACCTGATGATGCTGCTCGCCGACGAGGACATCGAGGTCGTCGACGCGGCCTCGCAGGTGCGCGGCGACAAGAAGAAGGCGGCGAGTCACGCCGACGGCGACGACGATCGTCCGCGCTCGAAGAAGCCGGAGCGCGCGGAGATGATGGAGGAGCAGGAGGAGCCGACGCGCAAGCCGACGGTCTCTGCCGCGTCGTCCGCCGCCGACGAGGCCTACTACACGAAGTCGAACGATCCCGTCCGCATGTACCTGCGTAAGATGGGGAGCGTCTCGCTCCTCACGCGTGAGGGCGAGGTCGAGATCGCGAAGCGCATCGAGGAGGGCGAGACCAAGGTCTTCGAGGTCATGCTCAACTCGAAGGTCGGGATCGCGGAGATCATCGACCTCGCGGAGGCCCTGAAGAAGGGCAAGATCCGCGTCAAAGACATCATCAAAGATGGTGACGTCGAAGAGAGCCAGGAGTTCGACGAGGAAGAGGCGAAGAACCGCGTCATCCGCCTCATCGACAAGGTCAAGCGCATCGAGGCGACGATCGCGAAGCTGCGCGTCGATGGCGAAGCGGCCAAGGCGAAGGCCTCGGACCGCGCGAAGAAGGCGCACGACGAGTCGCTCGAGAAGGCCAAGCGCGAGCGCATCGATGTGCTGCGCGACATCCGGCTGAACAAGAAGCAGGTCGACAAGATCGTCGGCGCGATCAAGGCCTACGTGCGTCGCATCGAGCTCGCCGAGAGCCAGATGGGCGAGGCGCAGCGGCGCGTCGGCGGCATCGACGAGAAGGAGATCCGCCGGATCATCCGCGAGGGCGCGGTGAACAAGTCGCTCGAGAAGCGCTGGGCGAAGAAGCTCGGCTGTGCGCCGGGCGACTTCGAGCTCGCCGACGAGATGATCAAAGAGGCCCGCAAGGCCATCAAGCAGGTCGAAGAGGATATGGGCCAGCCGGAGGCCGTCCTCCGCGCGACCTACTCGGATCTGCACGAGGGCGAGCGCTCGGCAGAGAAGGCGAAGGCCGAGCTGGTCGAGGCGAACCTCCGCCTCGTCGTCAGCATCGCGAAGAAGTACACGAACCGCGGGCTGCAGTTCCTGGACCTGATCCAGGAGGGCAACATCGGCCTGATGAAGGCCGTCGACAAGTTCGAGTATCGCCGCGGCTACAAGTTCAGCACCTACGCGACGTGGTGGATTCGTCAGGCGATCACCCGCGCGATCGCCGATCAGGCGCGCACGATCCGCATCCCCGTGCACATGATCGAGACGATCAACAAGCTGATCCGCACCTCGCGTTATCTCGTGCAGGAGCTCGGCCGTGAGCCGACGCCCGAAGAGATCGCCGAGAAGATGGAGCTGCCGCTCGACAAGGTCCGCAAGGTCCTGAAAATCGCCAAGGAGCCCATCTCGCTCGAGACGCCGATCGGCGAAGAGGAAGACTCGCATCTCGGTGACTTCATCGAGGACAAGTCGGTCATCTCGCCGGTGGAGTCGGTGATCAACAACAACTGCGAGGATCAGGTCCGTCGCGTGCTGAAGACGCTGACGCCGCGCGAGGAGAAGGTCCTACGCATGCGCTTCGGCATCGGCGAGAAGAGCGATCACACGCTCGAAGAAGTCGGCCAAGACTTCGAGGTGACGCGCGAGCGCATCCGCCAGATCGAAGCGAAGGCGCTGCGCAAGCTGCGGCATCCGAGCCGCAGCAAACAGCTTCGCGCCTTCATAGAGAACTGAGTCGGCGCGTTCTTCGCCGCGTGCACGGGCCCATAGCTCAATTGGTTAGAGCTCCCGGCTCATAACCGGGTGTGTCCAGGTTCGAGTCCTGGTGGGCTCACTCATGGCGAGCGCGAAGCGTCGCAAAAACGTGCGACTCGTCTTGCGCGGAAGACGGTGTCGCGGTACACGGCCGCACTCAGGAGGCTCGACTTGCACGAACGGCTGCGGGCGCTGGTGAAGCTCTCCCAGATCGACGCATCGGCTCGGGACATCGACCTGCAGCTCCAGGAGATCCCGGCCCGTATGGCTGAGTCCCGCGGCGACCTCGCCCGGCTCGAAGGTCTGCTCTCGCGCGAGCGAAGCGATCTCAGCGAGGCGGAGCGGCTCAAGAAGAGCCACGAGGACGAGATCGCGCGACACGGCGAGTCGCTCGGCAAATCGAAGGCGAAGGCGGCGAAGGCCCGCAACGCCCGCGAGGTCGATGCGGTCGAGCGCGAGGTTGAGGGCGCGCGGCGCTCGATCAAGGAGCGCGAGGCGGAGCGTGAGCGGCTGATGGCCGCCATGCAGCTGCAGCGCAAGGCGTTCGCCGATCACGAGGGCGAGTTCGAGAAGCTGCGCGCGATCCTCGTCGAGGACGAGGGCAAGGCGCAGGAGAAGATCGACGCGCTGAAGATCGAGCGCGAGCGCGTGACCATTGGTCGTGAGGCCTTCGTCACCAAGGTCGACAAGCCGACGGTGCGTCGCTACGACCAGCTTCGCGAGAAGAAGGGCAACGCGGTGGTCGAGATCGCGAACGGCTCGTGCCTCGGCTGCCGCATGGCGATCCCGCCGCAGATGCTGCTCGATCTGCAGCGCGAAGAGCAGCCCGATCTCGCGCAGTGCCCGCACTGCCGCCGCTTCGTCTTCACGAAGCCGATGATCGAAGACTGAGCCGGACGCTGGCGAGCCGGCTCAAGAGCCGTCGCTGCGTGCGCGCGCTTGGGCGAGGCGCTGCTGGAACGTGCTCTCTTCGGGCGCGAGCTCGACGGCGCGCGTGAACGCGGCCAGCGCGTCGTCGTGTTTGCCGCGGGCGAGCGCGCGCTCACCACGGCGGAAGTGACGCTCGGCCTCGGCGATGCGCTCCACGCGCGCATCGAGCGCCATGCGTGCGAGACGCGCGGCGGCAGCGGCTTCGGCGAGCTCCTCGGCGCTCGGCGGTGGCAGCGCGGTGTGCGTCGGCTGGGGCGCGACGCTTGGCGCCACGACGCTCGGCGGCGCGACGCTTGGCGGCACGACGCTCGGCGGCGCGACGCGCGACGCGGCGACGTGTGGCGGCAGCTCACTATCGTCCCAGCGGGAGAGCACGGCGACACTGCTCTCGTCGCTGGTCTCGTCGTCCCAGCCGGTGTCGTAGGCGCGCTCGGGGACGTTTTTGCCGGAGCGCGTCATGGCCTCCGCGCTTGCTGCGCGGGAGGTCGGGATCGGCTCGCGTGGCGTGGCGTCGTCGGCGTCGAGCGCGCTCGCATCGTCGCGCGGCCGTTCGCTCGGCATCGCGAGATCGCTGAAGCGCAGCGCGCCGAGGCACTCCATCGCGTAGACCAGCTGCGCGGCCGCGCCCGGCCGCGTGCCGGCGACGACGAGCAGATCGCG
>Ga0335397_10002155_pt1 | contig 26789 bp, 20 predicted proteins | sample MAT04_FD_205740 | JGI IMG/M metagenome (GOLD analysis project Ga0335397, IMG submission 205740) | Freshwater microbial communities from Lake Fryxell liftoff mats and glacier meltwater in Antarctica - MAT-04 (spades assembly) (version 2) ... | reverse complement strand
ACCTTCTAACCTTCTAACCTTCTAACCTTCTAACCTTCTAACCTTCTAACCTTCTAACCTTCTAACCTTCTAACCTTCTAACCTTCTAACCTTCTAACCTTCTAACCTTCTAACCTTCTAACCCTCTAACCCTCTAACCCTCTAACCCTCTAACCCTCTAACCCTCTAACCCTCTAACCCTCTAACCCTCTAACCCTGTAACAGACCGTTGAATGTCTCGTGGCACACGTTTTCAACGTGTGAGTCACTCGATTTTCTCGCAGTTTTCGATCAGTTTCTGTCACGTTGGAAACGTGACCCACGTTTTTCAACAGCCTGCTAACCCTCTTTCGCAAGCCTTCTCATGTTCATCTCCCACTACCGCCAAGCAATCCTCGCCGGCGTGCTCGCCTGCGCCAGTTCCGTCTCGGCGGCGGTGATCGATGTGCAGGCGGTGGCGAAGCCGTCGGCGGGATTGATTCGCCTGGGAGACATCGCCCACATTGATGACGCCGATCCACAGTTGCAGCGCGAATTGCAGGCGGTGTCGCTGGGGCCGGCACCGGCGCCGGGACGCAAACTACGAATCACGCAGCAGGGGATTCGGGAACGTCTGCTGGCGCATGGCGTGAACCTCACAGAAATCGAGTTCGCCGGACAAAGCCTGATCATTCTTGAAGGACCGTCGCACGAAGTCGCGAAGCCCAAAACGCCGAACACATCCGGCATCTCGAACCCGATTGCGGTTCGGCCGTGGGTCGCCTCGCCCATGCAGCGGACGCAAGCCGAGAAGGCGATCCAGACGGCGTTCCATCGGCAGTTTCAATCGGGCAGCACGGATATCGGCCCTTTGAAACTCAAGGTGGTGATTGCTGAACGGGATGTCGCGATTCTTACTCACACACCGACAGAGTTGATTCAATTCGTGGAACCGGGGCTGGAATGGGGCGGTCCGCAGACGTTGACGGCTCAATTCCCGCAAGCCGACGGCAAGACGCAAATTGTGCGGATGCAGGCTTGGATCAATGAAACGCCGCAGATTGTGACCGTGAAACATGCGGTACCGAAAGGCCAGGTCTTGCGGAACGACGACCTGATCACGATGCCGGCTCAAGACGGGCAAACCGGTCTCGGTCGATCTGAGGATCTGATCGGTCAGGAAGCCGCCCGCGCGCTGCGGCCCGGCGCGCCGTTACAGCCGACCGATCTCACGAAGACGCTGCTCGTGCGGAACAACGATTTAGTGACAGTGCGCGTGAGGGCCCGCGGACTGTCGGTCAGCCGCATTCTGCGCGCGATTGCCGGTGGCGGTGAAGGTGATGTCATCAACCTGGTGGCGATGGAGAATCCTCGCGAGAAAGTTCAGGCCCGCGTGACAGGCTGGCACGAAGCGGAGATCGTGACGCCGGGCGGTGAGCGCGCGACAACTCCGGCGGAATCTTCGAGCCGGACATTTCCCGCATCGGCAGAGCCGCTCAAGTTTCGGGGGGACGACAAATGAGAATTCACATGATGAAAAATGGAACATCGGAAAATGTGGGGATGCGAACTCGCAAGCGTTCTGCGTTGCCGGGTTCGGAGTGCCCATCTTCGATTTCGGATTTTGTATTTTCGATTTTGCGATTTGCATTGCCTGTCGGTTTCATCGCGCTGACAGCCACCAGCCTTGTGGCGCAGGGTCCGCCGCTGATCGACGAAGGCGAAGGCCCGATGATGAGGGAACTGTCGCTGGTTTATATCGACGTTCCGCCGCCGCCGCCGGAGATCAAGGTGCATGACATCATCACCATCGAGGTGGACGAAAAAGCCGAAGTGATCGTGAATTCGCGGTTCAATCGGCAACGCAACGGAGCTTACACCGCCAACCTGAAGAAGTTTTTGCGGATCGAAAACGGCAATTTGCAGAGCGCGGATACGGATGCGTCCATTGAAGGTTCGTTACAAAATCGCTTGCAGGCGCTCGGCACGGCGACCGATTCGGAAGGCATCACCTACAAGATCGGGGCGACCGTCGTCGATGTCATGCCCAATGGCACGCTGGTCCTGGAAGCCCGCAAGTCGATCCGCACCAATCAGGACTTCTTTGAGTACCGCTTGACCGGAACCGTCGCCGCGTCGGCGATCAGCGTGCAACGCACGGTTCGTACCGAGCGTTTCGCCAACCTCGATATCGTCCGCATGCAGAAGGGCAAGATCTTTGACAGCACGAAAGTGAACTGGGGGACGCGCGTGCTGGACATCATTGTGCCGTTCTAGTTCTTTGGTATTAGCCCCCGGTGAATCACCGGGGGGGCATTTTGAAATCGCCCCCGGCGACTCGCCGGGGGCTAAGACAGCAAGCCACATTATGAACCAGAAACAACGTGGACATTCGCCAGCGGTGTTCATCGCCTTGTCGATGGCGCTGCTGCTCGTCAGCACATCGTCCACGGCGTGGGCGCGCGTACGTTTGGAAAACATCTGCACGGTGCAAGGGCAGCAGGAGATCAAACTCACCGGACTGGGGCTAGTGATTGGTTTGCCGGGGACGGGCGACGGCGTGAAAAATGTCGAGACCGTGAGGGCGTTGCGAGCCGCGTTGTCCAAGCTGAATCATCCGGCGTTGGAAAAAGAACTGCGGGCCGCCGACAACGTCGCGATGGTGATCGTCGAAACTTCGATCCCGAGAACAGGCGTGCGGCGCGGTCAGAAAATCGACGGCTACATCAGCTCGGTTTCCGGTGCGAAAAGTCTCCGCGGCGGCCGTTTGCTGCCGACGCCTTTGTCAACGCTCGACGGCCGCAATCAAGCGGCGATCGCGCTGGCGGCCGGCGCGGTGACGGTAGAAGACACCAAGCTGGCAACCACGGCCCGGCTGGCGCTCGGCGTCGATGTCCAGCGCGATGTCACCGCGTTGTTCGTCAAGCAGGGAGACAACGAACTCATCACGCTGCTGATTGAACCGGCCAAAGCCAGCTTCTGGACCTCCAGCGAAGTCGCGAACGTGATCAACACCGAGTTCACCTTTGAAGCCGAAGGCCGCAAGATCGCCAAGGCGGTTGGTCCCGGAGCGGTTGAAGTGTCGATCCCGAAAATCTATCAAGATCAGCCGGTGGAGTTCGTCGCCCAGGTGCTGGAGGTCGGCATCGACAATCCCCATACCCAGGCCCGCGTGATCCTCAACAGCACCAGCGGGACGGTGATCGTCACCGGGGAAGTCGAGATCAGCCCGGTGGTGATCACGCACAAGAATTTCAATATTGAAGTGGGAGACGACGTTGAGGAAACCGCAGACCGCTTCTTCGCCGTTGCCGAGGGGCAGAACCGTCAGTCACCCGTGCAATTGCAGCAGTTGCAGACGGCATTGAACCAGTTGCGGGTGCCGCCGAATGACATCATCGCCATCATTCGCGAACTGCACGCGACGGGCAAACTTCATGCGGAGCTGATCGATAAATGACTCCCATTAGCCCTGTTTCGACCGTCAACAATCTGTCGGCGACCAAGCCGCGGCCTGGCGCGCCGAGCGAACTGCAATCGACCTTTCAAGATACGGTCGGCAGTTTATTTTTTGGTCAGATGATGAAAGCCCTGCGCAGCGGCGTCGGCAAACCGGCGTATCTGCATGGCGGGCAAGCGGAGGAAATGTTTCAAGCGCAAATGGATCAACAGGTTGCGCAAGACCTCGCCCATCAGCATGCGGGGGGGCTTGTCGACGATCTGTTTCAACGGTTCCTGATTGATCATCCCACCGGGCCGACGGGGGCCAGCGGGCCGCGGGTGGCACGTCACGGAGTCTTCGACGGGCATGACGCATCACAGGAAACCACGCCCTTCGCCAAGCCTCAGGGACATGCCACCCCAACATCTCCCCAAACTTCTGCGCAACTTGACTCTTTGAGCCAGGCGGCAAAGTCGACCGCACTTGCCGAATCGGCACAACAGGCAGCTTGGGCACGACCGCTGAATTCCGGTGGGGGATTCACAACCGGTACAGGACTCATTCCCGCGCTGAACCGAAAATAACTCCCGGCAGGAGCGATCGGATCACGTCGGCGCGCTGGTGCGCGCCCATTCCGATCGGATTGGAGCCGGAGTTCGTTCAGCGCGTGACGCCAAGGCGGTTGTCCGTTTCACGTCCCGTTTAACGACCGGGCCTCTCCTGCGCGCAGGGAGGCGACCGGATGACGGACCAACTGAAACTGGAACTCGAGCAGTTCGCCGTGGCCATGCTGGCCGCGCAGCATCACCTGCTCGAACTGCTCCGCTTGAAGCGACAAGCCCTGGCGAGCGCCAACATGCCAGCGCTGGACGCGATGGCGTTGCCCGAATCGCAGGCCGCCGAGCGGTTGCAAACGTTGATCGCCAGCCGCGCGAACTTGTTGGCCAAAGCACGGCACGCTGGTTTCACCGAACCGACGTTGACCGATCTCGCCCGCAAGTTGGGGGCTGGCACAGCGAATGGTGCTTTGCGGTTACTCGAAACATCGCGGCTCAAAGCGGTCGAACTACAGCGTGAAGGCTGGGTCCATTGGGTGCTGGCCAATCGCAGTGCGAATTATTACCGCGAACTGCTGGATCGCATTGCCCACGGCGGGAAGAAATCGCCCACCTATCACCAGGGCGAAACAGCGGTGAGCGGCGGCACGTTGTTGAATGCGAGCGCCTGACCAGATTTTCGCAGTCACGTTCGCGAGGAACTGAAGATGACATTGAGCGCCGCCTTGGCGACCGCCTCTCGTTCGATGGATCTGTTTTCCCTGGGAATTCAGATCAGCGGGAATAATATTTCCAATGCCCACACGCCGGGCTATGTTCGCAACTCGCTGATCATTGAAGAAGGGAAGCCCTATCGGCAGGGGAACTTGCTGATTGGCACCGGCGCGTTCGCCACGGGGATCCGCCGCGATGTCGATGAGTATCTCGAAGGCCGCATCTATCAGGCGAACGGCGATCTCGAACTGTCCAGCGCGCTCACCGACGCCTATCAACAACTCGAAGGCACGCTGGGATCATTGGGCGATTCCGATCTGGCGGCCCACTTGACCGACTTCATCGGCTCGATTCAGGCTGTTGTCAATCAACCGGAAAACGGCGCGATTCGCTCTGTGACGATCGCGCAGGGGCAAAGCTTCGCCGACAACATCCGCCTGTTGCGTGGTAAGCTCGAAGATTTGACCCAGGTGATTAATACGCAGATCGACGCGATTGTCGGCAAAGCCAACGAGTTGCTGAACACCGTCCAAAGCCTGAATCCCCAGATCAGCCAGTTGGAAGCGAACGGTCTTGGTCAGAATGATGCGAGCGGCCTGCGGAACCAGCGTTCGCAAGCCTTGGACGAACTGTCGAAGCTGATTCCGATTCGTGTCATCGATCGGCCGGATGGCGGAGTCGATGTTCACACCGGTTCCGACTATCTCATTCTGGGTGGAACCTTCCAGAAGCTGGAAATCGCGGTCTCTTCGCAGAACGGCGTGATTGGCACGCATGTGCAGACGACGGCGACGAAATCGCTGATGGATGGCAGCGGCGGACAACTGACGGGCCTCATCGAAGGCCGCGACACGGTGGTTCAGGGGTTTCAGACTCAGCTCGATCACCTCGCCGCCGCAGTCATCAATCAGTTCAATCAGATTCACGCGTCCGGCGAAGGCACGGCAGGTTTCTCATCCGTCACCGGAACTTATGCCGTGTCCGATACAAGTGCCGCACTCAACGCGGCCGGCTTAACCTTCTCTCCGCAAAACGGCAGCTTCCAGCTGAAAGTGCGGAATCAGGGCACCGGCCTGACGGAAACGACCAACATCGCGGTGAACCTCGACGGCATCGGCACGGAAACATCGCTGGCCAGTCTGCAAGCCGACCTGAACGCGATTGACCATGTCACGGCCACCATCACCAGCGACGGCAAACTCCAGATCTCGTCCGACGCCGGCTTCGAATTTCGCTTCAGCAACGACACCAGCGGTACGCTCGCCGCGCTGGGCATCAACACGTTTTTCACCGGCACCAATGCCACCGACATCCAGGTCAATAGCGTCTTGAAGCAGGACGCCCGATATCTGGCGACGGGACTCGGCGGCGGCCCGTCGGATAACCGCAACGCCGTGCTGCTGGCCCAGACGTTCGACAAAGCCGTCAGCGGTCTCGACAACTTATCCATCGCCGAGTATCTCGACCGGGCGAAGTCCGATGTGGCCCAGCAATCGGCCGCGCAAGGCGCTTTGGCCGATGGGTTGCAAAGTTTTCGGGATGCCTTGAACACGCAGCGGGAACAGTCCTCGGGCGTCAACCTCGATGAAGAACTGATCAAAATCCTGCAATTTCAACACAGCTATCAAGCCGCGGCGCGGATCATTTCAACTGTGGAAGAGTTGATGAACACCCTGCTAAATATCTGATGGCTGTCAACGAATGACGAATGCCCCTGTCATTACCTCGTTTTGCAGCGTTGCTATCACAAAAGTCGTAAATCATCTCTCGCAAAGGCGCGAAGACTAAGAGTTCGAAAAGAAATTCATTTTCATCAAATCCGACATCTTGATTTCACGATAACCGGATAGCGGTGAATTTTTTGACAGGTCTCGTTCAAACTCTTGGCGAAACTTTTCATCTTTGCGACTTTGCGAGAGATGCCTTTTCCGACTTGAGCGCATCCTAATGTCCCCGCAGCGGGGACGAAGGGACAAGAGTTGCGCGAAATCACCAAGTGAATCGGATCAATCATGGCTTTGAACAACGTCAGCTTTGGACGCACGACCAACGCTTTGCAATCGCGGCGGTTGTTGTCGAACGTTCAGCGAGATCAAGCGCAGCTCGCGAAAATCCAGGAGCAGATCAGTTCCGGACAGCGGCTGCAGCTCGCATCCGACGATCCCATTTCCGCCATTCAGATTTTCGCCCTCAAGAATGCCCTGGCCCGCCAAGAGACGTTTCAAAGCAATATCACCACCAATCAAGGCTATCTGTCGATCACCGATCAGGCCCTGGGAACTGTGGGAGATGCGTTGAACCGAGTGAAGACCATCGCGCAGACCGGCGTGGGAGACAACGTCTCCGCGGCCGATCGGCAGGCCCTGGTCGATGAAGCCGCGTCGCTACTGGCGGCGGTCATCAATGCCGGCAATGCCCAATATCAGGGTCGCTCGATCTTCGGCGGCAGCTTCGGCACCCAGGCTCCGTTTACCAATCTGGGTGGCGGCATCGTCCGCTATAATGGTGATTCCCTTTCCTTGCAGACCTTCGCGGATAGCGAACTTCTTGTCGCGAACAATGTCGACGGCCAATCCGCGTTCTCGGGTTTCACCACGCCCATCGTGACCCGCGATCTGAATCCCGCCGTGTCGCTGGACTCGAAACTCAGCGAGCTGCGCGGGGGCGCGGGGATCGCGCTCGGAACAATCCAAGTCACCGTGGCCAATGGTGGACCGGCCATCACGAAATCGATTGATCTCGCCGGGGCTGAAACACTCCAGGATGTGAAAAGCCGCATTGAGAATGCGTTCGCGACAGAAAGCATCACCGTCGCCGTGACCATCGACAGCGGGACTCAATCGGGTCTGCTGCTCACTCCTTCGGCCGGGACCGTCGCCGTCGCCGATTCGCCGGTCTCGCAAACCGCCACGCAACTGGGCATCGCCTCCGCCGCCGCGGCGACGATCTCCGGCGGCAATCTCGATCCGAAGCTCAGCCAGTTCACCCGCGTGGCGGACCTCAATCTGGGGACTGGCATCGGTGCGACGGCGGGAACCGGTTTACGAATTGTGAACGGTTCGCGCACTTCGACGGTTGATCTGGATGGAGCCGTCACTGTGCAGGACGTGCTGAATCGCATTCGCGCGGCCGATCCGGATGTCGTCGCGGAGATCGCACCGGATGGCCGCGGCATTCAAATCGCCAGCCGGCTCAGCGGTGCGAATTTTTCCATCGGCGAGAACGGCGGCTCGAACGCCACCAATCTCGGTATCCGTACATTCGGGCCAACGACACTGCTGAGCGGTTTGAACTACGGTACCGGGATCGCCCTCGATCAAGGCAGCACGCTGAGTCTGCAACGCCGCGATGGGACGACATCCACGATTGATCTCGCCGGTTCGGCCACCGTGCAGGACGTGCTGGACAAGATCAACGCGATTGCACCGGGTGTTCTCACAGCCAGCTTGAACGCTGTCGGTAACGGGATCTCGCTGACTGACACATCCGGTACTGGAACGTTGAGCGTCGCCGATGGGGAACTCGCTCAGCGGCTGGGAATCGCAGGCTCAAATAGCGGCGGTGTGGCCGGAGTGTTGGCCGGAACAGACGTGAATCCGCAGCAACCGGCTGGCGCTCTCAATGTGATCGCAGCGTTGCAACATGCTTTGGAAACCGGCGACAACCAGGCGCTCACCCGGCTGCTGCCGGCCATTGATGCTGAAGTTAACCGGGTGATCGGGGTACGCGGCGAAGTCGGGGCGCGTCAACAATTGCTGGACACAGTCACCAGTCAGCTGCAGGACAGCGAACTGACAAATCGCGATTCCCTGGCCAAGGTCGGCGAGGTCGACCTCGCTCAGGCGATCAGCGAATTGCTGCAGAAGCAGCAAACGTTGCAAGCCACGTTGCAAGTCGCCTCCATCGTGAATCAGATGTCGCTGCTGGATTATTTATAAGCGTTCGGTTTTTGGCGTTAGGTGTTAGGGGCGAGGGTCGAACAGCCTTCGGATTTCGTGGCACACGTTTCCTAACGTGTGAGAATCGTGTTGAGAGCGGCACGGCGTTGTAATGACCGGCACGTTGGAAACGTGCCGGCACGAAATTGAGCGGCCGTCGGGTGGGTCGCGTGCTTTGATGAAGCCCACCGTCTTGATGCTGGCGACCGAAATTGGTGGGCCTCGCAGAGCCTCGACCGCACCCTACGGAGAGGGTTGCCTTCGGTTGGGGAGCATGTCAGCATGTGGATGTCATTTCTGCACGCTGTCTTGTGAATGACTCCCCGATTCAGGGAACGCCGATCATGTTGCGAAACTTTGGCCTCCTCGTTTTGCCGCTCGCGCTCATGCCTCTTCTGTTGCAGGCTGCGGAACCGAAGTGGGAGCCGCTGTTGTCCGCGGTCGATGTGAAGCGGCATGCCGTCGCCGGGGAATGGACAAAATCCGCCGACAGCCTGACAGTCGCCGCCGCGTCCGGCGCGCGGGCCTGGCTGCCGTTCGCTCCCCAGGGCGAATACGACGTGCGGATTCAGTTCACCCGGCGGACGGGCGTGCATTCGATTGCCCTGTTCCTACCACATGGAAAGGGACAGGTATCACTGGAAGTCGATGCCTGGGGCCAGCATCTCGCCGGGTTGCAGAACATCGACGGCAAGTCGATCCGCGAGAATGCGACGCGGAAAACAGATATCACGCTGCGGAACGGTCAGCGTTATACGATGACGGTCGAAGTCCGCGAGAATGAGATTCGGGCACTGCTCGATGACCAGGTGATTGTCACCCATGAAACCGACGGCGGCGATCTGACAGTCCCGGACTTGTGGGCGATGCCACATACATCAACGCTCGGGATTGGTGCGTGGGAAAGCCAGACGGTGTTTCACAGTGTGGAAGCGCGGATGCTGGACGGTCAGCCGATTCCAAAGTTCCAGGCGAAACCCGCGTCGACCACGACCGCCACGACTCCGAAAGTGACTCCGAAATCCCCTCCCAAGTCGACGGCGAAATCCGCGAATGGCAAGCGGGTGGTGATCGTCATTGCAAATCAGGACTTCTTTTACCGGGAGTATGCCGATCCGCGCGCAGAACTTGAACGGGCTGGCTTTCAGGTCACCGTGGCCGCCGGGAAGAAATCTCCCTGCCGTCCGCATCCGGGGTCGGGCCAAGGCAACGGCGATGGAATCGTTCGGCCCGATCTCGCGTTGGCCGATGTGAAGCCCGCCGATTACGACGCGATTCTCTTCTCCGGCGGATGGGGTTCGTCGGCCTATCAGTTCGCGTTTCCCGGCCGCTATGACAACGCAGTTTACAACGGCGAGCGTGCCATCAAGCAGCGGACGAACGTGTTGATCAACGAGTTTCTCGCCGAGAAGAAATATGTGTGCGGGCTGTGCAACGCCGTGTCGGTATTGGCGTGGGCGCGGGTCGACGGGAAAAGTCCGCTGCAAGGAAAAACGGTCTGCGCTCCGCCCCGGCAGGCCGCCGCGGGGATTTACAACGGCCAGCACGATCAGCCATCATGCCGCTGGCATCCCGAGGCCAACGGAGCCGTGATGTCGCCCGCCGGTTCGATCGGCAAGCCCGGCACCGCGGAAGACGATGTCGTCGTCGACGGCCTGATCGTCACCGGCGAAGATGACATCTCCGCGCGGGCGATGGGAAGGAAGATTGTGGAGTTATTAACGGAGAAGTAGGCGTTAGGTATTTGGCGTTAGGCGTTAGAGGATGAACCCCCTTTGAATCTGTTTTCTAACACCTAACGCCTAATACCTAACGCCTCGTGTCAGCCTGTCCCCATGCCGCGGTCGTAGGCTTCGAGGTCGCGGAGATAGACGGCGAGCGTCGATTGCAGTTCCTCGCGGCCGATCTTCCATTTGGGGTTGTCGTCGGTGTAGCGGTGACAATGATCGACCAGCAGACGATGCAGGAATTTGAAGAGATGCCGGGGGACTCGCAGCCGGCCTAATGTGCTGACGAGTTCCGGCTCAGTGATGGTGTCATCAAACCAGTCTTTCAGCTTGCCCGAGCCGTTGCCATTCGCCTGGCTGGCGCGGATGCGATCGTTGGCAAGGTCGTACAGCGATTCGCCGGTCCACTCCAGCGAGCGGATCATGTTCTGCTTATCGAGCCGGGAGCGTTCGTAGAAGCTTTTGTCTTCCCGATTCAAAAAGAAGCTGACTTCCACGGGCAAAAGTAGTTTGAACCCCAGTCCGGCATGTTGCAGGAACTTGTTGTCGAACATCGGCCACAAAAACGCCTTCATCCGCTCTGGCGAGCCGTTGATGAGGTGGGGTTCGTCAACGCGATCCACAATGATCATGATCGACGAGAAGCCGAGCGTTCGCAGTACGCTTTGCAGTTTGCCGAGCAATTCGTACCGATCATCACTGCGGTCGCGGCTGGGAGCCGGCTGGTTGATGAGGTCGGTGCCATCGAAGGAGGACAGAATCGTCCGCAGCGGATGGACGGGATGCTCGAAGACTTTGACTTGTCGGGCCACGCTCATGGCCTGCCAGAATCGCCGGAGTTGCTTCCACAACCAGGGGGACCAACCGGCCAGTACGAGCAGCCACGGCCAGAACGTCTGGAGCCAGGACAGCCGCCCGGTCTCCGCGAGAAAGCCGAACACGACGGCCGACACACCGACGCCGATGCCGAAATCCCGCCAGCTGATCCAGTTGTTGAACTTCAATTTTCGCCGGAGTTTATTCCACCGCTGCACCGGCGGGGCATGTGTGGAATGATCGTAGTAAGCCCCCAGCAGCAACAAATCGCGGCGCTGGGCGCGGGTCAGCTCGGCGACTTGTTCCGGCTTGATCTCCAACGCAACAGGCGGCAGGGTTGCCCGGTCATCGACGATTTCATCCACCAATTGGGTGACGCCCAGCGTCAGAATCGCATCCATATGATCCCAGAGTCGCCATTGTGACAGGGACCGTTCGGGCGAGCGGCTGTAGGATGACATCCGTTCGTGGAAGGAATCGAGAAACGGGTTGAAATCGTCGTACTCGATGACGAACGTCTTCGTGTTGGGATTCTTGCGGCCATACTCGGCGAGATGCTCGATGATCTGGAGCCGCAGCGCGGTTTTCCCGCTCCCTTTCTCGCCGAAGACCACGGCCGTGGAGGGGGCATCCGGGCTGCCGTAGATTTTGTCCCACGCCGGGTGATAGGTGCATTTCGCGCAATGGCGTTTGAACAAGGGATCGGCCTGCGCGTCTTCCTGACTGTACGGGTTCTGCGCGATGCCGTGATGATCGAGAAACTGTTGAACCTTCATCCGTGGTTTTCTACTCAGAGAATGTGCTTGGTTCCCAAGGGGGTGGGAACCTTTCCCCTCAGAATGTAAGTCCACGCCTTGCGGGCGTCCACTGAATGCGGGAAGATTTCGTAGGACCACGCAGGAAAGTTAGCGACGCTTCCAAGAAGTGTTGTTGCAATTGAAAAGCGAACACGCATGTCGAAACTCACCCATTTCAATGAACAGGGTGCCAGCCGGATGGTGGATGTCGGCGGGAAAGCCGTCTCCGCGCGGATGGCGCGGGCCGAAACGTTCGTGCGGATGCAGCCGGCGACGCTATTCCTCATCCGTGATCGGGCGGTTGCCAAGGGGGATGTCTTCGAGGTCGCTCGGCTCGCGGGGATCATGGCAACCAAACGGACCGCCGAGTTGATCCCGCTCTGCCATCCGCTCGGCCTCGATAGTGTCGATCTCGATTTTGAAATGGTGTATGACACCACGGTTCGCATCGAGGCGGTGGTTCGCGTGGAAGGAAAAACGGGCGTCGAAATGGAAGCTTTGACCGCAGTCACCGTGGCCGCGCTGACGATCTATGATATGTGCAAAGCGGTGGATCGCGGCATGACGCTTGGCCCGGCTCGGCTGCTGGAGAAGACAGGCGGGAAAAGTGGGCACTATCGAGCCGATGAGGTAAATGCGTGAGGCAGGTTGATTAGGTAGAATGCGATTCATCAAATACGACTTGCGCGTCTATTGCCTCAAAGGTCTGCTTCCACTACAATCTCGCATGTTGAGAAGTTTCAGGAGTTGTGTGTGAGCGTTTTGCTGCTGCGACAAATGCTGATGGGGCTGCTGAGCCTGCTGCTGGTAATGCCAGCTGCGGGTTTGCATGTCTGTCGGTGTTCGCGCGGCGAGACGGTGGTTGTTAGCTCCTCAAGCGATGCCGCCACCACCCTGCGGCCGTGCTGTGCAAAACGGTTGGCCGCGGCGCGAGCAGCTCAGCCGACTTCGCCGAGCATCGAAGCGAAATGCTGTTGCAGCGAACTGCGCTGGAATCAGGCTGTTTCGCAGATTTCGCCGTCCCGCAGCACCGTCAAGTCCTGCACATCGCTGGACACCGACTGGATGCCCTTGGTGGTGATGGATCTCACCCCGAGCCGCGTGGCCGTGGAATCTCGAAAGACGACGACCAGTCGACTTCCCAATGATCCCCTGCGAATCATGCTTTGCCGGTGGCAAGTCTAAACCCACCGCGCCCCGGAAAACTGTCCGCTGGTGAATCGTGGTGATGGAATGCAGGGACGCCAAGGCGTACCCGTTCTGCCGAGTTCAAATTTCCGAAGCGTATCAGATGTTCTGCTGCGCGATTGCTTGTGAGAAAACTCCGTGTTCTCGAAAGGTTTCCCCATGTCGATGAAATTGTTTGGAATGACTTTGGCGCTGGCTTGCGTTGCCGGCCTGGCCCTCAATGCCGCAGACGAGAAGAAGTTCGCCGCCAAGTGCGTCGTGGCTAGCGATCAAGCGGCGAAAGAAGACAAGTTCAGCGAATACAAGGGCGGCAAAGTTTACTTTTGCTGCGACGGCTGCAAGGGCAAGTTCGACAAGGATCAGGCCAAATACGCCACCAAGGCGAATGCCCAGTTGATCTCGACCGGTCAGGCCAAGCAGGTGAAATGCCCGATCGCCGGCACCGCGACGAAGGAAGACAAGTTCACCGAAGTCGCCGGCATCAAGGTGCACTTCTGCTGCGACGGCTGCAAAGGCAAAGTGAACGCCGCCACCGGCGACGCTCAGGCTGAACTCGTCTTCAGCGACGCCGCCTTCAAGAAGGGCTTTGAAGTCCCGAAGAAGAAGTAAGCATCGTTCGCATCCCGTCGGCATGCTGACGGAATTCGTTACGCGCCGGGGCGTGAGAATCACGCCCCGGCGTTTTTTATTGACTGTCCGCCACTCCCGCCGGATTGACGCCCCTGCTCTCCCTGATGACAATCACGCTTTCGATTCTGACGATCTTCCAGCTCCCCGCGGCGGTTCACTCATGACGGCAATCGACCACAAGTCGCGCGACCGAAACACGGCGGGTGTCCGCTCGCACACCACATTTCGTCTGGCGCTGGGATGGATGATCGTTCTCGCCGCCGGCGGTTGCGGCCTGGAGACTTACGAACAGCGATTGGAAGCCACGCGGGCCTATTACGCATATCTCGACAAGCTCGATCAGAATTTAGCCAACTCGTGGCGAAGTTCGCCTGTGGATGATCTGCGGGTGCCAAAGAACTTCAAGGAACTGCCGGCACCGGTGCCCACCAAGAATCCTGATGGCAGCCTCGAATTTCCCGATGTCGACCCGCGTCAGCCCGACTTCGCGAATTTGACAATTGAAGGTCTGATCGGTGCCTGGCGGGCCGATGTGGATGTCCTGGTCAACAATGAACGGGTCAGCCGGCCGGCTTATTTGTATGCGGCCTCGAATAGCCCGTTGTATCTGGCGGGGCAGGCCGAAGATGCCGTCAATTTCACGAAGAACTTTATTCCCAACCTGGAAACGGCATTGCAGGCGACGGGCAAGCCCGAACTGGCCGCGGTTTTTCCCAAGGGACATCAGTTCGTGCCGCGCCAGACGTTTGAAGTCTTGCTGCTGAATTCCGACTTGCCGATTCACAACTCGCGGTATTCCTTTGAAACATACTCCACCCAACAAGGTGACAACCAGGTTGTGCTGCTGCTCGCCGTACCAGCCGGCATGGAACCACAATCGAAAGTCCCCGAGCGGATGCAGATGACACTGGAATCGCTAAAACTCTCCAACCAGCGACCGCAGGTGAAAGCCGCGGGTGCGGCCCCCGCAGCTGGCACACCGGCTTCCCCGTCAGGCAATTTTTAATCCGACTAATCGCTGCTACTCATTCCCCGCGAAAGCTGATCACATGACTGATGCGCTGCCTGCCGCCGTGAATCCTCCCCGTCGTTTGCTGCTTGGTCCCGGCCCCAGCGAGATTCCGCCGCGCATTCTCGCCGCGCTCGCCGCACCGACCGTCGGCCATCTTGATCCCTATTTTCTGCAAATCATGGATGAGTTGCAGACGATGTTGCGGCAGGTCTTTCGGACGCAAAACAAGCTCACACTCGCCGTCTCCGGCACCGGCAGCGCCGGCATGGAAACGGTCGTCGTCAATCTGATTGAACCGGGTGACAAGATGGTCGTTTGCGTGAACGGCGTGTTCGGCGGCCGCATGGCCGATGTCGCCGCGCGGGCCGGGGCGGTCGTCACCAAACTGGAACGCCCGTTCGGAGAGATTTTCGATCCCGCTGAAATCGAAGCCGCGTTGAAACAAGTGAAGCCGAAAGTTGTGGGGATCGTCAACGCGGAGACCTCGACCGGCGCGCATCAACCGGTCGATGAGATCGCCCAATTATGCCATGACCATGGCGCACTGATCGCCGTCGATTGCGTGACCTCGCTCGGCGGCACGCCGGTGGAAGTCGACGCCTGGCAGTTGGATGCAGTCTACAGCGGCACACAGAAGTGTCTGAATTGCCCGCCGGGCTTGGCCCCTGTCACGTTCAGCGACCGGGCCGTCACCGCGATTGATGCCCGCAAAACCAAGGTGCAAAGCTGGTATCTCGACATGCAGATGGTGAAGGATTATTGGGGCAGCAACCGGGCCTATCACCACACCGCGCCGATCAACATGAACTACGGTTTACATGAAGCATTGCGAATTATGCTCGGCGAAGGGTTAGAAAATCGGTTCGCGAAACATCGGAAGAATCATTTGGCCTTAAAAGCCGGCGTCGAGGCTATGGGCCTGAGTTACGCCGTAGCCGCCGCGCATTCGTTGCCGATGCTCAACGCCATCAGCATCCCCGCCGGGATCGACGATGCGTCGGTGCGGAAACAACTTCTCACGGAATTCGGCATCGAAATTGGCGGCGGACTGGGTTCGATGAAAGGCAAAGTCTGGCGTGTGGGCCTCATGGGCTACGGCAGTAGCCAATCGAACGTGCTGCTGTTCCTCGCCGCCCTGGAAAAATGCCTGTTGGATCACGGCGGTAAAGTCGCGGCGGGAGCGGGCGTCGGCGCGGCGATTGCAGCCTATCGGGGGTGATAAACGCTCGCCTGCTACTGATCTCCGCTGCCAAACACACTTTCGCGGAGAAACCCCGGCCGGTCGGTGGTGATGCCTTGGACGCCGAGCTTGATCAGGCGGCGAGCTTCCGCAGGGTCATTCACGGTCCAGACATCGAGCCGCAGGCCGGCCTCGCGAATGATCTGCGCGTAGGCGTCGTCCAGTTCCGGGCAGGCTTTCAGATCGACGCCATCGGCTTGGATGGACTTGGCCTGAGCAACCAGGTCTTTCGCGGAAATCTTTTCAGGATTGTGCAGGAGATACGCCGGGAACTTGGGACGTTGTCGTTTCAATTCTGCAATCACGGCGGTGTTAAAGCAGATCACGGGTGTTTCCGCTGCCGGCTTCTGGTTCTGCTCCAGTTGTCGGATCAATTCCGGCACAATCTCGGGACCGCATTTGACTTCCAGATAGATTTTCTTTCCCTTGGGAATTGTGGCGAGCAGTTCTTCCAGCAAAGGAAGCCGTTCGTTCTTGAATGCCGCCCCTTTGAATGAGCCGACATCCAACGTTCGCAATTGTGCGAAATCCGTCTGGGCGATGTTCAACTCAATGCCTGCCGTCCGCTTTGTCGTCTCATCGTGGCAGGCGACGATCCGGCCGTCTTTCGTGATACGTAGATCACATTCCGCCCCGTCGGCGTGCTGCTTCCAGGCGAGTTGAAACGCCGCCACAGTATTTTCCGGTGCATCACGCGAGGCACCACGGTGGGCGAACAACTCGACCTGCGGCCCCGCGGTGAGGCAGGCGGCTGTGAAGACGGCGGTGGGGATGACAGACATGCGGCAGCTTTCGGAATGCTCAGTCTGTGAGACAATCCCCCGATCACTGACCAGGGGTTAAACCGGTTGCAAAGTTCACTGTGGATGGGGGCGAACTGATTGTCGGCTTACTGCGCAAGACGCCCTTCGTTCCACCCAACCAGCGCGGCAGCCGTTCGCGCCACGTCCCCGACCATTCCGGCTGCAAGCGCAAGACGGCCAGCGTGCGGGCTTGCAGCGGATACAAATCATCGGATCGCAACCGGCTGTGCAGCGGCTTGTGTGCCGTGTCGAGCAGCGGTTGCCAGAACTCATCGGGGGCGTGTGTCGGTAAACGAAACGGAATGGTTTCGGAATGAGAGTTCAACAGGATCAACAGCGTGTCGCCGACGATCGCCCGGCCACGTTCGTCGACTTCATCGACCATGTGGCCTTCGAGACGCATGCCGAGGCAACGGACGTAGCCCGCGTTCCAATCAGCGTCGGACATTTCCTTGCCGAGCGGCGTGAGCCACGCGATATCAGTCGCACCTTGACCGCGTAATGCGCGTCCTTGAAAGAACTGGCGGCGCTTGAGAACGGGCTGGCTTTTCCACAGCCGAATCGCCTGTTTGACGAAGTCCAGAAACTCGGCGTCTTCCTCGGACAGCCGCCAGTTCAGCCAACTGAGTTCATTGTCTTGGCAGTAGGCATTGTTATTCCCTTGCTGCGACTGACCAATTTCATCTCCCGCGCGCAGCATGGCAACGCCTTGAGAAATCAGCATCGTGGCGATGAAGTTGCGTTTCTGCCGCTGACGCAGGATGTTGATCGCCGGATCATCTGTCGGCCCCTCGACACCACAGTTCCAACTGATGTTGTGGCTCTCGCCATCCTGATTGTGCTGGCCGTTGGCTTCGTTGTGTTTCTGGTTGTAACTGACCAGATCATGGAGTGAGAAGCCGTCATGGCAGGTCACAAAATTGATGCTGGCATACGGTCGACGGCCGGAGTGTTCGTACAAATCGCTGCTGCCGCACAACCGGGTGGCGAACTCGGAGGCGGTATGGCCGTCGCCACGCCAGAAGCGTCGCACACAATCGCGATACTTGCCGTTCCATTCGGTCCACAACACGGGGAAGTTGCCGACCTGATAACCCCCTTCGCCTAGATCCCACGGTTCGGCGATGAGCTTGACCTGTGAGAGAACGGGATCTTGATGAATGATGTCGAAAAACGCGCCGAGTTTGTCGACGGCATGAAGTTCCCGCGCGAGTGCCGAGGCCAGATCAAACCGGAAGCCATCGACGTGCATTTCCAGCACCCAGTAGCGCAAACTGTCCATGATGAGTTGCAGCACGCGGGGGCACAGCATATTCAACGTATTGCCGCAGCCGGTGTAATCCATGTAGTACCGCTCGTTGTGCGGCACGAGACGGTAATACGCGGCGTTGTCGATGCCACGCATGGAGAGTGTCGGCCCGAGTTGATTCCCCTCGGCCGTATGATTGTAGACGACATCGAGAATGACCTCGAAGCCGTGACGATGGAGCGTCTTGACCATCCCTTTGAATTCGTCGACGGCCCCCTGGGGTGTTTTCGCGGCGGCGTAACGGAGTTCCGGTGCGAAAAAGCCGAGCGTGTTGTAGCCCCAATAATTGACGCGGTCCTTTTCGATGAGAAATCGGTCATCGACTCGCTGATGCACGGGGAGCAATTCAATCGCCGTGACACCGAGCGATCGCAAATGCCGCAGCGACCCCTCGCACGCCAGTCCGGCATAGGTTCCGCGTAGTTCGCGGGGCACCCACGGGCTTTGGATGCTGTAGCCTTTGACATGCATTTCGTAGATCAGCGTCTGATGCCACGGCGTGCGCGGCGGGCGGTCGCGGCCCCAGCGGAATGACGAATTCACCACCGCCGCCAGCGGAGCCGCCGCGGCGTTGTCACGAAGGTCCAAACTTAGATCCTGGGCCGGATCACCAATCGTGTAGCCGAATAACTCGTCGCCCCAGATCAGATCGCGGCCGACGGCTTTGGCGTAGGGATCGAAGACCACTTTGTGGGCGTTGAACCGATGACCGCGCAGGGGTTCATACGGGCCGGCGACGCGAAAGCCGTACAACTGCCCTGGCTTCAGATCGGGGAAATATCCGTGCCAAACGAAATCCGTTTGTTGGGGCAGCGGAATGCGGTGTGTTTCCCGCGTGTCGGTCGGTGCATCGAACAGGCAGAGTTCGACACTCGTGGCGTGCTCGGAATAGAGCGCGACGTTCACTCCCGCTCCATCCCAGGTCGCCCCCAAAGGCGACGGCCTCCCTGGCCAAACCCGCATCGCTGCTCATCCTTTTTTTGCAATCGCCGGCGATTGCAACCGGCTTTCGACCTTGCGCGCTTGTGAGGTAGGATGATAACACGCAAGGTGGTATGGTGTAAGTCTTGACCAAGGCAGCCCGCACGCTCCGGGATTAGCCGCACAGCGCGCGGAACGTGCGCTGCAGCCGTCGTGAATTCCAACATCCATCCCTGTCGAGTTGCCAGCGAGCCACCATGTCCACCCCCACGGAACATCGATTTGATCTGGTCGTCATCGGCACCGGCCCTGGCGGCGAAGGAGCGGCGATGCAGGCCGTCAAAAACGGCCTGTCGGTCGCCGTCGTGGAGCGCGACCCCTGGATTGGCGGCAGTTGTACCCACCGGGGCACCATCCCCAGTAAGGCGCTCCGCTACGCCATTTTCCAAATGATGGAAGCCAACAATAACCCCTTGTTCCGCGAAGCCGGCATCACACTGGACTTCATGATCCCGGAACTCCGCCAGCGGGCCAAGGCGATCATCGAACAACAAGTGAAGATGCGGCAGACGTTCTATGACCGCAATGAAATTCCGGTGTTTCACGGCACCGGGAAGTTCATCGATAGTCATACTCTCGAAGTCGCTGAAGCCGCCGGTTCCCGCACCATTCTGCAAGGCAAGTCGATCGTCATCTCGACAGGTGCCAGGCCGTATCGGCCGGAAGGGGTCGACTTCAACCATCCGCGGATTTTCGACAGCGACACGCTGCTCAACGTCGATTTTCGATTTCACACGATCACCATTTACGGAGCCGGCGTGATCGGGTGCGAATACGCCGCGATGCTGCGCAATCTCGAGATCAAAGTGAATCTCGTCAATCAACGTGATCGCCTGTTGGATTATCTGGACGAGGAGATCGTCGACGCGCTCAGTTATCACTTGCGCGACCGTGGCATCCTGATTCGACATCGTGAGAATTATCAGAAAGTCGAAGGTTGTGACGACGGTGTGATCCTGCATCTGGAGTCCGGTAAGCAACTCAAAACCGACGCCCTGCTCTGGGCCGTCGGCCGCACGGGAAACACCGACACGCTGAACCTGGAAGAGGTTGGCATCCAACCCGACAGCCGCGGCAATCTCGCCGTTAACGAGCATTACCAGACGGTTGTGCCCCATATTTACGCCGTGGGAGATGTCATCGGCTTTCCCGCCCTCGCCAGCGCCGCCTACACCCAGGGGCGGCTGGCGGGAAGTCATATTCTGGGCCGCGATGACGGCGGAAAGTCGCTGCTCAACCTGATCCCCACCGGCATCTACACCAGCCCGGAGATCAGCTCCATCGGCAAAACGGAGCGCGAGTTGACCGAATCCAAAGTTCCTTACGAGGTCGGCCACGCCCATTTCAAAAGCATCACCCGTGCCCAGATCATGGGCCGACACGTCGGCATACTCAAAATTCTGTTCCACCGGGAAACGCTGGAAATCCTCGGCATTCATTGCTTCGGAGCCAATGCCTCGGAAATCATCCACATTGGTCAAGCCGTGATGGCCCAACCCTCGCCGCATAATTCGCTGATGTACTTCATCAACACGACGTTTAATTACCCGACAATGGCGGAGGCATACCGGGTCGCGGCGCTGAACGGGTATAATCGGCTGTTTTAGCAGGGTCTGCTGTTCGGGCTGTAGTGATCCGTGTGTTGTAACGAACTGTCCGCACAGCGGCCCCGACTTACTTCTTCTCCGCTGATTGTTCACTCACGGGAATCAACAATTCCGGCTTGACCAGATGCAGATAGTGCCCGTGGTCGGCGGTGACGATCAGGAGCGATTCCTTCCAGTTGCTGTGCTGCTCGACCCATGCGGTGATAACTTGAATCGCCTTGTCGCCGCAGTTTAATGAGCCGATGGAGTTGTCGATGTTGTTGTCGTGATTGGCCCAGTCGACATCGCCCGCTTCGACCATCAGCCAGAATCCCTGCGGGTTCGTGGCGAGTACGGGAATGGCCGCAGCAGTCATGTCGGCCAAGGTCGGATTCTCGGTCAGATCGCCGGCGGAATAAACTTCCGCGTCGCGTGTGCCGTTGGCCGGTTGGTAATCGCCATCGGCGGTCGCAAACGGGAGATGGCCGTTGTACTTGCCATTGCCGTAAAATCCGAACAGGCGTTTTTGCTCTTTCCGCGCCTGCTCCGCCGCGGCGGCAAGTTGATCCCTGCCATTCACTCCGGCCTCACGGACTGCCGTGACGTACGGGCCGCCGTGGCGAACGTCGATGGATTGCAGATCCGCGTCGGTAAGATACACATTTCCGGGCACGAAATTATCACCCTGGTTGGGATCGACCATTTTGACATGGCCGTAACCGCCGCCGATGACGACATCCATGCCCGGCAGTGGTTGATCGGGATGGCTGATCGATTTGAGACCGATGAGATCCCGAGTCAAATCCTGATAATCGTCCCGGTCGACATTGTGGGAGTAGGCGCAGGCCGGTGTCGCATGACTGACGGGCACGCTGGTGACGACGCCAACCGACCAGCCAAGTTCCTGCGCCTGATGCGCATTCGTCGGCACCTTCTGACCGACGGGATCGACATTCACGGAATTGTTATACGACTTGATGCCGGCCGTCATGCTGGACATTGAGCAGGAGGAATCGGTGTAGGCGTGGCGCTCCGCGGGGGATTCGCTTTTCGCCAGCGAATACAGCGGATCGGAACCGGGAGTCCAGGGATTCGGCCCGGCGAGCAGAACGTTGTAGCCGCCGAAGAGTTTGCCGCCGGGGGTAAGCACCGTCTGCAGATTGACATTCACCTCGGTGCCGTCGTTGTGAGGGCTGGTACACATGAATCCAAACTGGGTGGTCCCATTGGCGGTGTAATCCTGGAAATGGGTCCCCGTGCCGCGTCCGGAATCATAAGTGACACGCTTTTGATTGTAGATCGCCGCCGCGCGCGTCGTGTCCCAGTCCATGCCATCGAACACGACCAGGAAAATGTACTTGCGCCCCGCCGCCATCGCCGCGACTTGCAGATCGTAAACATTCGTCTGATCGAGATACTCCGCCGTGGGATTGCTGGTGTGATCCGGCAGCCGGCCGTAAATCTTTCGCAAACGCGCTTCATCGCGATAGGGGCTGTGCGGCCCGGTGTAGGATTCCAGATCGATCCCCGGCCCGGCTCTCAGTGTGCCGAAAGTGTACACGGGGATTAGCCGATTCGAGTGGCTGGTCCAACTGCTGTAGACATTCGGGTCAGCCCCCCAATACCCAAAGTCGACCTTGCGGGTGGCGATTGCGGTGTTCTGCAACTGGCGAAGATAATCCTCGGCGGATGCGGCGGAACTCATCCCCAAGAGCGCCCATCCACATAGGAGACTTCGCATTACGTGGAACCTTGAAGAGTTGTCGCGCATCGGAATCATCGGCTGCCAAACTGCTGGAGAAAGGAGTGAGTGTCTCAGTGAAGAGTTTACTGTGTGCTACCGAGATTCCTTGGAGTGTGCAACACCGCTCGGCGCAGCATCACGAAAATTTCGCAATCGCAGGGCGTTCACGATCACGGAGACGGAACTCAGGCTCATCGCCAGCGCGGCCCACATGGGATTCAGCAGTACGTCCCAAAAGGGATAGAGGACTCCAGCCGCCAGCGGAATGCCGAGGCCGTTGTACAAAAACGCGAACCACAGATTCTGCCGGATGGTTTGCATGACGGCACTGCTCAGTCGCACGGCTGTCAACAACGAGGCGAGATCGTTACGCAGCAGAATCACACCGGCCTGCACCTTGGCGATGTCCGTCCCGGTGCCCAATGCGATGCCCACATCCGCCGCGGCCAGCGCGGGGGCATCGTTGATGCCGTCCCCCACCATCGCCACGACATGACCATGTGCTTGCTCTTGGCGAATGAGGGCGAACTTATCGGCGGGCAACAAACGCCCCTGCCCGTCCTGAATTCCCAATTGCCGTGCCACATCCGCCGCTCGCTCTTGCTGATCCCCAGAGGCCAGCAAGACCCGCTTGCCGGCTCGCTGCAATTCCGCCAAGACGCGCTCCGCCGAGGGTCGTAACGGATCGTTCACTTCCAGTACCGCAGCCCGGTGACCGTCGATCTCGACAACACACTTCGCCACCGCCGCAGTGGCCGATTCCGCCCGGTCTTGTGAGACGGTCACCTGTTGGCCTTCCACTTCACCGCGCACACCCCAGCCGGGTATCGCCTCAAACGCTGTGACCGCCGGCAGCGTCAACTCTTCTTGTTTTGCCTGCTCCACAATCGCCCGTGCCCAGGGATGTTCACTCGGTTGTTCCACCGCACCAGCCAGACGCAACACGTCCGCCCGCTCGAATCCCGGTTCCAGGGCCAGCTTCACAAAGCGGAATTTGCCTTCCGTCACCGTGCCGGTCTTATCGAAGACGAAGACCGAGACGCGGTTCAATATTTCTAAAGCCTCGGCCGTTCGAAACAGAATTCCTGCCTGCGCACCCCGCCCTGTACCGACAATGATTGCCATCGGCGTTGCCAACCCCAGCGCGCAAGGGCACGCGATGATCAGCACCGCCACCGCATTCGCCACCGCGAACGGCAAGCGCGGTGTTGGCCCCCAAATCGACCAGATCACGAATGTCGCCGATGCTATTAGCAGCACGGCCGGCACAAACCACGCGCTCACCGCATCGGCCAATCGTTGAGCCGGGGCGCGACTGCGTTGAGCTGACACGACAAGCTCGACGATCTGCGATAACACCGTCTCCCGGCCGACACGCTCGGTTCGCATCCGTAGCGTCCCCAGCTGATTCATCGTCCCGCCGACAAGGGAATCGCCAGCAACTTTTGATTCCGGCAGCGGCTCCCCTGTCAGCATTGAGGCATCAACCGTTGAATGACCGTCCAGCACGATGCCATCGACAGGCACCCGCTCGCCCGGTCGCACACGGAGCACATCCCCCGGCATCACATCGTCCAACGGCACATCCAGTTCGTGATCATCGACAATCCGATGGGCCACTGGCGGAGCGAGGCTGAGCAATTCCCGCAACGCCGATCCCGTGCGCTGCCGCGCCAGATGTTCGAGCCATTGCCCGAACAATGTCAAACAGGTGATACTCGCCGCGGCCTCGAAGAAGAGCGGGGAATGACCATGCTCACGCCACGCGGCGGGGACAGTGTTCGGCAGCAGCAGGCTGACCATGCTGAATGCCAGCGCCGCCAGCACGCCGATCGAAATCAACGTGAACATGTTGGCTTGACGCGTTTTGATCGATTGCCAGCCGAGCATCCATAACGGCAACCCTGCCCAGCCGATAATCGGAATCGCCAGCAACGCCTGCAACCAGTTGGTCACGAGGACCGGCCACATCGAATGCAACGGCAACCCCAGCATGGGTGCCATTGATATGAGCATCAGCGGAACGGTGAACCCCGTCGCCACAATCAATCGGCGAAGCAGATCGGCGGCCCCCTCGTCGTTCTCGCCATCGACCGCGAACTCTGGCTCCAACGCCATGCCGCACCGCGGGCAACTCGCGGGGACAGGGCTTTCCACCTCGGGGCACATCGGACAGAGATAACGCGACACGCGCCCCGCCGGTGGCGATGATCCGTTCTCAGGACGCAAAAATTTCGTTCGGCAACTCTCGCAGCAGAAATAGAACGTCTCGCCGTCCTGCTCGGCAGAACGCGATGTCGACTTATCGACCGTCATGCCGCAGATCGGGTCAATCGCCTGATTTGCCGGCTCTGGCGCGGATGGTGAGTTCAACACTGTTAAGTGCGGAAATGAGGCGTTCATGGGTCAATCACCTCGCGCGGCCGCCAGATGTCTTCGAGATTAATCACAGTTTCCGGGTGAAACTCGGACCAGCTGTCCAATTCGACGGACAGTTGCGCCAATGCTCCGGTGGGAAAGCTCTCCTCGAACTGAACAGTGGCGAACAAAAAGTCGGCCAGCCCAGGATTGTGCCCAATGACTAGTAGACACTCGGCGGCGGAATTCGCCGTCCGCAAGATTTCACACAAACGTGTCGCCGGGCAATGATACAGGGCGGGATTCCAATCGACGTTTCTGTCGAAGGTCCACTCCTGTTGCAACAGAAGACACGTTTCGCGGCTCCGTGCTGCTGGAGAACACAGGATGGCGTTTGGAAGCAGATTGCCGGCCAGCATCAGCCGTCCCATCCGCTGAGCCGCCTTTCGTCCGCGCCGGCTGAGCGGGCGGTCGAAATCGGCGCGCGTGGGTTCTTTCCAGCTCGACTTCGCATGTCTCATGAGCAGCAGCGTTTTCATAGGACTTCAATGAGGATGCGAAGGTTTCAGCGATTCATCTCGAAACGTGACGCTTCAATGATGATTCCTGTCACCGAGCGATTCGCCGAGACTATCATGAATTATAGGCGGGGTCGCCTCGTGGGAATACGACGGCGACCAATCTGGGGAAACGGCCTGCAAGCAGCAGTTCAGACTTCCTGGCCCGGCGCGCGATGCGGCTCAAAAGTCATGGTCGAGGTGGTCTGCGCATCGGCCCACGCCTCGCTGGTGCGCTGGTAGAGCACTTCCTGGCTCCGCACACGCTCCGTTTTGGAACCGGCTTTCACCAATTCATAGCTGCCATCCGGCTGCAACTTGCGGGCTTTGACGTTGTCCTGCAGATGGACTTTCAGCACGCTCAGCAATTTCTGCTTCGCCGCTGCGTCTTCCACCGGCACAAGCAACTCCACCCGGCGATCGAGATTGCGGGGCATCCAATCGGCACTGGAGATGAACATACGGTCGTCGCCACCATGATGAAAATACAACACGCGGCTGTGTTCGAGAAATCGGTCGACAACGCTGGTGACGGTGATGTTTTCGCTCAACCCGGGAACACCGGGACGCAGACAGCAAATCCCGCGAACGTTCAGTCGAATCTTCACGCCCGCGGCGGATGCCGCATACAGGGCGTCGATGATTTGCTCGTCGACCAGGGCGTTGAATTTGGCGAAGATCATCCCTTTTTGATTCTGTTTCCGCTGTGTGATTTCCAGTTCAATCATTTCCAGCAGTTTTTCCCGCAACCCGAGCGGGGCCATCTCAAGTTTGCGGAATCGCTGTGGTTGAGAGTATCCGGTGACGGCGTTGAAAAACGTGGTGGCATCGGCCCCGAGTTCTTCATCGCACGTCATCAGGCTGACATCGCTATACAGCCGCGCTGTGATTTCGTTGTAGTTTCCGGTTCCAAAATGGAGATACCGCTGAATGCCTTGCGGTTCTTTGCGGATGATCAGGCAGATTTTCGCATGCGTCTTCAACCCGCGCACGCCATAGATGACCTGCACGCCGGCCCGTTCGAGATTTCTGGCCCATTCCATATTCCGGGCTTCATCGAAGCGGGCTTTCAACTCGACAATGGCCGTCACATATTTGCCGTTCTCCGCCGCACGTTGCAAAGCCGCCACGATGGGGCTGCGAGAACTGGTGCGGTAGAGGGTCTGCTTAATCGCGAGGACATCAGGATCGTCAGCCGCCTCTTCCAGAAGACGGACCACCGGCTCGAACGACTCATACGGATGATAAAGCAGCACGTCTTGGCGCGCGATGGTCTCGAACATCGTTTTCGCAGGATCGATTCCTGGACTCGACAGGGGCGGCCACGGTTCATACCGCAGGGCGTCGAATCCCTGAGAATCGGTCAGCCGCATGAACGCCGCCAAATCCAGCGGACCGGGCAAGGCAACGAGTTCGTCATCGCTCAACTCCA
>Ga0335397_10002154_pt1 | contig 26793 bp, 27 predicted proteins | sample MAT04_FD_205740 | JGI IMG/M metagenome (GOLD analysis project Ga0335397, IMG submission 205740) | Freshwater microbial communities from Lake Fryxell liftoff mats and glacier meltwater in Antarctica - MAT-04 (spades assembly) (version 2) ... | reverse complement strand
GTTTGCTATGATTCCAATAACTAATCATATAACAAACCCTCCCCAGCCGCATCCATCGGTTGGGGAGGGTTTGTCTCCGCCACTTGGGGGAGGCTTTTTGAGAGCCGAGTCAATTGTTTATAGGTTACTTCTGTGAAGCAATTCAGTCCATTTAGACCCCAGAGTCTGTGTATAACGAAGGTTTGTAGAGCCTTAATCTGCTCTTATCTATTTTCTAAAAGCAATACCTTCGCCAAAATTAGGTGAATAAAACAGGGCTAATCGAGTAAAGTGTAGTCTCTCAAAACCTCAACATACTCGGAAAAGCCCATGACAGAGATTTTAGCACTTTTACAAAACATTGCGCCTCTTTTAGAAAAAACGATTTTTCGCCAAATGAGCCAAGTCGTTTTTGGTATGCTGGTTGCCAGTGGGCGAATTACCATGCGGGGACTGTCGCGTTGGACAGAGAAAGGCGGAAGTTACCGAACCATCCAGTGTTTTTATCATCGTGTGATCTACTGGAAGGTGATCCAATGGTTGTTTCTTCGGGAATGCTTTTTAAAGTTGGAAGACGAATACATAATTGCAGGGGATGAAGTTGTAGTTAGCAAACCAGGTAAGAAGACATACGGGCTGGATCGCTTTTTCTCGGGTATTCAACAACAAGTTATAGCGGGTCTCTCGTTTTTCGTTTTTTCGCTGGTAAATGTTTGTGAAGAGCGTTCTTATCCGATGCAGACCACGCAAATGGTCAAGAGTGCAGAAGAAAAGGCAGCCAGCAAAGTCAAAGCCGAAGCAAAAAAAGTCAAGCAGACAGGTGAAGCGAAAAAGAGAGGACGCCCGAAGGGCAGCAAAAACAAGGATAAGCAGGAAGAAGTGGTACTCAATCCTGAGTTATTGCGTATCCAAAAAGCCTTGCAAAGCCTTTTGGATAGGGTTGGCACAGCCATATCCTTGAAGGCTCTTACTTAACATCACTATCCTCAATCTTTATTTGAAACTAATTCTTTAGCCGTTGCGACCGCGCGGCTGGCATCGGATGAAAAACCGTCCGCGCCAATCTGGTCGGCATAGTTTTGAGTGACTGGAGCACCGCCGATCATTACCTTGACCTGTCCGCGCAAGCCTGCTGCATTTAACGCATCGATAGTATTTTTTATGGACGGCATGGTTGTGGTCAACAATGCAGACATAGCCACTATCTGCGCGCCCTGTTCACGGACTGCTTCCACAAACTTTTCAGGAGACACATCAGTACCAAGATCGATAATTTCGAAGCCGGCGCCTTCGAGCATCATAGCAACCAGGTTCTTGCCGATATCATGTAGGTCACCCTTGACAGTACCAATCACAACCTTGCCAGCCGACACAACTTCTGCGTTCTTAAGATGGGGTTTGAGCAATGCCATTCCCGCCTGCATGGCACGGGCTGCGACCAGCATTTCCGGGACGAAGCACTCCCCTTCTTCAAAGAGATGACCTACTTCAGCCATTGCCGCAATCATCCCTTCGTTCAAGATTACAGACACCGGAATATCTGCATCAATAGCAGCCTGGATGTTTTCTTTGACAGCGTTAACTTGTCCTTCCATAACGTTGGTGTAGATTTCTTTGATAATGGGTTCCATTTCTTACTCCTTATTCTTACTTCTATCAGTATCGACCGTATTCGCGCAAAGTCTGCATCATTGCGGCATAGTTTTCAGGTTTGACAGCCGAGTGAATGGAGTTGCTTGATGAAAGGATATAGCCGCCGCCGGGCATTCCTGTACGCAACGCATCCTTGGTGGCCTCAATGACCTCATCTGTTGTGCCAAAGGTCATGAGCTGGGCACAATCCACATTCCCCTTAAGCGCCACTCGCTGACCATATTTGGCTTTGACTTCGCCCAGATCCATACCCGCCTGCGGGTCAATGGGATCGAGACAATCAATACCCGAATCGATGATCATATCAAGTATCGGCCAGAGATTGCCGTCCGTGTGCTTGATGACATACAGACCAAGTTCCTTGTAGCCTTGCATGACACGGCAGAGACCAGGGTAAAAGAATTCGCGGAAGTGTTTGGGCGACATGAGCGGACCCTTGTTGTAGGCATAGTCATCGCCGGTGTAGACGATCTTCGCCCCGCGGGCAACAACTTCTTTCGCCAACTCGAGATTGACATTCACAGACATATCAACCAAAGCCTTCACCAGTTCAGGCTCGGTCACAATTGCCATGAGCAATTCCTGCATACTCATCAGATAACGCGGAAGCGAAAAGACATCGTTCAGGTGGACGATGACAGCCTTATCCCCTTTATATTTTTGCACAGCAGCTTCCACAGCGGCAAACCGTTCAGGCGCGTGTGGGTCTGGCGGAGTGAAACGCTCGAAATCAACCATGGTCTTGATCGGCGATTCCACTTCGATGCCATGTTCCTCATTTGTATCCTGGGTAACATAACCCCACTCACTGAGCCAGCGATTCGTGCCGACTCTTTCCTTCTTATAAATCGGATCAACGATGATGGCATCATGCCCCATCTTCACGGCAAAATCTTCGTGGCTCTTGCAGCCCGGATAGAGAGCTTCTCGAACCCGATGATCCACCACCCACTCGAAATGCGGCACGCGGTCAGGTTCCTGCCGCTGTAACACGCGGTATATTCTCTCTTCCGAAGTCATCTCAACCATCAAATCATCTCCTAATTTATTCCAGATTAGCATGACGTTCAAACATCTGTGTGGAACTGATCGCGTTTCGCTGCATCAACCTCAAGATGAGACTGTCACATACGATCAGCATGGATTGTTCGAACAGAGTTCCCAAAGGCTGCACTGATATAGAGTTATGCGCCTCATCGGTTGCCCTGAACGATGGGGCTGGGATCACAACGCAAAGATCAGCCTGCTCTGAAAGAGGCGAATTTGCATCCGTGGTGAAGAGCAGGATTTTTGCATTCTTACCCCGAGCTTGTGCGGCCATCGCCAAAAGCGAGGCGGTCTGCCCTGAACCGGAACCAAGGATCAACAAGTTTTCGGATGCAATACTTGGCGTAGTAGTCTCGCCCACTACATAGACAGTTTTGCCGAGGTGCATGAGTCGCATGCCCAAAGCCCGCATGCACAGCCCGCTCCGGCCGGCGCCGGCCACGAAGACTCTTGAGGCGGCATCCAAAAGCCCTTCGACCTGAATCAGGCTTTCAGCCGAAACCTGGCGCGCGCAATCCGCCACCTCTGCGAGAATTTGCTCGATCACTGAATCCATCGAATCACTTTTCACGAATTAATCAAGCTTGTTAAGAGCTTCCCACGGCTCTTGCATCACATTCACCAGCCGCTGATATTCGGCATAGCGTTCGAGATAAAGCGGCGTGTTGGCTTGGATCGGCTCATGCACGCGGAGAACCGACACAGCCTCTTGAACAGCTTCGGCATAGTCACGGTAAATACCCGCACCAATGCCGGCAGAGAGAGCCGCGCCGCGCGCTCCAAGTTCATTACCATCCGAAATTTCCATTGGCACTTGAATCGTATCGGCAAACATCTGCGACCAAACTGAACTTCGCGAGCCTCCACCTGCGAGCCGTGCCGTGTTAATTTGACCTCCAGCCTTACGTAGTTTCTCAATATGACTCAAGTGGCCGAATACAACTCCCTCGTATAGCGCGCGGAGCAAATGAGTGCGCGTGTGCCAGCCAGCCACTCCATAGAAACCAGCCCGCGCTGTCGGCTGCACGTTCGAACCAAACAGGAACGGGTGGAAGATAATGTTCGTACTACCCGGCGGCAGGCTTGCGACCTCTTCACTGCAAACTTCATAGACAGAGATTCCGCGCTGTTTAGCTTCAGCGCGCTCGTCGCCACAGCATTGATTCACAAACCACTCCAAGTTGGTGGCGGATGTGGCGCTGCCTTCGATGGTGAGATACAAGCCGGGCTCAGCAAAGAGGGTGGTCATGAAGAGGCTTGGGTCAACAATGGGGTCTTTGGTAATGACTTCGTTAATGCTCCAACTGCCCATTACCAGACAGGCCTGATTCACATTGATTGCGCCAGCGCCGATCGCGCTCGCATCCACATCAAACAATCCCCCCACAACGGGCGTACCGACTGCCAGCCCGGTCTCCTGGGCTGCAGCGGATGTTACTTGTCCGACTATTTCACTGCTATGCTTCAGAGGCGGCAGGGCGTCGTATGCTTCCGAGAGATCATACAACCCCAGCAACTCGCGTGAATAGCATTTGTTGCGGACATCCATCAAACTGGTGGCGCTCATGTCTGTGTAATCGCCCGTGATCTCGCCAGTCAAACGGTATTTAATATAGTCCTTGACCATCAAGATGGCACCGAGGCGTTCGTAATTATGCGGCTCATTCTTCTTGAGCCAGGCTAGTAGTGCATTCGGCTGTGCCGGCCAAAAAGATTGGATCGTAAACGGGAATACCTGCTCGTGGAGATTGCGCTGGTTCCACTCATTCATCACATCTGCAGCGCGCGAGTCCATGGACTGAATACCGTTTCGGAGCGGACGTCCCTGCTTGTCCAACAGATAGACGCCGTTGCCATGCCCAGTGTTGCCAATTCCGGCGATCTCTTCAGGCTTGGTCCCCGACTTCGCGAGTACTTCGCGGATGGCACTGGCCGTGCTCTGCCACAGTATTTCCATATCACGTTCAGTCCATCCGTGATGTGGGTATTCAGTATCCGCTTTGCAGCTTGCAACTGCAATTTCCTTGCCATGCAAATCAAAGAGAGCGGCCTTCGAGACCGTACTGCCGTTATCGATACCCAAAAGATACTTACCCATCGTAGCCTCCGTTTAAGACGGTTATTTGTACTGCGAAGCTTTGCCAGCCGCGCCTAATAACTGATTCTTTTGGCGGATAACTTCGGTCGCCGCTTTCCGAGCAGGGCCAAATGCTTCATACACTTCGAGTTTTTTAATCGGACCTTCCAACGTTTCCTTCAATGCCTGTAAAAATGGGATGCGCACATCGGTCCAGATGTTGATCTTATCAATTCCGGTTTCAATAGCCCGCCGCAGGTCCTGGTCCGGGGTATCTGACCCGCCATGAAGCACAAGCGGAATCTGGCAAGCTGCCCGCAATTGAGCTATCCGCTCGAAATCAAGATGAGGTTTGCCTCGATACAATCCGTGAAGCGTACCGATCGAAACGGCGAGCGCATCCACACCGGTCTCCTTCACAAAACGTTCCGCTTCATCCACGCGCGTTAAATGCGCCTGCTGTTGATCTTCGCTGGTGACATCCTGTCCTTGACCAACGTGTCCCAACTCGGCCTCAACAGAAGCACCCTTTGCATGGGCCAACTCAACTGTCTGGCGCGTAAGCGCAATGTTTTGTTCCAAAGGCAACAGTGACCCATCGATCATGACGCCGGAGAATCCAAGCTCGAGCGCGTATTCGACCTGATCTATAGTCTTGGCATGGTCAAGTACCAGCGCAGCGGGAATGCCTGAACGTTCAACCTCTGCTTCAATAATTCGCAACAATGTTTGCCACTCCGCCTGCGGATTATGATTCGGATAAATCATAATAATGGCAGGAGCCTGATCTGCCGCGGATGCATCCACAATGGCCTGCGTGATTTCCAGATTACACGTGTCGTACGCACCTACCGCCCAGCCTTGCCCTACGCACGGCTGCAAAATTTCTGCCAACGTCAAGTATTTCATGTGGTCTCCTTCATTGTTTACTCTGGACTCGGACAGCTCACTTGCCCTGTGGGTGCTGTCCGGTTACCCATCAGAGAGCTGATGGATTCCAGAGTCGGATTTTTCTATCCCGCGAAAGCAGGTTCTACCAATCCTTTGACACCCGTATGGACGCTGAACAGGTCGCCAGCCCACGGCTGTTGCTTTCGCTGTTCTTCTTCAAGACCCCACGACATGGTTGTGACAAAGAGTTCATCGAGGTCTTTCCCGCCGAATGCAAAAGAGATGACATGCTGAACCGGGAACCGGATCTGGCGCTCGATCTTGCCATCCGGGTCATAGCGAGTAAGTTTCCATCCGCCTTGATGCCCATTCCAAATAAAGCCCTCTGCGTCCACGATCAGTCCATCGGGTTGTCCTTCGTCCTGCGGAATGCGGGCAAAGATTCGACGGTTGCTGGTCGTTCCCTTTATCGGATCATAGTCCAGAGCGATGATCTCCCATTTCCGCTGATCTGCCACGTAAACAGTTTTGCCATCTAAGCTAAACCCAATCCCGTTGGCAGTGGCATAGCCCGAATCCAGTTCATGGAGCGACCCATCAGTGTCCAGGCGATACAGCGAACCTTCCGGAATAAAAGGATCATCCATGTTGAACGTTCCCACTAACAAGCGTCCCTGTCGATCCACTGCGGCGTCGTTGTAGAAAATCTCAGGTCTGTTTGGCTTAATAGAACCGACAATGACCTTATACTCATTAGTTTTCGGATCCCATCCATATATCCCGTTCTGAGCAATGGCAATCCAACCTCCCGAAGCCCGGCGCGCCAATGCCGTGACAGGCACGCTCGCAGGAAAAGTTAGAAACTTTCCTGTTGCCGGCTCAAACCGACAGGTCGGCAATCCACCCCAATCAGCCCAGTAAAGGGCATTTTCTTCTGGATCCCAGATCGGGGTTTCACCCAATCTATTCTGCGCAGATACAATTTGCTTCGGTTCGTTCATGGTATTGACTCCTCTATCAAGCTCTGAATTGATCGAAAATCTGATGGTTCACCGACTTGAGAACCGGATAAAGTTGTTTGTAAATTTGATACCACTCGGCATACCTGGAAGCCAACTGTGAGTCTGGCTGATAGGTCTTGCCCTTTTTGTAAACGCGTTCAAAAGCATCCTGCTCGTTTCTATAGAGTCCAACCCCAATACCGGCGAGGATGGCCGCGCCAAGAGGCGTGGCTTCTTCCACTTCGGGCACATCAATCGGCAGACCAGTTATGTCGGCCTTGTTCTGCATCCAGAATGAATTTCGCGTGGAGCCCCCCACGACTACGAGTCGGTCTGGCTTGATTCCCAATCCGTTCTTGAGCGCCGTCACGATATCGAGAACCTGATAATCCAGCCCCTCGATGATCGCCCGTAACATGTCGCCGCGCTGAACGAAACTACTCAGCCCAACAAATGCGCCCAACGAGCGAGTATCAACGACAGGGCAGCCAGCCGCAGACATGTGCGGCAAAAACATAGCCCCTCTAGCCCCAGCAGGCGAGGCTAAGGCTTCTATCATTAGATAATCCCAATCAACCCCACCCACTTTTTCGGCTCGTTGCTGGGCTTCAAAGCCATATTCTTTGCGATACCACTCGAGCATATCAGAAGCTACTGCTCCACCCCAAACTGCATAGATATCACGCGCCACATGTGTCTCAACCGTCACGCCCAATCTTTGCACCTCGGGTGTTAGGATTGGTGCAGGGATCGTAGCCAGGACAATCTCCCAAGTGCCTGTCACATCCAAAACAACGCCGGGTTCAAAAGCGCCCACGGGCAGTGCGCTGCATAAATAATCATGCCCGCCCAGCACAACCGGAGTTCCAACCGGCAACCCCGTTGCCTTGGAAGCTTTTTCCGTCACCTCGCCTAACAGTGTGCCACTGGGGTACGCATCGCACAGCAACCGGCGGTCAATGCCAGACTGGTTCAAGATATCCTGCGACCAATCACGTTTGCGTTGATCAAACAAGAGAGTACAGGAGGCCATGGTATAGTCCGTTGCCCGGCGACCGCACAACATAAAATTTAGAAAGTCTTCGATCAGCAGCCACTTATCTGTACGGGCAAGAATTCCGGGTTCATGTTCCGCCATCCATAAAAGCCGCAAGGCAGTGTTAAAGCGCCATAATGTGTTACCGCCAACGCCAAAGGTTCTTTCCGCGCCGATATTGTTCTCCCACCATTGCAGTTGTTCTTCGGTGCGCGGGTCATGCCAACTAATAAATGGATAAAGACAGTTGCCCTGCTCATCAACAGGTACGCCATCCATGCCCATACCTGTTACCGCCACACCTTTGATGTGGCGGGGGTCGTCAAGCATGGCAACCGCTTTCTTCATGGCTGCTGCTGTCCCACCCCAAATTTGTTCCGGCTGCCAGACCGTCCATTCCGGGTGATCAGGATAAGGGTTATAACGTTCCGTTGGATGGGTATGGCTGGCGATGACGTTACCAGCCAGATCATAGATTACACACTTGAGACTCGTCGAACCCAGGTCAATACCCGCAAGATAGTCCATTTGTTATCTCCTATGGCTACACTAATCCAAGCGGATACTTCCCGTTCCGCCTTATAGATGTTCCCAAGTCTCCAGCAGATGTGCTATATCGTCAAAAATCATATCCGTTTCAATGGCTTCAGCTTCAGCGCGATCTGATGAACCAGACAACACGCAGATGGTTGTAAGTCCGGCCCTTTTCCCGCCGAGAATGTCTGTATCAACACGGTCACCGATGGCGGCTGTCGTTTCGGGAGAGGCACCCATCTGTTCCATAGCCAGTTGATACATAGTCGGCTCCGGCTTGCCAATGGCTTGTGGCTTGGTTTCGGAGGCGGTCTCAAGCGCGGCAATCATTGCACCAGTGCCTGGGAGCAGGCCTTCTTCGGTCGGATTGGTCGGGTCGAGGTTTGTAGCGATGAAGCGAGCGCCGCTGCGGATCAGCAAGGTGGCGCGCTTAAGTTTTTCAAATGTGACTCCCCGATCCATGCTGGCGACAACCAATTGAACATCTTCGTCCGCCAGAAAAAAACCTTCGTCGGTCATGGCCTGTTTGAGAGCGGGCATGCCAAAAACATGGACTCGCGTTCCACGCGGATATTCACGAGCCAGAAATCGCGCGGTGGCCTGACCTGAAACCAGAATCTCGTCCGGCGATACCGTCACACCCATGCGCGACAGTTTATCGACGTATTCCTCGGGCGTGCGGGTCGAGTTGTTCGTCGCAAGAATAAATGGAATGGGGCGCTCACGCAGGAAAGCGAAGAACTCGATCAAGCGGGGCATGGGTTGGTCGCCCAAGTAGAGGACGCCGTCCATGTCAATGATGAGGTGAGTGATTTTTGAGAGTAATTGCATATGATTTGGATCAGTGTCGTTTCTTATGAAAGTTATTAAGTTTGTTTCGGTCATTTGAGTTGATATTATTAAGTCGTTGGTTGGAATAATTTCACAATTGATTGCCGCTTTGTCGAGGGCTTAGCCCTCGACAAAGCAAATGACTTTTGTTAGATGAGCAAGTATGGGTTTTCCAAAGAAGCTTTGAGGTCAGCCAGGAAACGTGCCACGGTGGCGCCGTCAGAGATGCGATGGTCGGCGCAGGCAGTCAATTCCATCATCGGGCGCAGAACGATCTGGCCTTCATGAGCAACAGGCGTGTCCACCATCTTGCCTACCGCCAGGATGGCTGATTCAGGAGGATTGATAATGGCAGTAAATGATTCGATACCAAACATTCCCAGGTTCGAGATGGTAAAGGTACTGCCCATCATTTCGCTTGACGTCAGGCGGCGGCTTCTGGCTCTTTCGGTCAAATCAGCCAATGCTGTGACGATCTGCCCCAGGCTTCGGCTTTGCGCCTCACGAATCACGGGCACGATCAGATTTTCCTCCACACTTGTGGCAATGCCCAGATGAATATCATCCCAAAGAATAATATTGCCATCTGACAACGAAGCGTTCAGGTAAGGATGGCGCGGCAACACAGTGGCAACTGCGCGCGCAAGGATGGCAGTATAGGATACCTTCTGCCCTGTCTGAGCCTTTAGCGGCTCCAATACCTGTTCGCGCAAACGAATCGCCTCGGTCATATCCACTTTCAGAGAGAGGTTAATATGCGGAGCGGTGAACGCGCTGTAAGCCATCCGCTCAGAAATGATCTTGCGCGCACCGGCAATCGGGATAACCTGTTTCCTTCTTGCATCCGGCAGCGGTATCGGCGCTGACAGGTTTGCAGACGCTGGAATCACTTGAGACGTGGATACAACCGGAGCAGATATAGCAGGTGAAACAGGCGGGCGCTCAACTGCTGGCAATGGTTGCTGGAATGCCAGTACATCTGCTTTGTGAATCCGTCCGTTGGGACCACGCCCCGGAATCTGACTCAGGTCAACGCCGAGTTCCTCCGCCATGCGGCGGGCAACCGGGGTAGCACGCACCTTATCCAATCCAACAGAAGAAGCAACCACCACAACCGTTTCAACTTTTGCTTCAACTTTTGCAGTGGAAGGTGATGCAGGAATGGCAGGAGCGGATAAAGTTTTAGTTGGCAATTCTTCGCCGGGAGCAAGGATATAAGCAATCACTTCTGTAACCGGGATGACATCGTCGGCTTTGGCATTGACGCCAGCCAGGATTCCATCTGCGGGAGATTCGACCTCAATTGCCGCTTTTTCGGTGATGATGACGAAGAGAGGGTCTCCTTTGCTGGTTTGCCCGCCTTCCTTGACAAGCCACTCGACAAAGGTGCCGGTCTCCATGACCATATCAACTTTGGGCATGATGACTTCAGTTGCCATGTCTACCTTCCCTCCTGAGCCAGCGCGCGCGCTGCTTTAACAATATCCTCTACCTGAGGTACAGCGGATTGTTCAAGTGTCCGATTGTAAGGAATCGGGACATCGCGCCCGGCTATGCGGCGGATGGGAGCATCGAGATAATCAAAGGCTTCGCTTCCGGCAATCACGGCAGCGAGTTCGCCGCCAAAGCCGCCTGTGATCGGCGCTTCGTGTGCGATAAGCACGCGGCCTGTCTTGCAAACCGAGCGGATAATCGTTTCGGTATCAAGAGGTTTCAGGCAGCGCGGGTCAACCACTTCGACCTCAATACCTTCTTCCGCTAGTTTTTTCGCAGCTTCGAGCGCGCGCGGAACCATGATCGAGTAGGCAACAATTGTCAGGTCACGGCCTTCGCGCTTGACCTCTGCCGATTTAAGGGGAATGCAATACGTTTCTTCCGGTACAGGTCCCTTCATACGATAGAGCAACTTGTGTTCCATGAACAAGACCGGGTTGTTATCTCGAATGGCTGCGATCAGCAATCCCTTGGCGTCAGCCGGACTGGAAGGAGCCACCACCTTGATGCCGGGTACATTCACGAACCAAGCTTCAAGGCTTTGCGAATGCTGGGCAGCGGCACCGGTGCCCGAGCCTGATGGAGCGCGGATCACCATCGGGATACTGCATTTGCCGCCGAACATAAAGCGCATCTTGGCTGCCTGGTTGACGAGTTGGTTCATCGAGATCGTAAGGAAATCCATGAACATAACTTCCATGATTGGACGCATGCCCATCAATGCAGCTCCGGTAGCGGCGCCTGCAATCGCGGCTTCGGAAATGGGGGTATCGCGTATTCGTTCAGAACCAAACTCTTCCAACATGCCCTTGCTTACCCCAAATGCACCGCCGTAGGTTCCAATATCCTCTCCGATGAGAAAGACCTCTTTATCGAGGCGCATTTCCTGAACCATCGCCTCGCGTACTGCTTCCAAATAAGTGATTTCGCGTGTAGTGTCAGTGCTCATAGTGCGTAAACCTCATCTTCCAAATTCTCCGGTGACGGCTCGGGGAAGGTCTGTGCCTCCTCGGCAGCGCGGTCAGCAGCCGCCTTGGCGGTTTTATCAATATCTTCAACATCGTCACTGGTCATCACGGCAGCGTCAACCAGAACTTTCTTGAAACGCTTAATGGGGCATTTTTGTTTCCAACCATCGATCTCTTCATGAGTACGGTAGAGGTTGCGGTCGCTCTTGGAATGTCCGCGCCAGCGGTAACTCAGAACGTCAATAAGCGATGGTCCCTGTCCGGAGCGCGCATGTTCATCGGCAGCCAACACCGCCTCATAAACTGCAAGCACGTCGTTACCATCCACTGTCTTGCCGGGTATACCGTAACTGGCGGCGCGCTCAGAAACATTTTCGATGTTCATAACCTTCGACCTGTGCATAGACATGCCGTATTGATTGTTGTCACAGATAAATACCACTGGTAATTTCCAGGTGGATGCCATATTCAATGATTCATGGAACTCGCCTTCGTTCGACGCCCCATCCCCAAAGTAGGAAAGAAGAATTTGATCCGAGCGGCGCATTTGCAGCGCCAGTGCAATACCCACTGCTGTGGGAATCCCGCCACCGACTACACCAGTGGCACCCAAGTTACCTCCGGGGATGTCGGCAATATGCATTGATCCGCCACGTCCACGGCAATAACCCGCTTCCCTGCCGAGGAATTCAGCAAACATCAATGTGAGGCTGGCGCCTTTGGCAATCGTATGACCGTGACCTCGATGATGATGGATGATCAAGTCCTCGGGTCTCAGTGTCGCAATACTGCCGACAGAGCCCGCTTCCTGTCCGATCGAAAGGTGCATGGTGCCATGCACCAACCCGCGCACATAGAGGTCTTCCGCTTTTTCTTCAAAGTAACGGATTTCGCACATGCGTTGCAGCATCCAGACCAGTTTTTCGCGTGGCAACTCGCTAAGCAGGCGCTGGCTGCTGGGCATAGCAACCTTATCGATTTTTTTAGTTTTAAGTACAGTCATATCAACCTCACAGTATTCCGTATTCATATTATTTTTGTCCGTATTCATTCTGATACAAGTCCACCATATAATTGATCTGGTCCGGGGTAAGCAGAATAGGTTGTCCACGCAGCATCGCCAGGTGCGTAATCTTGGCAATTTCCTCAACTTCAACAGCCATCTTGGTCGCCTGCTGCGGCGATGAGCCGATGGTAAAGACACCATGATTCTGCATGACGATTGCCAGCGCCCGACCGATCTTGTTGATAATTTCCTGACCAATATCCGCCCCGCCAATGGGTGCGTACCCTCCCAGAGGAATCTCACCGCCGAGCATCGCTGAAGCTGTCAGGCAAGCCGGAATTGGCTGACCTAATACAGCAAAGCTGCTTGCATAAGGTGAGTGTGTGTGGACCATGCCCAAAACATCAGGTCGATGCCGGTAAACAAACAGGTGCGTGTCCGTATCAGTTGAAGGCTTGAGGTTTCCTTCAACAACTTTGCCATCCATATCAACCACTACCATATGTGAGGGAGTCAATTCCTCAAAGCTATAACCGCTCGGCTTGATGACGACCAATCCTGTTTCCGCGTCGCGTCCGCTCACATTGCCACTGGTCATTTTGACCAGGTCGTTTTTCGGCAATTCCAAATTACATTTCCAAACAATTTCACGAAGTTGTTCCAAAAGCATGATATATCTCCTATCTGTTATGTTGTCTTTCGAAAATCCTGCTCAAAAAGTCCGAGAATTCCGTGTGCGGCAGTCTCGTCAGTAATGAGTGCATGCAGGTAACCGCCGCGGAGCGCGCCATAAATGGGGAGTGCTTTGGTTTCCGTTGCTGCCACGCCGATCCGATAAGGGATATTCTTGAGTTCAGCCAGCGATAACCCGAGGACACGGTCAGCATATTCTTGAGCGCATGGCCGCCCTTCGATGTCAAACACATAAGCATTGATATCTCCCACTCCACCGCAATCGTTGGCGATATGCTTCATGTCTTCGGCAGACAGGGCTGTGAACTGCACGAAGCGCGAAACTTCCGCATCCACCGTGCCAACACCTACGAGGGCAATGTTCGCACGGCAGGCAATATCGAGGATCTCTTTGACCGGTCCCATGGCTCGCAGTGACTCACGATGCTCGCGGCTGTCTACAAAAACTGGCGCATGGAGCTGGTATGCTTTTCCACCCAAACGTTCGGCCAGATGAGCAGCCAAGTAGTTACTGTCAGTACTGATCTCTCCCTGAACAGCTCCAATAAGCGGTACGACTTCGAGCTGGTAAGAGCGCGGTGGTGTAATCGCTTGGACAAGAGCGCTGACCGCTGCGCCGCCACCGATACCCAGCACGTCGCCATCTCGCAGGTGCGCCAGCAAAAATTCTGCTGCAGCAGCGCCGAGAGCATTCAACGGCGAACTGCTGCTCTCTGCTACAGCCGGAATAACGATTGCATCCTGTAATCCAAAGACAGCCTTAAGACGGTCTTCAAGATCAAACAGTTGTTGAAACGGGGTGCGAATGGTGATATTGACGTATCCCTGCTCGCGCGCCTGCAAAAGCATGCGATTTACCTTGGCTGTGGAAAAGCCCAGACGCTTCGCAATTTCCGTTTGCGTCACTCCTTCTACATAGTAAAGGTTCAGGATGGTATTGATGAGTCGTATTGTTTCGTATGTAGACATTTTGTAACCTACCTCTCAAAAAAAGTTCAGCCTCTGTAACTCCACTCTCTTTCAATGGCTGCTGCTTCGGTACATTGCCGAAGTTCGAACAGCATTATAAGCGCCGACTTCTGTTTTATCTTGTTTAGCCAGTTTCTTTTGTATATGTTATTCCTGCTCTATACGGCTGATTGGGCAGGTATCAGTCCAGGTTTCGGATACCAGTTCACCTACAAATCTGCGAGCAGCAGCGACAGAGGCAACAGGATCCTCATCAGCATGCATTTGTCCCCAGATCTCAACACCGATCAGTCCCCAAAAACCCATTTGTGCCAGTGTACGAAAAGTCTCTCGAAAAGGCACAATTCCCTTTTCAAAAGGAATCCCGCGGATAACCTTCGGCATGGCATCCTTGACATGAAAGCCCAGCAATTGACCCTTGGCCAGGGCAAGTTCGTCGGGAGGATAATATCCAGCCGCAGAGAGATTGCCAATGTCAGGATACAAGCGCAGCCAGGGCGAGTCAATTTCACGGATGATGGTCAGGGCTTTGCTGATGTTTTCCACATACGGAGTATCCAGGTTTTCGAGTCCTAGCATCACCCCAGCCTGTTCAGCCCATCGGGTGCCAAGTTTGAGTCCTTCAACAAAATTCGCGCCAGTCTCCTCATCACTCGTTTCGTAAAAAACATCGTATCCCATGACTTGAACGACACGCAGCCCGACATCTCCGGCGAAGTCAATAGCCTTACGTAAGATTTCCTGTCCTTGTTGACGAAGCTCTGGCATGTGGCTGCCGAGTGGATATTTGCGGTGCCCGCTCAGGCACATGCTCATGATCTTCACGCCGGTATTGGCAATGGAACGACGCAGCGCTGCCCGTTCGGATGCAGACCAGTCCAGGCGGGATAGGCGCTCATCACTCTCGTCAATCGAGATCTCTATAAAATCATAGCCTGCCTGACCTGCCGCGGTTAGACGTTCCTCCCAGGATAGGGCAGCGGGTAGAGCTTTTTCATAGAGACCAACGGGCATTTTGAACATGGCAAATTCTCCAATTGAGGGTTATCAGAATATCAACTACTATGCTTTCACTTTTTCCCGCACCAGCAGATGGTTGAGGACAACGGCGGTGAGGAGCACAGTTCCCATGGCTACCGTCTGCCAATAGGCAGGGATGACCGTCATCAGTCCAGTCGTCACACACACGATGATCAGGGCACCGACCATCGTCTTCGCGACCGATCCCTCGCCTCCTGAAAACGCCGTGCCCCCCAAAAGCACGGCGATGATGCAGGAGAGTTCCATGCCATCGCCAGAGAGGGGGTCTCCCAGCGACATATAGCTGGCGCGCGCCATGCCGGCCAATGCGGCAAAAAATCCAACAATGATGTACAAAAGCCATACCATTTTGACGGCGTTGATGCCAGAGAGTTCTGCCGCCAGGCGGTTGCCTCCTATGGCTGCGGCATACTTGCCGAGGAGCGTCCTTCTCTGAACAATGACCAACACGGCAATCACAAGCACTGCAACCCAAAAGGCCCACGGCAGCCCAAGAAGGACATCCTTTCGTCCATAATCATTGATCCAGGCAGGCATGACCTTATCAGCGCTGCTTTTGATTGCCGACAAACCGTCAGGCACGATCAAAAGCGCGATACCTTTGAACAGGCTCAGGGTCACCAGTGTTGCAATCACAGGCGTGATGCGCAGCTTCATGACTAGGTAGCCGTTGATGAAGCCCATCATGCTCCCCACGATCAAGGTGATGATAAGCGCGGACAGGAAGCTGAACCCGTTCAGGATCATTAGAGAGAACACCACGGCATTCAGGCTCATGGCGCTGCCGACAGAAAGGTCAATGTAGCCCGAGATCATCAGGAGTGTGAATGCGCCGCTCACCGTCAGGATGGGCACGGCGCTGCGCAGAATGTTGATGACACTATCCGGGCTGAGGAAATGTCCCCGATCGAAAATCTCAGAAAGATTAAAATTATCCAGCTTCACAACGCTGAAGATAAGCACGATCAGCGCCAACACGACGTATATGTAATATCGCTTGATGTTTGATCGCAACGCTGCAGATTGATCCAACTGTATTCGGAGTGATTCCTTTTTTGTAGTGATCACGTTTATATGCTCCTCTGAAGAAATGCCGTTGGGTACGCCGCTCATTTTCAGCCCTTCCTTTTTTCCAGCGCAAACCGCTGCGAGACAATCGCAATGAAGGTGACAACAGCCTTGAGGATGAACTGCCAGTCTGGCGAAAGCAGTAGCCCGGTGGCTGCCGACGTTACAACAGAAAGGATGATGGCGCCAACGAACATCCCCAATACAGACCCAAACCCGCCCGCGATGCTGACGCCTCCCAGGAGAGCAATGACTAGTGCATCGAACTCGTATCCCATCGCCCGACTCGAGACGCCTGCCTTATATTCAGACGCCAGAAGTATCCCTGTAATGCCGGCAAGCAGGGCGCTGAGGATATAAAGCGTGGTGAGATACTTGGATACATTAATGCCTGATAGTCTGGCCGCCTCGGGATTCGCGCCAATCAGGTAGATACGCCTGGCAAAAACCGTCTTCTTTTCAAAGATGAACGCGACAATGATCAGGATGATCATGACCAGCACCGAGAACCGAATGGATATAACTGGAATGTTCAGACTCCCCAGCACACCGAAGGCATCTGGCAAGCTGGTGTTTCGCTGTGCACCTTGTGTGATGACCTGGGCAGCGCCGCGCGCAAGCATCATCGTGCCAAGCGTAACGATAATGGAAGGCACCTTCAACTTGGCAATGAAGAACGCATTGACTCCACCTATGCCCATGGCGCAAAGAAGTGCCAGCCCAACAGCAACAACGTATGGCAGACCAAGCCCATTGGCTAGGGCATTCTGAGATACGTTGAAACCCTGGCAGAAATAAACGGAAAGCACGCCGGTCAATGCGATATTACCGCCGACCGACATGTCGAAGTTTCCGGTAATCAATACGAACGTGACGCCGATGCCAAGAATGATGACAAACCAATTGTTCGTAATGAGGTTGAGTATGTTCTGGGGTTTGTAAAAGTTCGGTACAACAAGGCAGGCAATTGCGAACACCAGGACGAGCACACCGACCATGAAGAGGGTGATGAACGACTCGTCGCTCAATTTGCCACCCAATAAAGATTTCTGCTGCTGCTTGGTTTCCATTGTTATTCCCCTCCTGTGACGATGTGAAGGATATTCTCGCTGTTGACATCACAGCCGTTCCGCAATGTTGACTTCAGGCTTCCGTCATATAGAAGGTAGATGCTGTCGCAGATATTCATGACCTCAGGCAACTCCGAAGAGAAAATGATGATGGTTTTCCCTTCCTTGGAAAGCTGGCGGATAAGGCTGTATATCTCGCTTTTGGCACCCACGTCAATGCCGCGGGTCGGTTCATCCAACATGAGTAGGTCGGCATCTGCAAAGAGGCACTTGGAGAGAACCACCTTTTGCTGGTTGCCGCCGGAGAGCTTGGAAGCCTCCTTTTCAATGCTGTTGGTGGCAATCTTCAACTTGTCAACATATTCGAGTGTGACGTTGCGTTCCGTTGTATCGTTGATGAAACCGTTGCGCGAGATTTTCTTCATGTTCATGACAGGCACATTGCCGCGGATGGTAAGGATGGTGAACAAGCCCTGGGATCTTCTTTCCTCAGGTACTAGGGCGATACCTGCCGCAATTGCCTTGTCTGGAGCGGGTTGGAGTTTCTTGCCCTTGAAAATTATGTCGCCTTCGTATTCGTCAACGCCGTAAATGGCACGCGCAAGCTCTGTTTTGCCGGCACCCACCAATCCGTAGAAACCAGCGATCTCTCCCTCGTGAATGTCGAAGGAAACATCGTTCAATCTATGGTTGGAGAGGTGCTTGACTTCAAGGATCGTATCCGGGCAGTCTTCCTCTCTGGGCGTATACTGCTCGAATACTGTTTTGCCGATCATCATCTTTATCAGTTCAGAGCGGTCCTGGATTTCTTTTACAGGCTTCGTTTCAATGTGCTTGCCGTCCCGCATGACCGTCACGTAATCTCCGAGTTCAAAAATCTCATCAAGCCGATGGGAGATGTAGATGACGGTAACATTGTTTTCGCGCAGGTTTTTGATGATAGTGAACAAGCGCGCAATTTCGCTTTCGGAGATGGCAGCCGTCGGCTCATCCATGATGATGATGTCGGACTCCGCAGCTACCGCTTTGGCGATTTCCACAATTTGCTTTTTCGCCACGCTCAAGCTCGAGACCAATTGTTGCGGCTTGATAGACGGCTCGATGCTGTTTAATACGCTGAGTATCCTGTTGATCTTGTCCGTCTTCCTTATGAATCCGAACGTTGTATCTTCCATCCCCAACGTGAGGTTTTCTTCAACAGTGAGCTGGTCAACCACGTTAAGTTCCTGGAACAGGGTGCTGATTCCCTTTTGCTTCGCCTCGCGGGTACTGTGTGAGTTGTACTCTTCACCGTTAAGAAGAATCCGTCCGCTTGTTCGCTCATATGCACCAGTCAGGATCTTGATCAAAGTGGATTTCCCTGCACCGTTCTCTCCGACCAGGCAGTGAATAGTATTCCGCTTTATGTCGAAACTGACATTGTTGACCGCCCGCACCCCCGGGAAATCCTTCACAAGATCTCTGATCTCCAGCACACTCTCTGTCGATTTCATGCATCGGCTCCTTGAACTTGACGGGGAAAGATCTCGATCCCTCCCCGTCAAGTTTCATACTTCTTCTTTTTCTTCGAGTTGTATTATTTGACGTTGGTTCCGAACTGGGTGTTCAGCCAGGTCACAGCATCGGCGCGCGGCATCGTCCAGAAGGAGACATTGTAGGCTTTGTAGAAGAATTCCTGGGCAGGATCCGAGGTCATCGCTGTCTTGCCAGATGCGACATCCATGATCAGGTCAATGCGACCGCGGGCGGTCTCAACTGGAGGAAGTCCCATGGACAACTTCAGGGAGCTGTTCGGATCGTACACTTCCTTCATTTCAACTTCGTCGAAGTCGACACTGGCGACAATTTCGGTCAACGGTTTGCCGTTGTCCATCTTACCGCGTCCGGCCTGGGTCAAAGCTGCCATCGTGCCGACGGTTTGGCCAGAGGCTTCGGAGTAGATGAGGTTGACTTCGGGGTGAGTGGTCATGAGGTCAGTGACTACCTGTTTGGCTTGATCGGCGCCTTTGCTAACATCCTGGCAGCCAAGGTCAGTCGCGGTGGGGTCAACAGACAGAACACCCTTCACGAAGGGGTCAGTACGTCCGGATTTCACTTCGGTGTGGTTCGGCCAGCCCAACTCAACCATCACGATGGGTTTGTCGGGGTGCGCGGCTTTCCACTGGGTGGCCATCTCGGCACCCATGGCGAAGGAAATACCAGCCTCGTCGCTGCGGGCGGTCGGGATGCCCGTTGTTCCCAGCGGGCTGAAGAAAGAGGTCATAACAATGCCCTTATCGAGGGCTGCCTTAACGCCGGGGGTCGCCGCTTCGGCGTCCCAGATGTGCAGTGTAGCGGCATCCATGCCTTGCGCCACAACCTGGTCAACATTCTGGGTCATGACAGCGCCATCAGCCTTGCCGTCGAATATAACTACTTCGACGCCATATTTTTCCTTGGCATACTTCTGCGCCTCGGCGGCCTGTGCCTGATGGAAGACGTTGCTTAGGTCAGATACGAAGAACGCGATCTTCTTGACTTCCTTAGCCGCAGGTGCTTCAGCTACTGCAGGAGCCTGTACATTAGTTCCGAACTGATCATTCAGCCATTTAGCGGCATCAGCAGCCGGCATAGTCCAGAAGGAAACGTTGTAGGCCTTGTAGAAAAACTCTTCCGCAGGCTGTGCGGTTTTCTTCACTTTGCCATTCTTGATGTCCATGATCAGATCAATGCGACCGCGGGCGGTCTCAACTGGAGGAAGTCCCATGGACAACTTCAGTGAGCTGTTCGGGTCGTACACTTCTTTCATCTCAACTTCGTCGAAGTCGACGCTGGAGACGATTTCGGTCAACGGCTTGCCATTGGCAAACTTGCCACGTCCGGCCTGGGTCAAAGCGGCCATCGTGCCGACGGTCTGACCAGAAGCTTCGGAGTAGATCAAGTTGACTTCGGGGTGGGTGGTCATGAGGTCCGTGACAACCTGCTTGGCTTGATCGGCGCCTTTGCTAACATCCTGGCAGCCGAGGTCGGTCGCCTTGGGGTCAACCGACAGAACGCCTTCGACCCAGGGGTCGGTACGTCCGGACTTGACTTCGGTGTGGTTCGGCCAGCCCAACTCAACCATTACAATGGGTTTGTCGGGGTGCGCGGCTTTCCACTGGGTAGCCATCTCAGCACCCATGGCGAAGGAAATGCCTTTCTCATCACTGCGGGCGGTCGGGATACCCGTCGTGCCCAGCGGGCTGAAGAAAGAGGTCATGATGATGCCCTTATCGAGAGCTGCCTTAACTCCGGGGGTCGCCGCTTCGGCGTCCCAGATGTGCAGTGTAGCAGCATCCATGCCTTGCGCCACAACCTGGTCAACGTTCTGGGTCATGACTGCGCCATCGGCCTTACCGTCGAATATCACTACTTCGGCGCCATATTTCTCTTTGGCATATTTCTGCGCTTCAGCAGCTTGCGCCTGATGAAAGACGTTGCTCAGGTCAGATACGAAAAACGCGATCTTAAAGGGTTTTTCCGCCACGGGAGCTTGAGTAGCTGATGTTGGGGCAGTAGAGCCGCAGGCAGACAAAATAAGACTAGCAAGTACCAGCACGGACATTAGAACAAATAGATTCTTTTTCATTTCAAATTTTCTCCTCATATATATGGATCAAAAGGAACCACCCCAGGAACGTTGTGCCATTTAACCGATATAAGCATTTATTTTTTAGACGGTCCTGACACAACTCAGATTCTGCTCAATTACTTTTCAGTCCTGCCACCTCCTTATACCCAGAGATTTATTTTGCCCTAGTCGACAACCTGCCCTCCCGTCAACCGTGTTTTGTAAAACCTCCGGTATTTGGTTTTTTTCTACCCTAAGCCCTCCCCCCGATTAGTATCCACTTACATCCTGCGTAATACCGTACAACACCAACTCGGAAACGCATGCACCTTTTGTGAGCGCGCAGGTTTGATACACCATGTCAGCAAAATGTTCGGGGCGCACGGCAAGTTCTTCATCCCACTCGAACTTGTTGACGCCTGCCGCCGCAGCCTGGAAGCCAGTATTGGATCCGCCCGGTACAAGGAGCATCACGGCAATGCCATGCGGACGTAATTCTGTATACAGGCACCTTGTAAAGGCATTGACGGCGGCTTTAGCCGCAGAATATACCGACCACCCCGGCCACGAACGACGATCACATGCGCTGGAAACGTTGATAATCTTGCCATAACCCTGCTTCTTGAACTGCGGGGTAAAGGTGCGGCAACTCATAATGGCGCTGGTCAGGTTCAGGTCAATGATGCGGCGGTTGATCTCGTCATCCATTTCCTCGATGGGAGCCACTTTGAGTGCGCCGCCCGCGTAATTAATGAGGAAATCGACTCTACCGAAAGTATCCATCGTTTCCTTGAACGCGCGTGTGAATGTCTCAAGTTTGGTCACATCAGTTGCAAGGGCTATGACCTTTGAACCGGCTGCCCTGCAGACCTCAGCGGTGGCTTCGAGCGCCTTCTCGTTGAAGTCGATCAAGACAAGCCCTACTTGGTCTAGCTTGGCAAATAATTCCGCCGTTGCTTTTCCAAACCCAGATCCAACGCCCGTGATGACAGCTACTTTTCCTTTTAGTGACTCAGTCATATTTGCATCTCCTTGTCTAGTTTTTTATTGTGTTGCTTTGCTTCGCAACTGGGTCAGCAACTTGCCCAGTTCTTCATCTTCAATTGCATAACAATGTTCCGGTGCAGGATATTGCCCCTGCTCCACTTCTGTGCGGAACTGTGTCAGCGCAGTCACAATAATTTGGGTTAGGTCCAGATACACTTTGAGGAAACGCGGCGACATCTCTTTAAACATCCCCAGCATGTCCTGCGTCACTAGTGCTTGACCGTTGCAGTTTGGTCCAGCCCCAATCCCGATCGTTGGGATTTCCAGACTGCGAGTGATGATGTCTCCCAACCGATCCGGGATGCACTCCAGGATCAAAGCGAATGCGCCCGCATTTGCCAGCGCTACGGCATCAGCCACGGCCGAACCTGCGCTCGCAGCCGTCCGACCCTGAATCTGAATCGACCCGGTACGCACGATCTTCTGCTTGGTGATTCCCAAGTGACCCATTACCGGCACGCCTGCGTGAACCAGTGCTTTCAATTTGGGTGCATCGGCGGCTGTCGCTTCCATGTGGATGCCATCGGCATGACCTTCTTTCATTAGCCGCACACCAGTAGCAACAGCTTGTTCCACAGTCTCGTAAGAACCAAACGGCAATGTTGTCACCACCATGGAGTTCCCTGCCCCACGGGCCACTGCCTGAGTGTGGTAGATCATCTCTTCCACGCTCACTGACACCGCTTCCGAACGGCCCAGCCCTACCGTGCCCACAGCATCACTGACCAGTACCATATCCACTCCGGCGTCACTAATGAATTTCGCCATCGGGAAATCGTAGGCTGTCAGCAGTGTGATCTTCTCGCCGCTGCGCTTCTTTCGTTGCAGCCGCGATACCGTCATCTTAGCCGGCTCGCTCATTCGCGACCGCCTTTCATGAACCAGCAACTGGCGGCAATAACGTCTCCAGATCCATATGCGGACCCGGGATCATTCTCACCGAGACAACGTCACCAATTCGACCTGCCGCCTCGCGTCCTGCTGCCAGAGCAGTCTTCACCGCGCCCACGTCTCCGCGAACCATCACGGCTACATAGCCTCCACCAACCGCCCGCTTTGTTAGCAGGGTCACGTTTGCGGCTTTCACCATCGCGTCGGCGGCTTCAATGCTTGCCACCAGCCCGCGCGTCTCGATCATGCCCAGTGCCTGGGTTCCAATCATGTCTACTGTATCTTGAGCCATATCACTTGTCTCCTAATAGATAAGTCAACTTTTTGTATATGTCATCTGGCCGTTATGGCGCAGGGAGTCGAATATCGCCACGATCACTGCATCCACTGGTCGGTTGGCATCCCCGGCCGCTATTCGCGCCGAACTGCCTTCCACAACCATGACCAACTCCCCTTCACCCGCTCCAACCATATCCAGCGCCACGAACGGAGTTCCCTGTTCCTGACCCGCCGAATCAGCCGGGGCTACAAGTAAACACTTGCCCCCTTCCAGCCGTTGGTCTTTGACCGTGGCAACTGCCATGCCCACCACTATCCCAATACGCATCCTAGCCTCCTTGCTTCTTAAGTGCGCTGACTGCTTGCACCAATTGCTCCACCACTGGCCCACCTGCAGCAGATTCACTTCGAGTGCTCTTCGCAGGCAATGGTCCGTGCTGACAACCACGTGGTCGGTTCGGCAGAGTCTCACTCTTTACAGGCGCAGATGTCACTACGGCTTTACTGGCTGATACAGTGCCGGGTATAACCAGGGCAATGCCCAATTCCTCTGCCCGTTCCCGAGCCGAATCGGTCAGTGCCACTCCAGGACCGACTTCCAATTGCCGAACGCCGCTGGCAGCCATGTCCTCAATATCACTTTCCGTGTAGAAGGTCCGCATAACTAGCTGCCTTTCGTCGGTTTTCGTCCAGGAAGGGCTTCAATCGCTTTTACTGCTGCATCCCGCGCCTGACGCACTTCGGCATCCGTGCCGGAGAAATACAACCGGCCTGAGCGCCCGCGTGGGGTGTAATTTACCAGCGTGATGTTCGCCGCTTTTTCCGCTTCATTTGCCGCAAGCACGATGTACGCCGCCGGCATCACTTCCAATACGCAAAGCGTTTGGCCTGCCAGCAACAAACCGCCAAATGAAGTTCGGTTGATCAACTGCGCCTGAAATGCATCCACATTCGAGATCAATAGTGATGACAAAATCTCTGGCTTGAGGCGATCACTCTCGGTCAGTCCCAACGCTTCCAGCGCCCGCCGCCCGGCTTCCAACACTGACTCTTGGTGGCGCGAGTGGATTTCCAACGAACCATATTCGCGTTCCACGGCCAGCGCCCCAGCTCGTACATCTGTGGTCTTCAGCGCAATATCCATAACCTTGTAGATATCTGATGCCGGCGCTGTTTCAATGTAGATCTCCGCCATCCCTTCCACCGGAATTTCGCCTTGCATCGTTTTGCCCGTCAGCGCCCCATATTGCGGCTGCATCTGGTCAATGAGTAAGTACGTTCGTATTTGCATTGCGATCTCCTCCTTGCTCAGTCGACTGCCGAACGGCTGATCTTCACGCCCTGGGGCAGCAACGATTCCAGCGCCGCCTGAGGACGGGCGATCACATGCACTGCCACCAGTTCCCCTGCGCGTTTTGCTGCCGCGGCACCCGCATCCACCGCTGACCGAACCGCCCCAATCTCTCCCCGTACAAAGATTGTGGTGTAGCCCCCGCCGATATCTTCCTGCCCCGATAGCGTCACATGCGCTGTTTTCAACATCGCATCAGCCGCCTCAATCGAGGCCACCACCCCTCTCGTTTCGACCATTCCCAAAGCTGTCATTTGCAGATTTGTCGTAGCCATATTCGTTCATACCTCCTAGGATATTCCAAGTACTTGATTCGCGGCCTTGATGCCCGCGTTTATATCGACCGGGTACCCTAGATTCCGTAGAGCGGTCCCGGTGGCATTCAATAAGTCAATCACGCGATTGCGTGAAAGATTTCCAAGCTGAGCTGGATCGAGGAAAAATGCATTATCTGAGACCCGGCCAAATGCCCTGTTTGCAGTCACAATCTGTGCCAGCCCTCGAACAACATCATCAGATCGTAAATTGCCAGGGCACTGAATATCTGTTTGAGTGCCTAAACAAAAGCGGCGTTGAGAATCGCAGCCGGGACATTCACGGCCGTCGACGGTCAAAGACAGACCCATTTCACTCACGCCCCAACGAACAGCCTTGGCCGCAAGATCGGACAAGGCTGAAACAGGTGATGCAGTATGAGATGAGGAAATGCTGGAAGAGGATTTTGACCATAAATCGGCAAGTGCCATGCGCATTTGGTGGGCAGCAGCTCGAGGGTCAGCAGCTTCGCGGATGCCGCGTCCGCAGATCAGAACGGTTACTGGCAGGTCGGCGAAAAACGGAAGAAGATCAATCGTCATTCCGCCGGTCACTGTGACCCTGTATCCCATATCCATCAACTTGCGCATGATATCTTTGTCTTCTTCCGTCCACTGGCGGCCGGCTGACTGGGCATCCCATTCGCGGTGGTAAACGATGCGGTCAACGCCGATTTTGCGCCACTCGGTCGCCCTCGCCAAAATATCGCGGACACCTGTGAGTTCCATCAGCATTTCCTTGCCTCGCTTGCGAGCTACAGCCAGCGCCTGCTCCACTGTAGGCAGTGCGGCGCCACCAATCACTGTCAGCATATCGGCGCCTGCGTCAAAGGCCATGGTTGCCTCGAGTGCGCCGACATCTGGCGTTTTGAAATCGGCCAGGATCAGCTTATCAGGGCAAATCTCTCGCATCGCGCGGATGGCCTCGACCCCGGCGGCTTTACACAACGGCGTGCCAATCTCAATGATATCTACTTCAGGAGCAACCAGGGAAGCCATTACGAGCGCTTTTGACAGAGAGGTGTAGTCCATGGCAATTTGGAGCAAAGGTGTGGAATTCATAATTTGATTTGACCTCGATATCGGCCGAATAACAGGCCTTATGTAGTTTTCGGATACCTATTGTTGAAATTTTGGTTCTTGTTTATTCCATCCCGTACCAAATAAAGTAAAAAAGTAAATTTATTTTGTTGTAAGAATAAATACGATAAATTTTTCACTACGTGATAATATTATCAAAACATTTTACGCTTGTCAAGCGTTTTAAGCAGATTGTGACTAATGTCACGTGAAAATGTTACAAAAAATGAGAGAATGCAAGGGGCTTACAGATATTTGTCTGGCTTTTTAACTGAAAAACGCCCAACCGGGCGCTTTTCAGTTGTGTGCGCCCAGCATGGGCGTTAGCTAATGGGTGAAAGACCCATACAGAGGAGGTTGATTGCACCAACTGTTAGCGGAAGGCAAGGGCGTCACCGTGAGGTGAGGTCTAGAGGAAGCCGGAAGCAAACCTGCGGCTTGAGGAACACGAAGCGTGTATGAGGCTATCCAAGTCGGGCGAGTTGGCACAAGACAACGAAGCCCAAAGCAATCAAGGGCTTGGGGAGTAAACACGACAAGCGTGCAGAGAAAGTTAACGTTCTTACCTGGGGAGACCTGACATCAAGCTGAAAGGCAACCCTGCTTGCGAAAGTAGATTGAGAGGTCAGGAGTCAGCAGACGCCATAGTACTGGAGTTTTTTTTTTCGGGAAGGGCAGAACAAAGAGAGGATGAGTACAGTGAGCAGTTCGCGGAATGAACCCGGAAGGCAGAAACTCTCGGATAGGGAGACTACTGACAGGTCTTTCGCTTAAATTTTGAGGGGTTTCCAAGATTTTGGGAACCAGCGTTGATACAGATTGGATGGGCAGACAGAGTCGTGCAATATCTTGCATTGCAACTCCGAGAGTGGCGTGAGCAGGTA
>Ga0335397_10002150_pt1 | contig 26815 bp, 28 predicted proteins | sample MAT04_FD_205740 | JGI IMG/M metagenome (GOLD analysis project Ga0335397, IMG submission 205740) | Freshwater microbial communities from Lake Fryxell liftoff mats and glacier meltwater in Antarctica - MAT-04 (spades assembly) (version 2) ... | reverse complement strand
TGCGCACTCATGTTCGTGCAGCAACCCCTGACCAGGACTTTCTTGGAAATCTTTGGCGCCCAGAAGCCCGCCTCGCCGACGCCGACCCATATCGCGGGCACCTGCCGCGTCGCTGGCTTGCGCCGCGTAGAGGGCTTACGAAGCTTGCGTGTTGGTTCGGCCCGCGAAGACGTCGGTCTGCTTGACGGGTTCGAAGCCGACGCTGCGGTAGAGGTGGCTTGATGCTTCATTGTCCGCTTCGAAGCAGATCTTGACGCCTGTCGCCCGATCGCCGTTGTCGGCGCGGTCGACTTCCATCTGGACCATTTCAAACCCGAGCCCACTCGCGTGATCAAGTCCGCGCTCAATTGACATGCGCGATCCAGTCCGGAGTTGCGTCGGGCATGACGATCGCGTCGAGCGCGACTCGATTGCCCCAGTCGGTTGCAATCACCGCAGCTTCCGGATGACCGAGGTGATCGAACCAAAAGAGCTGATGGAGATCGTCAGTTGCGGTTTACAGCACTTAGTCCTCGCGGGCCAACAGTGATTGTGCGTTGACGCCATCGACCGTCTTTGGGCACATGGTACTTTGGCCTGGTTTGGCGGTCTCTGATTGGCTCAAGCGAAGGGGAATGATTGACCATGGAGTACAAGTTCACCCAAGGTCCGCCGGTGAGCGAGGCCGACGCCCTCGCCGAGGCGGCCGCGATGGCATTTCACTCGTTCGCGTTCGACGTCATCGTTGAGGAGGACGAGCCGCTCCATTGGCACGAGTTCAATTCCGTCACCTGGGTTATCGAGGGTACGGGTGCCTTCCGCGACGTCGACGGCAAGCTCACCGAAGTCAGCCCCGGCTGCCGGCTTGAAGCTCCCGCCGGGTTCCTCCACCGCGCCCTCGCCGGACCACCGATCCGAGTCGTAGTCGCCACCGACACGCCCTACAAGCAGTGGACGATGCCAATCGACAAAGACCCGGCACAGCTACCAGCATCTTCTCTCGGGTAGCCAACATCGAGCCGCCGGCCTGGGTGCTTTGGGTGTCGACGGACGGATATCAGCACTGCGCCGAATCAGGGAAGAGTCAGAGTCCGAGATGGAGTCGAAGAGCCTCGTCGAGTGATGCTTGCAGCTCGTCGGTCAGGGTGCCGACAATTGCCCCGATCCGTTCGACTGCGATCGAGCGCACTTGTTCCGCTTGCGCTTTCGAGTCGGATGACAGTCCCGTTGTCTCGGCGGGTAGCAGGACCTGGAACGGATAGACACGATCGATGCTCGACGTGACGGGCACTACGGTGACGACGCCACGCCCAAGACGTTGGGCGGTGCTATTCGCGCCGTCGTTGCTCACGATGACAGCGGGGCGTTGTTTGTTGGCCTCTGCTCCGCGGGCGGGCTCGAGGTCGACGAGGCAGATCTCGCCGCGGCGCATTAGGTAATGCCGTCGCTACTGGTTCGATCCCAGATAGCGCTGTCGCCACTGCTCTCCCACGTCGCCCAAGCATCTTGGTATGCGTCGCCGAGTTCTGAAGCTCGTAGCAAGCGGACTGCCTTATGGAGCGCAGCGGAACGAGATGAGATTCCGACTCGTTCGGCATATGCATCTAAGAACTCGACGTCGTCGTCGGGGAGACTCACACTGACCTTCATACTTTGATGCTACCAATAATACTACTCAAGTAGCAACCTCGTGACCCGTGCAGATCTGCGGCGCGGGAGCATGCACCGCGCCGACATCGGCACCCCGAACGTAGAAGTGTCGCAGCACCGTCCAGATCTGCCGATCTGCATGACTCGCGGGCGCCGTTGACCGACCGCCATCAGCAACCTGATCCATTCCTAATGGCACCCCTCACTCCCGTCCAACAGTGGGGTTTCTGGTCGGCAGACCGAGCGGTTGATTCTCATCGTCGGCATTGGCGGCTCCCTGGGAGAATTCGCCTTGCGGAAGTTGTGCGAATCGATAGCATGATGTCATGACATCACGACAGACAACTGTGCGGCTTCCTGAGGATCTGGCTGCCGAAGCGGACACCATCGCCCGCGTGAAGGGCACCAGCGTCAACGCACTCATCATCGAGTCACTTGCTGCGGAAGTCGAGCGTGTGCGATCCGATCGCGACTTCACCTCGCGCGCCAAGAAGCTGCTTGATCGAGATCGCGAGATCATCGATCGATTGGCAAAGTGACTCGGTACATCTCGCTCGCCGAGTACTTCTGGCTCGCGGAGCAAGTCACTCGCACCCCGGCCGAGACATTGGCCAAGTCCAGTCGCCTGGACCTGGCGGACTCAGCACTGCACGCGCCCGCGGCGGGATTCGGCGACAAAGACTTCTACCCGGGCGTCTACGACAAGGCAGCGGTGATGGTGTGTCGTCTGGCATGGAATCACCCACTGATCGATGCAACAAACGCGCGGCGTGGGCAGCGCTCATTCTGTTCGTCGACCTGAACTCGGGCCGATGGACTCCCGACCCGCCCAACGTGGATGAAGCAGAGACGGCGATAGTCGCTGTTGCCAGCCGCAAGCTCAACGAAAGCGAGTTCGCCGACTGGCTACGCGAGCGAGTCAGGTTCGAGGTCTGACGCTTACCAAGGGCATACCCGTCGGCGACGCCAACAGAACTATTACGGTCGGACTGGAGTGGCTTGCTCGGCCGTTCTGTGAATTGACGTGGGAATGCACGTACGCTCCGCGGGATGGCTATCGATTGTCGCTGGCGCGGCACGTTTACGAGTGTGGAGGCTAACGAACTACACGCGGCCGCGTTCGGGACTCGTGTGTTCACCGACGAGGAGTGGAACTGGGTGGCGCAAACGGCCGAGCACAGCCTGGGATGGGTTACGGCCCGCGATGCGGAAACGCTCGTCGGCTTCGTGAATGTGGTGTGGGACGGCTCAGCGCATGCGTGGCTACAAGACGTCATGGTGAGCCCGGATATCCAGCGGCGAGGCGTCGGGGAACAACTGGTTCACCATGCAACATTGGGTGCGCGCTCCGCCGGATGCGAATGGCTTCACGTCGACTTCGACGACCACCACAGCGCGTTTTACATCGACAGATGTGGGTTCACCCGCGCAGCGGCAGGGCTGCTGCGCCTGAACTAACGTAGAAGTGTCGCAGCACCGTCCAGATCTGCCGATATGCGCAATCGCTGCGGCGTCGACCGACCAGCTTGGGCAACCTGATCTCGGTGTGTCTACTCCGCCTCTACGCGTGAATCGGGCCTTGGCTGTCGCGTAGGGAGGGGGCTGATCTGCCGGTTCTGTTGGAGATGATTTCGGCGCAGATTGAGACGGCGGTTTCTTCCGGCGTCCGTGCACCCAAGTCGAGGCCGATCGGCGCCATCAGACGATTCAGTCGCGCTGCGTCGGTGACGCCTGCCGCAGCCAAGCGCTCAAGTCGCTTGGCGTGCGTGCCACGACTGCCCATCACTCCTATGTAGCCGACGTCGGTGTCCAATGCGGCGGTCACCGCGGGTACATCGAACTTTGCGTCGTGCGTGAGAATGCACACCGCGTCGCGCTTGCCAAGGCTGTGCCCGCGCTCGGCGAACACTGGTTGCGGCCACGACACGACTACTTCGTCGGCCATTGGGAAGCGTCGGCGTGTCGCGAACGTCTCGCGCGCATCGCACACCGTCACGCGGTACCCGAGCACCTTGGCGACTCGTGCGAGTGCGGCAGTGAAATCGACCGCACCGAAGATCCACATCTGCGGTGGCGGAGCCCAACTCTCTATGAAGACGGTGATCTCGGGGGCGCCAACCAGATCCTCCGGCGTCGTCTCGCCGTTGACGCCGTAGTGGCGAACACCACTGCGCGCCGCCTCCAGTTCTGCGGTCGCGTCGCGCGCGGCGATGCGATTGAGCTCGGAACTGCCGAGCGAACCGATCGGCGCCGCGCCAGGGCTGACGAGCAGCTTGCGCCCGACGGCGTCGCCGGCACCAGTTGCCGCGATCACGGTGACCATTGCGATCGGCCGACCAGCGCGCAGGTGCGCCGACAACGTTTCGAACAGGCTCATCGAGCTATCACCAATCGAGTGGTTCGATGAACAGGCGAATCGTCCCGCCGCACGTCAGCCCCACTGCGAAGGCTTCGTCGTCGCTGTAACCAAACGTCACGACGCGCGGCGATGCCTCGCCGCGCAGAATGGCGAGCGCCTCACCGACGACGGCGCCCTCGACGCAACCGCCACTCACGCTTCCCGAAACCTCGCCGTGATCATTGACGGCCATCGCGGCCCCGGGCTCGCGCGGGCCGGAACCCTCGATGTCGACAACGCGTGCGACTGCGACACGCGACCCCGCGGCGACCCAGCGGTCGATGTCGTCGAGCAGGTCTTTCACGACGCGGCTTTCATGCGCGTGCACCTTGCAACGCCGCATGGCGTGTACGAGACGACGCACCGGAGATTACCTGCGACAACTCTTCCATCGCCGCCAGGCTATGGCCCTCGACGAATGCATCGACGTAGGGGAGTGCGGCTGCCATGCCGCGAGCGAGCGGTGCGTAGCCCGGCGTCACCTTCAGCGGATTGACCCACACCGTCTGATAGGTGATGCGCTGCAGGCGTTGCATCTGTTCCGCCAGCACTTCGGGGCCACCGCGATCCCAGCCGTCGCTCAGGATCACCACGATCGCCCCGCGCGCCATCCCGCGCACACCCCAGTCGTCGTTGAACACGCGCAGGCACTCGCCCAACCGCGTGCCGCCGCTCCAGTCCTGCACGCGCCGGCTGGCTTGTGCAAGTGCAAGGTCCGGGTCGCGACTGTTGAGTTCCTTGGTCATGCGCGTCAGCCGCGTCCCGATCGCGAACGCCTCGACTCGCTGGCGCCCCGAGACGGCGGCATGCACGAACCGCAACATCGCTCGCGCGTACGGCTCCATCGACCCCGAGATATCGAGCAGCAACACCAGCCGCCGCAAGCGTTCGCCCGGCTCGCGCCACTGTCGGCGAATCGGCTCGCCACCCGCGTGCAACGACGCGCGCAACGTTGCATGCAGATCGGGCCGTTGGCCACGACGCGACGAGTGGAAGCGAAACGATCGACGGGGCGGCCCGATGAACTTGAGACGTGCCATCAGCTCCTGCGCGGCACGCAACTCGTCGTCGGTGTACGCGGCGAAGTCCTTGTCGCGCAACGTCTCGACCGTCGAAAACCGCAGGGCCAACGGTGTGTCGTCGGGACTACGGGCCGCGTCGTCATCCGCGTTCTCTTCTGGGTCGTCACCGGACTCGTCATCGATCGCGATCTGCAACTCCTCGACATCAACGCCCGGCACGTCCTCGGCAACCGACTGCCAGAAGGCAGCAAACGCCTTGTCGTACAAACCGATGTCTTCCGGATGACGCACCAGCGTGGCGCGGCCGGCCCAATACACCGAGTCGCGGCGATCGATGCCGACCAAGCCGAGTGCGTCGACAAACGCAAGCACACTTCCCATTGGGACGGGCAAGCCCGCTCCGCGAAGAATGCGGCCGAACGCGACGGCCATCCGATCGGCGTTCACGTCACGCGCTGCGTTCGAAGGCCTGGCTCACCAACTCGTGGATGCCGTGTTGGCGCGTGCGTTGCAGATCCTCGCGGTACTTCAACACGGTCCCGAGTGTGGCGTTGACCACCGCTTCGTCGAGCTCGCTGCACCCAAGTTTGGTGAGTGCCTGCGCCCAGTCGATTGTCTCGGCGACACCCGGCGGCTTGTACAAGTGCAGCTCGCGCATCGCTTCGACAGCGGCAGCAACTTGGCGCGCCAGCCGGTCGAGCGCGTGCGGCACGCGCAGCTTGACGATGCGCACCTCGCGCTCGAAGTCGGGATGCTCGATCCAGTGATAGAGGCAACGGCGCTTGAGCGCATCGTGCACGTCGCGCGTGCGGTTGGACGTCAGCACCACTAACGGCGGCTGTTCGGCGACGAACACGCCGAGCTCGGGCACGGTGATCTGGTAATCGGACAACACTTCCAACAGATACGCCTCGAACTCATCGTCCGCGCGATCGACCTCGTCAATCAGCAGGACGGGTGGCGGGTCACCGACATGGCTGATCGCCGACAGCAAAGCCCGCCGGACAAGGAAGCGCTCGTGGTAAAGCTGCTGCTCGAGCGCACTGGTGCTGATGCCCTGCGATTCGCCCGTCGCCTCCGCAGCCCGCAGGTGCAGTAACTGGCGGCTGTAGTCCCAGTCGTACACAGCCTGCGACACGTCGATGCCTTCGTAGCACTGCAGTCGAATCAGTTCGCCGCCGGTCCAGCGGCTCAGCACCTTCGCAACCTCGGTCTTGCCGACGCCAGCTTCACCCTCCAGCAACAGCGGCCGATGCAGCGCCATCGAGAGAAACACGGAAGTAGCCAGGCCCTCGTCAGGTATATAGCCATGCGCGCTGAACGCCTTCGCAACTTCATCGGGCGAGATCGGCTGCATTCCCATCGGAGTCCCAGGCTAATGGCAGGCTGTCACCATGCCGCTGCGTCGCATTCGCGTTCACGCGCCGGGTGCGGTCCGCGTCGATGTCTGTACCGCGGGTGCTGTTGTCGCAGCCCGGCATGAGGAAAACGAGTGGCTGGCCGAGTTCGACGCACCCGACGGTGACCTGTATTGGCTGACCGTCGACGGTGGCCCAGCGTTACTCGACCCCAACTGCTGGGCAGTGACGCACACCGCTGACGGACCGCGCAGTGTGATCCGTGAGCCTTGGTCAACGCACCCGCAAGGTCCGCAGCTCTCATCGCCGCCGATCGTCTACGAGTTGCACGTCCGCGGCTTCGGTCGCACATATCGCGGTTGTATCGAGCACCTTGATCACGTTGTTGCCACCGGCGCGAATGTGGTCGAACTCATGCCTGTTCATCCGTTCGACAACTCCAGCAACTACTGGGGTTACATGCCGCTTGTGTGGGGCGCGGTGCACGAAGGGTATGCGACCGATCCACTGCGGGCGGCGGAGGAACTCGCCGAGCTGATCGCCGCCGCACACGAGCGCGGGATGCACGTGTGGGTGGATGTCGTGTTCAACCACACCGGCGAGGGCGATGCATCGTTGCCCGCGCTGTGTCTGCGGGGTATCGACGATGCCAACGCGTACCGTCATCACGACGACGGGTCGTACACGAACGACAGTGGATGTGGCAACGACACAAACCCGGCCGACCCCAATGTTCGACGCCTGGTGATGGAAGCGTTGAACCGCTACGCCGACCTGGGCGTTGACGGGTTTCGTTTCGATCTCGCGACGCTGCTGACACGAGACGGCGGTGGATTGATCGACCTGATTACACAGTGGAGTCTCGAGCGCGGCATCACACTGATCGCCGAGCCGTGGGATCTTGCGAGTTACACACTCGGTTGGTCGATGTGGCCAAAGAGTTGGCTGCAGTGGAACGATCGTTTCCGCGACGACATACGCGGCTTTGTGCGCGGCGAGCCTGGTTTGGTTGCGACGGTTCGAGACAGGGTGCAAGGCAGCTACGACTTGTTCGAGGCGGGGCCTGCATCCAGTTTGAACTTTGTCACTGCTCACGACGGGCTGACGATGCACGATCTCACGACTTCGTCGTCCGACTGGCATCGCTCATGGGACTCTGGCGACGAACTGCGCGAACAGCAACTGAAGAACTACTTCGCGATGCTGCTGCTGTCAGCCGGAACGCCAATGTGGGTGATGGGCGACGAATTCGCGCGTACCCAGGGCGGCCACGAAAATCCATACAACGTCGACGGTCCGATCAGCTGGGTTGATTGGGACCGTCGCGATCAGTGGAGCGAGCTCACCGAATTCGTACGGGCGCTCGTCGAGTTGCGCCGTAAACACACACCGAGCGAATTTCGCTTCTACGGTGCGAATGGCGAAGTCGACGAGTCGCACGACTCGCACTCGATTGCGTGGTGCGCGAACGGCCTGTACGTGATGGTCAACGCCTGGTGGAAGCCAGTCACGTTCACAGTGCAAGAGCCAGGCGAGTGGAAGGTCGCGCTAGCAACTGCACCACAAGGAGAATCGCCAGATGCGGACTTCACCGTCGCGGCTCGCAGCATCGTCGTCCTCAAGCACTGAAGTACCGGTTTGTGGCGCGGCCAGACCGAATCACACCGAGCCCAGCGTGTGACACAAACGTGAATTAGCTGTCGAAGCCGAGGCCGAAGCGATCGAGGCTGCGCAGCCACAGGTTGCGCTTGCCGGTCTTGTCTTCGCGATTGAGCGAGTAGCGCGTTGCCTGAATGCCGATGAAGCGGAAGGGTTCCGGCGGGAACGGCAACGGCTTGGTCTTGACGAACTCGGTTTGCGTGGCCTTTGAGCGCTTGCCGTCGAGCATGTCGAGCATCACCTCCGCGCCGAAGCGTGTCGCCGCTACACCGAGGCCGGTGTAGCCGGCTGAATACGCAACACGCCCCTGCATGCCGCGACCCCAGAAAACGCAGAAGCGACTGCACGTATCAATCACGCCTCCCCACGTGTGCGTGAACTTCAAGCCCTCTAGCTGCGGGAACGTGTCGAAGAAGTTCTTGCTCAACTTGGCCCACGTCTCAGGTCTGCTCTCCAACTCCACGTTCATTTTTCCGCGCCAGTAATAGATGACGTCGTAGCCGCCCCACAGAATGCGATTGTCCTCCGTCAGTCGGTAGTAGTGGAACTGATTGCTGATATCGCTCAGCCCTTGGCGACCCTTCCAGCCAATCTCGGCCAGTTGTGCATTACTCAGCGGCTCGGTGACCAAGCAGTAGTCGTATACCGGCGCGATGAAATGACCCACGCGCTTCAGTAGCGGCTTCGATGCGCCGGTCGCCATTGCCACCTTGGCAGCGCGTACGCGACCGAGCGGCGTTGTTACCAACACGCCGACGCCGTCCTTCTCGATCGACGTCGCCTTCGTGTCCTCGTAGATGCGCACACCAAGCGACATCGCAGCGCTTTTTAGGCCCCAAGCCAGTCGCGCCGGGTCGACCAGCGCGGCGCGATCCTTGCGGAACAGTCCGCCGACGTAAGTCGGCGAATTCACCTGTGCTCGCATCGCCGCCTGATCGAGCCACTCGACCTTCTGCCCGAGTGCGCGCAACTGGGTGTAGTCGTCGCGCAACTCATCGAGATAACTCGGCGCGTGCAATGTGCTCGCAATGTCGATGACACCGGTGCGCTCGTAGTCGCAATCGATGTTGTACCGCTGAATCGCCGCTTCGATCTCGTTCAGGTTGTTGAGGCCCAGTTCCTCCAACAGCGCCAGTTCATTCGGGAACCGCTCCTGCCCGTTGGCGACGCCGTGCGTCAGGCTGCTCTCCATGAAGCCACCGTTGCGACCGCTCGCCGCCGACCCAACCTCGTGCGCCTCAATCAACAGCACATCGCGGCTTGGATCGCGCTCCTTGGCGATGATCGCCGTCCACAACCCGTTGTAACCACCACCGATGACGCACAGGTCGCAGCTTTCGGTGCGCACCAACGTCGGGTTGCTGAAGGGCTCGTCGGCGTCGTCGTACCAATAGGGGTACGGGTCGGCGTCGGCGATCGCATCGAGGTGGAACGATTCGAACTCGGTTTCGTTGTCCGTTTCGCTGTCGTTGCCTTTGAAACCGTCGTTGCCTTTGAAACCGTCAGCGTCGAGCGTCATCGTTCTCACCTACCAACTGAACAGCGATGTCGCCGTAAGTCGTGAAGTACCCATCCAGCGTCAACATACGCGCAACCTTGTGCCGTTGGCACATCACGAGCGTGAGCGCGTGGCCGAAGTCGAGGCTGTCGGTCATCCGGTTTGCTGCCCGACGATGCTGACGACCGACGCTGAGGGTGTCGATCGCCGCCAGCGGACCACGACGAAAGAGCCGGTACCACTCGCGGTACGGGCGTATGTGATCGCTCACCGCCACGAGCAACAGTTGTTCGTCCTCGAACTCGTCCAGCAGAGCAAGGTAAGCGGTGACGACCGCTTCGTGATGCGCAGCGTTCGGGTTGCACAACGCGTCGATAGCGGTGCGCTCGATCAACACCTGGGGCGGGTTCACGACGGTAGGTTCACGACAGTGGGTTCACGACAGTGGGTTCACGACAAGCGCCGCCCGCACTCGATCTGCGCGAATTCCGCGCGCCCGCCGCTCGTGCCAATTCCAAAACCAGAACGACCCACCGACGATCGCCCACCCGACGAGACCATCGATGACCCAGTGCTCGCCGAGGTAAACAAGCGACGTGAGCATGAGCACCGGTAAGGTCAGCACCAGGGCCTTCAACCACTTGGGCTTGATCCAGGGCAGGAAGAAGGCAGGCACGATCAATGCAAACGATGCGTGCAATGACGGCATTGCGGCAACTGCGTTGCCGTTGCTGAGCTGAATCTTATAGTCGTTGGTGAAGCCGTGGAACCCAAGATGATAAAAGCCGCGCCAGGCGTTGCGCGCCAGCGGTTCAAAGAGTTGGAAGCGGTACTTGCTGTCGCCAGCCATCCACGGCGGGATCGTCGGCATCGTGACAAACATAAGGACCGCAACACCGAGCAGTGTCGCGAAGCGTTTCATGAAACGCGCCCACTGCCGATGGCTGGTGGCCCACAAGACACCCATCACGATGATCGGCACAACGAAGTGCGTCATGTATGTCACCGACGCACCCACGTCGTACCAGCGGATGCTGCTCTCCCTGAAATGATCTTGCAGAACGACGTTTGGATCGTGACCAAAGAACAGCGCGCGGTCGATGTTGCGTACCGCTTCTACTTGCAGCGGAAAGTCGAGGTGAAACCACCCAAAGACGTTGATGCCAGCGTCGGCGGTGCCACGGGTCTTCTCGTACGCGACCCACATCAGGCAGTACGCGACGCAATCAAGCAGCAGCACACCCCATGTACGCCAACTGCGACCGACAAACGCACAGACCAGGAAAATTCCGATGCTGATGGCGACGGAAATGCGGTCGATCGGCAGACCCTTTGCCCGCAGCCACCAGAGGTAGGTCGCGAGGTAGCTGAACATCAGCACAATTCGAACAGCGCGCAACCGGTCCGTGGGAACTACCTCGCTGAGCGAGAACGATGCTGACTCCGCCACAAAAGTGGGGGCTTCAGCCCTGGTTGCCGTGAGCGTCACGGTTCAGAACTTTACCGATTGTTCACCTCTTGTTGGTCGCGCCAACGGGCAAGCGCAAGAAGACGCGGTAGCTACGACCAGAACGACTTAGGCAAGCGGCCGGTGGTGGTGCGGCATTCGCCGCGGGAGCGTGATCGCGAAGACGATCGCGAAGACGGCTGCAGCTACTAACCCGATGGTCGCACCGGGAGCTGAATCGAGGTGGTAGCTGAGCATCAGTCCGCCGACGCCTTCGGTCACGCCGAACGCGACACCAATCACCATCATCTGGCGCAGGGTGCGCGCCAGCAGGCGGGCGCTTGCTGCCGGTGTCACCAACATCGTGACTGCCATGATCGTGCCGACGGCTCGCAGGCTGATCACGACGACGACAGCGAGCAACAGCACAAGCACTGCCTGCACTAACTCCACGCGCACGCCCACTTGTTCGGCCTGCACGTGGTCGAACGTGGCCAGCCGCAACTCATTGAACAGCGCCAGCACGACCAGCACGGCAGCGCCGCCCAGTGCAAGGTTCAGCCACACATCGCCCCACGTTACGGTCAGCACGCGACCGAAGAGGAAGTGAGTCAGTTCTACTCCTGTGTCGAGACGTGAAATCACTACGACGCCAATCGCGAAGAACGCGGTGCCCAACACGGTGATCACGGTTTCCTGTCCGAGTCGGCGGTTGGTCGAGAACCACAAGAGCAGAACGGCGATCAACAGTCCGGCGCCCATTGCGCCAAACAACACGTTGATGCCAGCCGAGTACGCCAGCCCGACACCGGCCAGAGTTCCGTGCGACATCGCGTCGCCGAGGTTTGCCATTCGGCGCAGCACGACCCACGTGCCAACAACCGGCGCGACAATGCCGATGATAATCGCAGCCAGAAACGCGCGCTGCATGAACTCGGCTTGAAACGGATCAGTGAGGTAGTGCACGAAGACTTCCAAACGTTGTGTCGAGTATCTCCGCGCTCAGGACGTGCTCGGGTGTCCCGTCGCCGCGCAATGTTCCGTTGATGGCAAGCAAGCGCTTGAAGCGGCGGCGGGCTAGTGCGAGATCGTGCGTGGCCACAAGCAGCGTTGTGCCCTCAGCCGCAAGCGTGGCGAAGACATCGAACAGCTCGGCGGTTGTCGGCTCGTCGATACCGTTGAGTGATTCGTCCAGCAGCACCACCGATGCTTGCTGCGCCAGCGCCCGCGCCAGGTACGCGCGTTGCAACTGGCCACCCGACAACTCGGTCAGCGATCGCGATTGGGCACCGGCGAGCGACACTTTCTCCAGCGCTTCGTGCGCTGCAGTGCGATCCGCTGCTGACGGTCGGCGCCACCATGTGTGAAAGCGCCGACGGCCGGCCAACACCAACTCGCCGACGGTGATCGGAAAGTTCAGGTCGCTGTCGTTGCGCTGCGGGATGTAGGCGAGATCCATGCGGTCGGTGCGGTCGTGGCAGTGCACGCCGTTGACTTCGACGATGCCGCTGTGGTTGACCAGTCCGCAGATCGCCTTGAACATAGTGCTCTTGCCGGCACCGTTTGGGCCGATTACGCCAATCAACTCCCCAGCGTTCACCGCGAACGAGACATCGTGCAGTACGTCGGCAGCGCCATACTGCACGCCAAGGTGCTCGACCTCCAGCACCGCGCTCACTTGCAACTCATTCCCACGCGCAATGCCTGCAAGTTGTCGCGCATAATCGAGAGATACGACTCGCCAGCATCGAGCTGGTCCTGCGTGAGTGTCTCCGCCGTGCCAAGCGAGGATGTTGCCGCGCCGATCTCGTCGGCGACCGTGGCCGCTAGATCCGCAGGGAGATTCTCTTCGAAGAACACAGTTGTTACGCCGTTGTCGGTCGCCAGCTCGGCAATCGCTTCAAGTTGCTTTGCCGAGGGCTCGTCGCCAGGCGAGATTCCGGCGATCGCGAGTTGGGTCAGCCCGTAGGCCTGAGCGAAGTATGCGAACGCTTCATGCGTCGTGATCAAAACAGGGACTGCGCAGTTGGCGAGTCCCATTGATAGCTCGCTGTTCAGCGTGCCGAGCTCGTCGATGTATGCCGTCGAGTTTGCGGCGAAAGTTGCGGCGTGCTCGGGGAACTCCGCACTGAGCACGTCAGTGACGAACCGCGCCATCAGTTGCATGTTGCGCGGGTCGAGCCACACATGAGGGTCGATGCTGTCGTCGATGTCGAGCAGCGTCAGTCCCGCCAGCAAATCGACGGTGCGCACTGAGCTGGGAAGCGATTCGATCGCCTTCTGCAGACTCGGTTGAAAATTGCTTCCGAGGTAGAACACAACGTCGGCCTGCTCAAGGCGCGTGACTTGCTGAGGGGTTGGCTCGAACTCGTGGGGCTCGTCGCCCGGTTCGACCAGCGTGCTGATCTCGACATCGAAACCGCCGACGCGGCGGGCAAGTTCCTCGATGGGATAGAAGGCCGCCACCACGGTCAACTGTCTGTCTGTCTTGCTGGCTGAGTCATCGCCGCACGCCGTTACTGCAGCGCTGATGGACAGGAGGGCAATCGTGATCGGTAGCGGGTTCATAGCACGACCATACCAGAAATGAGAAGCATTATCACTACGGCGAGAATGATTCCTGCTATGATCGAATTGTGGCCACCAAGCAGCAACAGGCTCTGTCGGCGACCACAAGCGCGGCGGCGGTGCAAGCGCTGGCGCCGCTCGAACTACGGCTGACCGGCAAACGTCGTTCGGTGCTGGCCGCCCTCGAGCACTCGCCGCGCCCGCTGACCGTCGAGGAAGTCGTGGCCGCCTCGGGCGTACCCACGTCCACCGCTTACCGCAATCTCGCCGAGCTGGTCGAGGCGGGTGTTGTGGTGCGGGTGAGTGGTGTCGGCGGCGGAGATCGGCACGAACTCGCCGAGCAACTCTCAAACCACCACCACCATCATTTGGTGTGCATGGGGTGCGGCATGGTCACCGACTTCGACCCGAGCCCGCAGCTAGAGAAGCTGATCGACCGTGAGATCGACGCGCTCTTGGCCACGAGTGGCTTCGAGATCACGCACCACGTGTTCGACGTTCGCGGCCGCTGCCGCGACTGCAGCCATACATAGTGTAAAGAATGTAAAGGGAGCGAGGCCGCTCAGGCTCCCGAAACATAGAGTCCGCCTTAATGTCCGGACGGTCACACACCCTCGTCGTCCAGTCCAAGAAGTCCGATCCGCGTAACGCAAGTTTGTTAGTCGACGCTCATGCGCTCGGCCTGAACTGCGTTACCGACATCCGTTGCCAAGACCTCTACTTCGTCGAAGGCAACCTCGCCGAGCCTGACCTGAAACGTCTGGCGGCCGAACTACTGAGCGATCCCGTCGCCCAAACTGCCGAGTGGCGCAACGTTGACGGCGCGGCCATTGCGTCGGCGAACACGCAAGTGATCGAGACCGCACGTCGCCCCGGTGTCACCGATTCGGTTGCCGAACAAATCGTGCGAGCAGCGCATGAGCTTGGTATCTCGGCGGTGGAGCGCGCAGCAACGGGCAACAGTTACTCGGTTGGCGGCAACCTTGCCGCCGACGACTTACGCACACTTGCGGAACGCCTGCTCGCCAACTCGGTCATTCAGCACTACAAGCTGGGGTCAATCGAGCCGACCTATCCGCAGACGGCAGCAGCATCCGCGCAAGTCGATGTCATCGCGCTGCGCGACCTCGACGACGACGAACTATTGGCGTTGTCGCGCGATCGGCGAGCAGCGCTCGACCTTGCCGAGATGACGGCGATCCAGACCTACTTCCGTTCCGAAGATCGCGACCCGACCGACGTTGAGTTCGAGATGATCGCGCAAACCTGGAGTGAGCACTGTGTGCACAAGACGTTTCGCGCCAGGATCGACACCGGTGATCAGCAGCCAATCGACGGCCTGCTCAAGACGTTCCTGGTTGCCGCGACCAACTCCATTGCGGCCCCGTGGGTGCGATCGGCGTTCGTCGACAACGCCGGCATCATCGACTTCGACGACGACTTTGAGGTCTCGATCAAAGTTGAGACCCACAACCATCCGTCAGCGATCGAACCGTTCGGTGGCGCGAACACCGGCGTCGGTGGTGTAATCCGCGACGTGCTGGGTGTCTCGGCCAAGCCGATCGCCGCCACCGACGTGCTGTGCTTCGGGCCAGCTGACCTCGACCCGAAGTATCTTCCCGAGGGGGTGCTGCATCCGCGGCGCATTCGCTCGGGTGTTGTTGCGGGCGTGCAGGACTACGGCAACAAGATCGGTATCCCCACAGTAAATGGAGCAATCCTCTACGACGAGGGCTACACGGCGAACCCGCTTGTGTTTTGCGGCTGCATCGGCATCGCGCCGAAAGGCAAGCACGCCAGCACGCGAGCGCCGTGGCTCAATGATCGTGTCATCGTCCTCGGTGGCCGCACCGGGTCCGACGGATTGCGCGGCGCGACGTTCTCGTCGATGACGATGGATGCCCAGACGGGCGAGGTTGCCGGCGCTTCCGTGCAGATCGGCGACCCGATCACTGAGAAGGGTCTCATCGAGGTCGTCACTGGTGCGCGCGACCTCGGCCTGTATCACGCGATCACTGACTGCGGCGCAGGCGGGCTTTCATCGGCGGTCGGCGAGATGGCGAGCGCGGTCGGCGCCGATGTTGAACTCACGCAAGTCCGTCTCAAGTATCCCGGCCTCGCGCCGTGGGAGATCTGGTTGTCGGAAGCACAGGAGCGCATGGTGGTGGCCGTTCCCGAAATTGCACTGCCGCGATTGCAGTCGCTGTGCGACACGTACAACGTTGAACTCACCAACATCGGCCACTTCACCGACAGCGGCCGCCTGACGGTTCGCTACAACAACCAAGTCGCGCTCGACCTTGACAACAAGTTTCTGCACGACGGGATTCCGCAGCGGCATCTGACGGCTGTTGTCGGGCCGCGTTTAGCGGCGAGTGTTGCAGTCCGTCCCGCAGGTCAGTCGGCCGGTAAGTCAAGGGCGGAGACGCTGTTGGCGTTGCTGGCGGCGCCGAACATCGCGTCGAAGAGCGACGTCATCCGTATCTACGACCACGAGATCTTGGGTGGCACAGTCGTCAAGCCGTTGACCGGCGTGCTCAACGACGGCCCCTCCGATGCATGCGTCATCAAGCCGCTAGGTACCAAGGGCGCGCGTGGCATCGTGATCGCCAACGGCATCAACCCGGAACTCGGCAAGACAGACGCGTATGCGATGGCGGTGAATGTGATCGACGAAGCAATTCGTAACGCGGTCGCGGTCGGCGCCAACCCTGATCGCATCGCCATCCTCGACAACTTCTGTTGGGGCGATCCGACCCGGCCCGAGACGTTGGGTTCGTTGGTCGAAGCGGCGCGCGGCTGCCACGACGCTGCCGTCCACTTCGGTACCCCGTTTATCTCCGGCAAAGATTCGCTGAACAACGAATACCTCGGGGCTGACGGCGAACGCCACGCAATTCCACCCACACTGCTCATCTCGGCGCTGGGCATCATCGACGACGTCGCCAAGGCCGTCACGATGGACCTGAAGTCGGCGGGTAACGCGGTCTACCTCGTCGGCATCATCACACCAACAACAAGCGGGCAACTCCCATCCGCCGACCTCTACCGGTGCATGCATCGCGCGATGCAGGTCGGACTTGTTCGCGCGTGCCACGACCTCAGCGAGGGTGGCCTCGCTGTTGCCGCCGCCGAAATGTGCATCGGCGGTCGTGTTGGCCTGTCGCTCACGGTCGACTCGGACGAGATCTTCACGGAGACCAACGGCTGCCTGCTGGTCGAGGTTCGCTCGGATCGCGCGACCGAGTTCGAGCACACCCTCAGCGGCCAACCTCATCAACTCCTTGGCACCGTCGTCGACAACAGCACCCTGCTCGTCGCATCCGGTAGTGGGCCAATTCTCTCAATCGCAGTCGAACAACTCGTCGCGGCGTGGAACACCGCGCCGTAGTCAATGACATGCCTCCTCGTGCACTCATCCTCCACGCCTATGGCTCGAATCGCGATCTTGATGCTGCGCAGGCGTTCGAATTGGCCGGTGCTCAGGCTGACGTTGTTCCGCTCACCGAACTGCGCGCCGGCGCGCTGCGTTGGGCGGACTACCAGCTGCTTTGCCTTCCCGGCGGTTTCGCACATGCCGATGCGCTGGGCGCGGGCAAGCTCTTCGCGCTCGACCTCAATGTGTACTTCGCCGACCAAGTCACCGCTTTCGTGGACGCAGGCAAGGCAGTGATCGGGATGTGCAACGGGTTCCAGGCCCTCGTGAAGTCGGGCATCCTTCCGGACGGCAACGTAACCGCGTCGCTAACCTCAAGGCCCGGTACCACACTGACCTTCAACGCATCTGGTCGTTTCGAATGTCGCTGGATCACGCTCGCACCGCAATCGCAAGCCTGTGTGTGGACGCGTGGCCTCACGGCGCCGATCTACTGCCCGGTCGCGCACGGCGAGGGCAACTACACCGTCATCGACGATTCGATGATTGCGGATCTGCAAGCGCACGACCAGATCGCCCTCACGTACTCCCGCCCCGATGGCTCGCCGGCGGATGGTGCATACCCGCACAACCCGAATGGTTCGATCGGCGACGTCGCCGGTGTGTGCAACGCCGCGGGCAACGTGCTCGGTCTGATGCCGCATCCCGAAAACCACATCTTGCCGTACCAGCATCCGCGCTGGACTCGCGGTGAAGGCGGTCAGTTAGGTCTGACGCTGTTTGAGAATGGAGTGAAATACGCGCGTGAACATGCTTGACACCACCACCATCGAAAGGCTTCTGCCCAGCGCCTTTCGGGAATCGAACCTGTCGCTTGCCGGAAAGCAGTCTGGCAAGGTGCGCGACTGGTATCCACTTGGCGAAGACCAGCGACTGCTCATCACGACCGACCGTCTTTCGGCGTTTGATCGCGTTTTGTCGTGCGTGCCGTACAAGGGCCAGGTGCTCAACCAATTGGCGGCGTGGTGGTTCGATCAGACCGCCGATGTCATTGCCAACCACAAAGTTTCCATCCCTGACCCGAACGCACTCATCTGTCTGGAAGTGCGGCCGCTGCCCGTCGAGGTCATCGTGCGTGGTTACATCACCGGTGTCACGTCGACTGCGCTGTGGTATCGCTACTCGTTGGGCGAGCGCGACATCTACGGCTACACGTTTTCCGAAGGGCTGCAAAAAAATGACCGGCTACCCACGGCGATCATCACCCCTACAACCAAGGGCGGCCCGACGGGCCACGACGAACGCCTGACATGCGCGGAGGTCGTCGACACAGGACTGCTGCCGCGTGAGATATGGGACGAAGTGCAGGCCGCCGCGCTTGCGCTGTTCAAGCGCGGTCAGCAGGTAGCGGAGAAGGCTGGCCTGATTCTTGTGGACACGAAGTACGAGTTCGGCCTCGACGCGGCGGGTCGCGTGATTCTGATTGACGAAGTGCACACGCCCGATTCCTCGCGATTCTGGAAGGCCGACAGTTACGCCGCTCGAATCGCGGCGGGCGACGAGCCGGAGAACTTCGACAAGGAGTTTGTGCGCTTGGCCTTCGCCGAACACGGCTATCGCGGCGATGGTGTGCCGCCAACGCTTCCCGACTCGTTGTGGGCGGCGGCGAGTCAGCGTTACATGACGATCTACGAAATGCTCACCGGTCAGCCGTTTGTCCCCGGGAACTATCCCGTCGAAGCGCGCTTGATCGACAACCTCCGCACAGCGGGATTGGACGTATGACAGCCCTCGTCGTAATTCTCATGGGTTCAAAGGCCGACGAAGCACACTGCTCGAAGATTGCCGAAGCAGCGCGTGAGTTCGGAATCGAAGTGGCAGTGCGCATCGGTTCGGCGCACAAGACGCCCGAGCACGTCTCGGTTCTCTTGCGCGACTATGAAGCCGATCCGCGGCCGAAGGTGTACATCACAGTCGCCGGTCGCAGTAACGCTTTGTCTGGCTTTACCGACGGTTCGGTGACGGCACCGGTAATTGCATGTCCGCCGCCAAGTGACTCATTCGGTGGTGCCGACATCTTCTCGTCGCTGCGCATGCCCTCGGGGATTGCGCCCGCGGTAGTGCTGGAGCCGGCAAACGCGGCGTTGCTGGCGGCCAAGATCTTGGGTCTCGGCGACGCCGAGGTGAAGGCGAACGTGGTTGCGTTTCAGAAACGCCAAGCCGACAAGCTCATCGCCGACGATGCGAGCCAGTCGTGACTTCGCAGGACGACAGCCCGCACGATGAATGCGGCATCGTCGGCATTTATGCGCCGAATGAAGATGTCGCACGAATGGCGTTCTTCGGTCTGTTCGCCTTGCAGCATCGTGGGCAAGAAGCGGCAGGCATTGCGGTCTCCGATGGCGTCACCGCCCGCATGCACAAAGACGTCGGCCTCGTCGCGCAGGTGTTCAACGCCGGAAATCTGGCGCCACTAGTGGGTCACTACGCGATTGGTCACACGCGGTACTCGACCACCGGCTCGTCCTCGGCGCGCAACGTTCAGCCGTTCCTGATCGAGACGCAGTACGGGCCATTGGGCGTCGCGCATAACGGCAACATTGTCAACGCACAGGAGTTGCGCGCCGAACTGCTGCGCCGCGGTGTTGGGCTGTCGTCATCGTCGGACAGCGAAGTCATCACGATGATGCTGGCCGGCGCCGAGGGCGACACGTGGGAGGAACGCATCCGAAACACGATGCCGCGTTGGCGTGGTGCGTTTTGTCTCAGCATCCTCACGCGTGATGGCGTCTTCATGGTTCGCGACCCGTGGGGCTTTCGTCCGCTCAGCGTCGGCCGCTTGCCAACCGGCGGTTACGCGGCCGCATCCGAATCGGGAGCGCTGCGCACGTTGGGCTGCGAGGTCATCTGCGAAGTCAGTCCCGGCGAAATCGTCACGCTGAGCAAGGCGGCGCTGCGTGTGAGCCAAGCAGTCCCACCGCATCAGCAGTTGGCGCGTTGCACGTTTGAGCACATCTACTTCTCGCGTCCCGACAGTTTTTGGGATGGCCTCAGCGTGCACGAGGTCCGCCAGCGCCTTGGTGCCCAACTCGCCTGCGAAGCGCCGGTGGCCGCCGACGTCGTCGTGCCCGTTCCGGACTCGTCGACGCCAGCTGCGATTGGGTACGCACGCGCGACTGGCATTCCCTACAACGACGGCTTCATCAAGAATCGCTACATCGGCCGCACGTTCATTGAACCGACCGACTCGTTGCGCAAACAGGGGGTTGCACTCAAGTTCAACGTGCTCGAAGAGAACTTGCGCGATCGACGGGTCATTGTGATCGACGACAGCATTGTGCGTGGCAACACGGCCGGCCCACTGGTCAAGCTGTTGCGCGACGCTGGTGCGAGCGAGGTGCACATGCGCATCACGTGCCCGCCGATCGCGCACCCATGTTTCATGGGTGTCGATATGGGCACCTACGACGAACTGATTGCGCACCGCATGACGGTCGACGAGATCTGCGCGCACATCGGCGCCGATTCGCTGCACTTCCTCTCGCTCGATGGAATGATGACCGCGATTGGCAAGCAGGATGGATACTGCAACGCCTGCTTCAACGGCGTCTATCCACTCGAGCTCGATTCCGAGCGAACCAAGACCGGATTCGAGCGTGCTCTTGCCTAGCCGTTGCTTGAAGAGTCTGACAGTCGATCCATGCGAGTTCTGATCGTTGGTGGGGGTGGCCGCGAGCATGCGCTGGCCTGGAAGGTTGCACAATCACCACGCCTAACGGAACTATTCGTCGCGCCCGGCAATGCTGGCACTGCGCCGCACAACGTCGAAATCCCCACCGACGACACTGCGGGACTGGTTGGCTTCGCGCAGCAGCAACACATCGACCTAGTCATCATCGGTCCGGAAGTTCCTCTCGCTGCCGGACTGTCGGATGCGTTGGGTGACGCGGGCTTCAAGGTGTTCGGGCCTTCGCAGGCCGCCGCCGAGATCGAGTCGAGCAAAGCGTTCTCCAAGGAGTTCATGGTCCGTCATCGCATTCCGACGGCGCGTTTTGCGGTCTTCACCGAACACGAGGCTGCACGCGAGCACTTGGCCACAGTCGACTATCCGGTCGTCATCAAAGCGTCGGGCCTCGCTGCGGGCAAGGGTGTTGTCATCCCGGCGACCGTCGACGAGGCGGCGACTGCGCTGCGGGCAATCATGCTCGGCCACGAGTTTGGCGAAGCCGGAGACGAAGTCGTCATTGAGGAACGACTGTCCGGTGAGGAAGTGTCGCTGCTGTGTTTTTCGGACGGCTTGACGGTGATGGCGATGCCGCCGGCGCAGGATCACAAGCGGTTACTCGACGGCGATCGCGGCCCGAACACCGGTGGCATGGGCGCATATGCGCCAGCGCCGATTTGCCCGCCGGAGCTCGCGGAGGAGTTCGCGCGAACCGTTCTGCAACGAACGATCGATGGTCTGCGTGCAGAAGGCCGCCCATTCACCGGTGTGCTCTACGCCGGGCTGATGTTGACACCCGACGGTCCACGAGTACTCGAGTTCAACTGTCGCTTTGGCGATCCCGAGACGCAGGTGTTGCTCCCGCTGCTGGAGTCGGACCTGCTCACGATTGCGGAAGCATGCGTTGACGGATGCTTGGCCGCGACAGAAGTGAAGTGGAACCCGGGCGCGGCGACGAGCGTGATGGTTGCGTCGGCCGGTTATCCGGGCAAGTACACCACAGGGTGTGTGATCTCAGGTCTCGATTCATCATTCGAGAACTCCGTCGTCTTCCATTCCGGGACCAAGCGTGTCGCCGACGAAACCGTGACGGCGGGTGGGCGAGTGTTGGCCGTCACCGGTTGGGGTGCATCGATTGAAGAGTCGCTGCAACACGCCTACGAACCGATTGCGGCGATCGAGTTTGAAGGCATGCAGTTCCGCAGCGACATCGGATGGCGAGCGGTTCGTGGGACAGTCGTTGGCTAAGGCGCCGGAGAGTTCCTACGCCGCGGCGGGTGTTTCCATCGACGCGGGCAACCGCGCCGTTGACCTGATGCGCGACGCGGTGCGGTCGACCTATGGGCCTCAGGTTCTCTCCGGCATCGGCGCGTTCGGTGGACTGTTCTCTGCCGGCGTGCTGAAGGAAATGAACGATCCCGTCCTCGTTGCCTCAACCGACGGTGTCGGAACCAAGGTCAAGCTCGCCGCGCAGGCCGGTCGATACGACTCGATCGGCCACGACATCGTCAACCATTGCATCGACGACATCCTCGTGCAGGGCGCGCGCCCACTCTTCTTTCTCGACTATGTCGCGAGCTCGCAGCTCAATCCGGAAATGATCGCGTCGGTCGTCGGTGGCATGGCCGCCGCGTGTCGCGCCGCCGGATGCGCGCTGCTCGGCGGCGAGACCGCGGAGATGCCCGGCGTCTATCAGCCGAACGAATTCGATGTTGCGGGAACGATCATCGGAGTCGTCGAGCGCGCCGCTGTGCTGCCGCGTGCCGACTTGCACGCTGGAGACGTGCTGATCGGCCTCGCGTCCTCCGGTCCGCACACCAACGGCTACTCGCTGATTCGCAAAGTCTTCGAGGGTGTTGCTCTCGAACGAGTCGTGCCCGAGCTCGGTCGGCCGCTCATTGACGCTTTGCTCGAGTCGCATCGTTCGTATCTGCAGCCGCTCGCCGCTGCACTGGACAACGTCAAAGCTCTCGCTCACATCACTGGTGGTGGCTTCATCGAGAACATCCCACGCGTGCTGCCCGACGACCTGAACGCGGTGATTCGACTTGGCAGCTGGCCGATTCCGTCGCTGTTCGCCCTTATCCAGCATCGCGGCGCGATCGACTCGGACGAGATGTATCGCGTGTTCAACATGGGAATCGGCATGATCGCCGTCGTCCGCCCAGACGACGTTGACGCAGTGCGCGGAGTCATTCCGGAAGAGACGTTCATTATTGGTGAACTTGCTGCCGGTTCGAAGCGAGTGACCCTTCAATGACCGTCGCTCGTCTCGTCGTTCTGGTTTCTGGCCACGGCTCGAATCTGCAAGCTGTGCTCGATGGGTGTGCGGCCGGTCAACTGGACGCGCAAGTCGTCGGTGTGATTTCGGATCGGCCCGATGCCTTCGGCCTGGAACGCGCTCGCCGTGCCAACCTTCCGGCGATCGCGCAGCCGAAACTGGCTGCGCAAGATCGAGCGGCGTACGACACCGCGTTGGCGATTCGTATCTCTGACTTCGAACCCGACTGGATCGTGCTCGCCGGTTGGATGCGGTTGCTCTCGGCGAGCCTGCTTGATCGCTTTCCCGGGAAGGTCGTCAACCTGCATCCAGCCCTGCCGGAAACGTTCCCCGGTACACACGCCATCGAACGCGCCTTCAGCGCCTATCAGCGCGGCGAGATTGCACACACTGGGGTAATGGTGCACTTTGTCCCGGACGAAGGCGTCGACTCTGGCCCTGTGCTTGCGCAACAAGTCGTTGCGATCGAACCGACTGACACTCTCGAGACGCTGGAAGCGAGAATGCACGCAATGGAACACCACCTGCTCGTCAATACCCTCAACCTGCTCTGCGCCAGCTAAGGACACATGCCAACTGCACTTCTGTCAGTTCACGACAAGACCGGGCTCGTGGCCCTATCGCGTGGCTTGCACAAGTTGGGCTGGACGCTGCTTGCGTCGGGCGGCACGGCCAAGCTGTTGCGCGAGAACGAGCTGCCCGTTACCGAAGTCGCCGACTACACCGGCTCCCCGGAGATTCTTGATGGCCGGGTAAAGACACTGCACCCTGCGATTCATGGCGGCTTGCTGGCGCGGTCCACGGAAGCTGACCGAGCAGACCTGCGGAGCGTCAACGCCGACTACATCGACTTGGTTGCTGTCAACCTTTACCCGTTCGAGCGCACCATCGCGCAACCAAAGGTCACGCTCGCAGATGCAATTGAGAACATCGACATAGGTGGCGTCACTCTGATTCGTGCCGCGGCGAAAAACAACGATCGCGTCACACTGGTATGCGACCCCGCCGACTATGCAACGGTCTTGGCCGAGCTGGGCAACGGAAGCGTGTCGTCTGCGACGCGTGCTCGGTTGGCGGTCAAGGGCTTTGCCGCGACTGCACATTACGACTCGTCGATCAGTGCCTACCTCGCTGGGCTTGCCGGGCAGGATGCCTTTCAGCTGACGGCCTTTCAGCTGACGGCCTTTCAGTTGACGGCGTATCCGGTCCAAACATTGCGCTACGGCGAGAACCCGCATCAGGCGGCAACGCTCTATTCGTTTGCACCCGGTGACGGCCCGTTGGGTGGGCAGATTCTGCAAGGCAAAGAGTTGTCGTACAACAACCTGCTCGACCTCGACGCCGCGTGGAGGGTGGCGGTGAGCTTCGAACGGCCGACGATCTGCATCGTCAAACACTTGTCGCCTTGTGGCGTCGCTTCCGCCGATCGACTGGTCGACGCGTTCCGTGGGGCATTCGACTGCGACAAAATCTCGGCGTTCGGCGGTGTCATCGCCAGCAACCGGCCACTTGACGCGGCGACCGCTGAGGCGCTGGGCGACCTGTTCGTCGAGTGCATCGCCGCGCCGCATTTCTCGGCCGAGGCGTTGATGGTGCTTGCCAAGAAGAAGAACTGTCGCCTTATCCAGATGCCGAACTTGGACGTTGAACCGCGCTACGAGTTGCGCTCAATCACGCGCGGTCTGCTGCGCCAAGACGTCGACTTCGGCGATCCCGCCGACATCAGCGACGAGTCGTGGAAGATCGTCAGCAAACGTCGGCCAACAGCCGCTGAATGGACGGCGTTGCGCTTCGCTTGGAAGGCGTGCCAACACGTCAAATCGAACGCGATTGTGTTCGCGCAGGGCGAGTCGACGGTCGGCATCGGCGGCGGCCAGCCCAACCGGGTCGACAGCGTCCGCATCGCCGCCGAGCGCGCTGGCGAGAAGTCGCGAGGCGCAGTGATGGCATCGGATGCGTTCTTCCCCTTCCCCGACTCGGTGGAAATTGGCGCGCAGGCTGGCATCACGGCAATTGTTCAACCAGGCGGCTCTTTACGCGATGGCGAAGCCATTGGCGCCGCCGACGCAGCAAACATCGCGATGGTCGTTACGGGCGTTCGGCACTTTCGACATTAGAGATATGTATGGAGCACTTCGTGAACAAAGAACTCTTTGGCAAGTTTGAATCCCTCACCTTCGACGATGTCCTCATCGTTCCCGGTTACACCGAGGTGCTTCCCGATCAAACCGATGTGCGCGCGCTGCTTGCGCGCGACATCGTGTTGCCGATCCCGATCATGTCTGCGGCGATGGACACAGTCACCGAATCGCGTTTGGCGATAGCGCTCGCGCGCGAAGGCGGCCTGGGGATCATCCATCGCAACATGGCGACCGAGATGCAGGCTTCTGAAGTCGAGAAGGTCAAGCGTTCCGAGTCGGGCATGATCGTTGATCCGGTGACGCTGCCGCCGACTGCCTCGTTGCGCGAGGCCGACGAACTGATGAGCCGTTTCCACATCAGCGGTGTACCGATCACTGAAGGCGATGGAAAGCTGGTTGGCATTCTGACCAATCGCGATACGCGCTTCGTCGAACTGGCCGACTTCAACCGGCCGGTCACCGACTTCATGACGACCGAAGGTCTGGTGACGGCCGCGGTCGGCACCACCCTCGAGCAAGCGAAAACCATCTTGCAGAAGCATCGGATCGAGAAACTGCCGTTGGTCGACAGCAATGGGCGGTTGAAAGGGCTCATCACCGTCAAAGACATTCAGAAGAAGCTCGATTATCCGAACGCTGCTACTGACGCCACGGGTCGCTTACTGGTTGGTGCTGCTGTCGGCGTCGGGCCCGATGTGGAGTCGCGTGCCGAGCGCCTCATAGCGGAAGGCGTCGACTTGATCTGCATCGACACTGCGCATGGACACTCGGCCGGAGTAGTTCACGCAGTGCAACGGATTCGGGCGGCGTGGCCGAACATTCCGATCGCGGCTGGCAACGTCGTGACCGCCGAAGGAACCGAGACCCTGATTGCGGCCGGAGCCGATGTGATCAAAGTCGGCGTCGGCGCTGGCTCAATTTGCACAACGCGCGTGATTTCCGGTGCGGGCATGCCGCAGGTGTCTGCGATCTTCGAGTGCGCGCAGGCCGCGCAGCGCAAGGGCGTGCCCATCATCGCCGACGGCGGCATCAAGTACAGTGGCGACATCGTGAAGGCGATCGTGGCCGGCGCCGACGTGGTCATGTTGGGGGGCTTGCTTGCCGGGCTCGACGAAGCGCCTGGGGAGATTGAGCTCTACGAAGGTCGCCGCTTCAAGTCGTATCGCGGCATGGGCAGTTTGGGCGCGATGCAAGGCCTTGGTAAAGATCGCTATGCGAGCGGGCAGGGCGGCGGCGGCAAGTTGGTGCCCGAGGGCATCGAGGGTCGCGTGCCGTACAAAGGCAAGATGGGCGACTTCGTGTATCAGCTTGTCGGCGGCCTACGCAGTGGCATGGGCTACGCCGGCGCGGCGTCGCTGGAGGAGCTGCGCACTAAGACGCGGTTGACGCGTATCACCAGCGCTGGACTCATCGAGAGTCATCCGCACGACGTGACCATCACCCGTGAGTCACCGAACTATCAACGCGGCTAGGGCGTGGCCGCAGCCGCCGATCGAACGGCGACGATCTTGGCAATCGTGTCGTACGGCCACCCGCTAGGCAGCGTCAACGGAGCCTCGGGCGCAGGCAGCATCGTGTAGCGAATCTCGCCCTGTTGCACGTACCCGATTTCTTCGCGCGCCGCCTGCTTGATGCCCTCGGGTGTCTGCAGTTGCTGAACCTCGTTAGCCAATTCAGCGTTTGCATCTTGCAACGCGGCGAGTTGGTCGTCTTT
>Ga0335397_10002139_pt1 | contig 26845 bp, 23 predicted proteins | sample MAT04_FD_205740 | JGI IMG/M metagenome (GOLD analysis project Ga0335397, IMG submission 205740) | Freshwater microbial communities from Lake Fryxell liftoff mats and glacier meltwater in Antarctica - MAT-04 (spades assembly) (version 2) ... | reverse complement strand
GCGCCAGGTCCATCGCGTTGACCTTGCCGGCGTCCATCCGGACGACCGCGCACCCGTCCCGGTGCTCCACGTGCACGCTCATGGCTGCCTCCTCGTCGCTGCCGACGAGCGTGCCACGACCCTGCGACGCGGGGTCAGGCGCGCAGGACGGCCCGGCCCCGAGCGTCCTGCACGGTGGCGGCGCCGAGCAGCTGCAGCGTCCGGACGACCTCTGCCCCGAGGATGTCCAGGCTGCGGGTGACCCCCCGCTCCCCGCCGGCCATCAGGCCGTACAGGTAGGCCCGTCCGACCATGCAGGCCGTGGCGCCCATCGCCACCGCGGCGACGACATCGGCGCCGCTGGTGACGCCGGTGTCCAGGAGGACCTCGGCCCGGTCGCCCACGGCGTCGACCACGAGGGGCAGCAGCTCCAGCGGCGTCGGCGCCCGGTCGAGCTGGCGCCCCCCGTGGTTGGACACGACCACGGCGTCCGCGCCGGCGTTGACGACGGTGCGGGCGTCCTCGACGCTCTGGACGCCCTTCACAACCAGGTGGCCCGGCCACTGCTCGCGCAGCCAGGCCAGGTCCCCGACCCCGGCGCTCGGGTCGAACATGTGCCCGACCAGCTCGGCCACCGTGCCCTCCCACGCCGTCAGGGACGCGAACTCGAGCGGTGCGGTGGTCAGCAGGTTCGCCCACCAGGCGGGGTGGCGCGCCATGTCGGCGACCGTGCGCAGGGTCAGGGTCGGCGGGATGGTGAGGCCGTTGCGCACATCGCGCCGACGCGCGCCGGCGACCGGCGTGTCCACCGTCAGCACCAGGGTGTCGCAGCCGGAGCGCCGGGCCCGTTCGACCAGGTCGGCGCTGGCGCCGCGGTCCTTCCACAGGTAGAGCTGGAACCAGTTGCGGCCGCCCGGGGCCGCGGCCGCGACGTCCTCCACCGAGGTGGTCCCCATCGTGGACAGCGTGTACGGGACGCCGGCCGCCCGCGCCGCGCGCGCCACGGCGACCTCGCCCTCGTGCTGCATCATCCGCGTGAAGCCGGTCGGCGCAAGGACGATCGGCAGCGCTGCCCGCCGGCCGAGCACCGTGGTCGAGGTGTCGACGCCGGAGACGTCGACAAGCACGCGAGGGTCGAACTCGACCCGGGCGAAGGCCGCCCGCGCCCGGCCCAGGCTGATCTCGTCCTCGGCAGCACCGTCGACGTAGTCGAAGACGGCGCGCGGTGACCGTCGCCGGGCCAGCTCACGCAGATCGCCGATGTCCTGAGCTCGGGCGAGCCGCCGGTCGACGGCGTCGCGGACGAACGGGCGGGGCCGCACCAGCGGCTGCAGCTCGCTCCAGCGCGGCAGCCGCCGGGGAGTCCGAGCAGGCCGGGTCACGTCCCGGCCGCCTGCCGCGGCACCGCGTCGGCGGCGGCCGCCACCTGCTCGCTGCGCTCGAGCGCGTGCAGCACGCCGGCCCGACCAGCGAGCTCCAGGTCGTCGGCGAGCGCCTGGACCGCCGCCTCCCCACCGCGGTGCACACGGTCCACGAGCCGCCGGTGCAGACGGCCGAGGTCGCGCACCGAGAAGTCGGGCCGCAGCACCGCGAACAGCTGCAGCAGCTCGTCCTCGCACGCGAGATAGGCGTCGAGCAGCCGCTCGTTGTCGGCCGCGCGGACGATCTCGTGGTGGACGCGGCCGTGCACCTCGATGGCCCGCCGCCAGGGCGTCGCCTCGGGCAGGGCCTCCAGCTCGCGCACCGCCGCCTCCACCGGTGAGAGGTCGGCCCCGTGAGCCAGGGCCAACCGCAGGCTCCCGAGCTCCAGAACGGCGCGGAAGCTGAGCGTGTGCTCGACCCGTGCCCGCGTCAGCGGCCGGACCGACGCGCCGCGGTGGCGCTCGTGCACGGCAAGACCGGCGGAGACCAGCAGTCGCAGCGCCGCGCGAACGCTGTGCCGACCTGCCCCGAAGCGCGCGCACAGCACCTCCTCGCGCAGCCGGTGGCCCGGCGCGAGCACCCCGTTGAGGACCTCGTCGCGCAGCACAGCCGCGATCCGGTCCGGTGCGCTGGCCGGGCCCGCACCCTCGGAACCGGCGGGCCTGGAAGGCCGGCGGACCCCCGCCCCGGACGAGACGACGGTCGGCATCGGCGGTAGGACCCCCAGGTCGGTGATGCAGCTCACGTGCGGGGCTATCTTGTGACACAACCCGCAGTCCTGCAACCGCTCTGGAGATCCCCCTCATGCGCCTCCGCACCGTTCACGTGGCCTCCGCCGCGACCCTCGCGCTGCTGCTCACCGGGTGCGCCGGTGACGACACGACGGACACCGCCGCGCCGCCGCAGACCGGCGAGGGGTCCGGCGACTCCTGCGTCCTCGAGGACCCCGTGCCCGTCGGCGCCGCCCTCAGCCTGACCGGTGCGGCCGCGAGCTACGGCCAGTCGCAGCAGAAGGGCCTCAAGGTCGCGCTCGACGACCTGGCCGAGAAGGAGGGCGTCACCTACGACCTCCAGGTCGAGGACGACGCGACCGACCCGAAGCAAGGCATCGCGGTGTTCGAGCAGTTCATCTCCCGCGACCCGGTGAGCATCATCCTCGGCCCGACGCTGTCGAACGCCGCCAAGACGACCAACCCCATCGCGCAGGAGCAGGGCGTGCCGGTCCTCGGCATCTCCAACACCGCCGCGGGCATCACCGAGATCGGCGACTGGATCTTCCGCGACTCGCTGCCGGAGACCGCCGTCATCCCGCAGACCATCGCCAAGGCCAAGGAGTCCCTGGGCCTGGAGAAGGTGGTCGTGATGTACAGCAACGACGACGCCTTCACCGAGTCCGGCTACCAGGCCTTCGAGGCGGCGCTGGCCGACGAGGGCATCGAGACCACCGAGACGCTGACGTTCTCCAAGGCCGACACCGACTTCCGTGCGCTGCTCACCCAGGCCAAGGCCGCCCAGCCTGACGCGATCGTCGTGTCCGGTCTGATCGAGGCCGCGATCCCGCTGGTGACGCAGGCCCGCGAGCTGGGCCTGGACATGCCGATCATCGGCGGCAACGGCTTCAACTCGCCCCAGCTGATGGCCGACGCCGGCGAGGCTGCCGAGGGCGTCGTCGTCGGCGCGGCGTGGAACTCCGCGTCCGAGAGCGCCGAGAACGCCGCGTTCCTCGAGGCCTTCCGGGCCAAGCACGGCGGCGACCCGGACCAGTTCGCCGCCCAGGCCTACACCGGCATGCTGCTCGTCGACGCTGCAGTGCGCGAGGGCTGCTCCGCTGACCGCGCGGCCATCCAGGAGAACCTCGGTGGGCTGAGCGACATCCCGACCCCGCTCGGCAGCTTCTCGTTCGAGGAGCGCGAGCCGCAGCACCCCGCCGTCGTGCAGGTCGTCGAGGACGGCGCCTTCACCGTCCTCGACTGACCCGCGGATCAGGGAGGGGGGCAACACGTGCAGCAGGTCCTGAACGGCATCTTCGCGGGCTCGATCTACGCGCTGTTCGCCATCGGCTTCACCCTGGTCTTCGGCGTCCTCGACCGGCTGAACCTCGCCCACGCCGCGACGTTCACCGTGTCGGCGTTCCTGGGCATCGAGCTGGTCGCCGACCTGGGGCTGTCGATCTGGGCGGCGATCCCGGCCGTGCTGGTGTTCGGCGCTCTGCTCGGGCTGATCATCGAGCGGCTGGCGTTCCGTCCGTTGAAAGGGCGCAACGACGCCCACTTCGCCGGGCTCATCTCCTCGATCGCGGTCGGCGGGATGTTCATGGCCCTGCTGCTCGCGAGGTACGGCCCAGACACGCGCCGCTTCCCCGCCGAGGCGTTCCCCACGACCGACTTCCAGCTCGGCGGGGTGCGGATCACCCTGCTGCAGCTGGTGATCCTCGGGGTGTCCCTCGGACTGATGCTGGGCCTGGCCTTCCTGGTCAACAACACCGGACTGGGCCGGGGGATGCGCGCCGTCGCCGAGAACCCGCACGCCGCCCGGGTGCTGGGCGTCAACGTCGACCGAGTCACCGCGACGACGTTCGCGATCTCCTCCGCCCTCGGTGCGGTGGCCGGCGTGCTGCTGGCGTTCTACGTCAACAGCGCGCAGATGACCATGGGCTTCAACATCGAGCTCAAGGGCCTGGCGGTGATCATCGTCGGGGGCATGGGCTCGCTCAAGGGGGCCATGGTCGGCGGGATCGCCCTCGGCCTGGCCGAGGTGTTCGCCGTGCAGTACGTCGGCTCGTCGTGGCGTGATGTGGTGGCCTTCGGGATGCTGTTCGGGATCCTGCTGGTCCGGCCACAGGGCCTGTTCGGCCCGCGTCAGGTCCGTGAGGTCTGATGCTCTCGGACTACTCCGCGACGCTCACGCTGATCGCCCTGACGGCGATCTTCGCGTACTCGTTCTACGCCGTGCTGCTGGCCGGCCAGCTCAGCCTCGGCCAGGCGGGGCTGGCCTCCCTGGCCGGCTTCAGCGCGACGATCGTGGTGCCGGACGATCCGATCGCCGGCCTCTCCCCGCTGGTCGTCGGCATCCCCGTCGGCATGGCCGTCGGCGCGCTCGTGGCGTTCCTGCTGGGGCTGCCGGTCATGCGGCTGCGCGGGGTCTTCCTGGCCATCGCCACGCTGGGCTTCGGTGAGATGGTCCGCATCGTGCTCATCAACGCGGAGTGGACCGGCGGGGCACAGGGCACCACGCTGCCCAAGCTCGTGACGCCCGGGATCGCCTGGGGCGCACTGCTCCTGGTGGCCTACTGGTTCTGGCGCCTCGGCGGGTCGCGGCTCGGGCGCGCCCTGGCCGCCCTGCGCGAGGACGAGCTGGCCGCGCGCGCGATGGGCGTCGACGTCAGCCGCTACCGCATGACGGCCTTCGTCACCTCCGGCGCCGTGGCCGGCCTGTACGGCGTGCTCATCGCGTACTTCTCGCGCTTCATCACCCCGGACGACTTCGGGTTCAGCGCCGCCGTCGACGGCCTGGTCACCGCGGTGGTCGGCGGGTCTCTGATGTTCCTCGGGCCGCTGCTCGGCAGCGCCTTCCTGACCTCGGTCCCCGAGGTCCAGCGCGCGCTCGGCGTGGAGGCCGGGTGGATCCGGCCGTTCCTGTCCTCCGCCCTCCTGCTCGTGGTCATCCTGTTCCTGCCCGGGGGCCTGTCGAGCCTGATCCCCCGCTGGCGCAGCCCGAAGGTCGACCCCGACGTGTCGCCGCCGGAGCTCGCGCCGCTGCCGGCCCGCGGATCCCCCGTGCTCTCGCTGACGGGGCTCGGCAAGGCCTACGGCGGGCTGCACGCCGTCCGCGACGTCGACCTCGAGCTGCGCAGCGGTGAGGTCCTGGGGCTGATCGGGCCCAACGGCGCGGGCAAGACCACACTGGTCAACCTCATCAGCGGCCTCGCCGCGCCCACCAGCGGCTCCGGCACGGTCCTGGGCCGGGAACTCGGTCCGATCGGCCGCGGGCACCTGTTCGCCAAGGCCGGGGTCAGCCGGACCTTCCAGCACTCCAAGCTGTTCGACCGCCTCACCGTGCTCGAGAACGCGCTCGTGGGCGCCCACGTCGTCAGCCGGCCGACCCTGCTCCGCCGCCTGCTGTGGCTGCCCTCGGCCCGACGCGACGAGCAGCGGGCACTCGCCCAGGCCGGTGCGCAGCTCACCCGGGTCGGCCTCGGCGACCGCGCCGGCGTACCCGCCGGTGAGCTGGCCTACGGCGACCGACGCCGGCTCGAGATCGCCAGGGCGCTCGCCGGGCACCCCACCCTGCTGATCCTCGACGAGCCCGCCGCCGGCATGAACCACGTCGAGGCCCGTGAGCTGTCCACGCTGATCCGCTCCCTCGCCGACGACGGGATCACGGTGCTGCTGATCGAGCACAACGTCCGCATGGTGCTCGAGACCTGCACCCGGATCCTGGTCCTCAACTTCGGCGAGGTGATCGCCGCGGGTGACCCGGCGACCATCGCCAAGGACCCGGTCGTCATCGAGGCCTACCTCGGCTCCGACGGACCGGCGGACACCCGTGTCTGACCCGCTGCTGTCGGTGCAGGGCCTGTCGGTCTCCTACGGCCGTGTGCAGGCCGTCCGCGACGTGGCCTTCGAGGCCGCCGAGGGCAGCCTGGTCACCCTCGTCGGCGCCAACGGCGCCGGCAAGACGTCGGTCCTCAACGCCGTCGCCGGCCTGCTCAAGCCGCGGCAGGGCAAGGTGCTGTACGACGGGAACGACGTCACCCGCTGGCCGGCCCACCGGCTCGTCGACGCCGGGCTCGTGCAGGTGCCCGAGGGCCGAGAGGTCCTCGCGTCGATGACGACCCACGAGAACCTGCAGCTCGGCGGGTGGCACCGCAAGGAGACGTCGGCCGCGTCCATCGACGAGATGTACGTCCGCTTCCCGGTCCTGGCCCAGCGTCGTGAGCTGCCGGCCGGCGCCCTGTCCGGGGGCGAGCAGCAGATGCTGGCGATCGCCCGGGCCCTCATCGCCAAGCCGCGGGTGCTCCTGCTCGACGAGCCGTCGATGGGTCTCGCGCCCAAGGTCGTCGACGAGGTCTTCCGGGTCATCGAGGAGATCAGGGCCTCCGGGACCACCGTCGTGCTCGTGGAGCAGAACGCCCGCCGCGCGCTGCGGGCGGCTGACTTCGGCTACGTCCTCGAGACCGGCTCCCTCGCGCACTCCGGGCCGGGTACACAGCTGCTGGCCGACGAGCGGGTCATCAACGCCTACCTCGGGATCGACTGACCCGAGGCAGGACTGGTCGCTGGCCACCCGGCGTGCCAGGGTGTCGGGATGCGCTGCAACGTCGCCGTGGAGCCCCATCGTTCCGACCTCGTCACCGCAGCGGTCCAGGAGGGCGGCGGCACCGTCGTCGACCTCGCCGACGAGCCCGACGCCCTGGTCTGGATGGCGGCGCGCGACACCGACGGCCTGCGACGGGCGTTGGACGCAGCTCCGTCGCTTCGGTGGGTGCAGCTGCCCTTCGCCGGTGTCGAGGAGTTCGCCGACGCCGGGGTGCTGAGCCCGGACCTGACGTGGACCTGCGCCAAGGGCGTCTACAGCGAGCCGGTTGCCGAGCACGCGCTCGTCCTGGCGCTGGCGGGGCTGCGCCAGCTCCCCCGTCACGCGGCCGCGCGCCACTGGGGCGAGCAGGGTGCCTCGACGCTGTACGACGCTCGCGTAGTCGTCCTCGGCGGGGGCGGGATCACCGAGGCGCTGCTCGCGCTGCTGGCGCCGTTCCGCGTCCGGGCGACGGTCGTGCGCCGCAGCGGCGGCACGCCGACCGAGGGCGCCGCGCGCACCGTGGGGATGGACCGGCTGCACGAGGTGCTGCCCGGCGCGACGGTGGTGTTCCTGGCGCTGGCGCTCACCGCGGAGACCGACCAGCTGTTCGGCGCACGCGAGCTCGAGGCGATGGACGAGGGGGCGTGGCTGGTGAACGTCGCGCGCGGGCGCCACGTCGACACCGACGCCCTGGTCCGGGCGCTGACCGACGGGACGATCGCCGGGGCGGCGCTGGACGTCACTGACCCCGAGCCCCTGCCCGACGGGCACCCGCTGTGGGGCCTGGGCAGCTGCTTGATCACCCCGCACACCGCCAACCCCTGGCAGACGGCCCAGCCCCTGCTTTCCCGTCGCATCGCCGACAACGTCGCGCGCTTCGTGGCAGGCACGCCCTTGCTGGGGCTCGTCGACCTCGACGTCGGCTACTGAAGGCGGCGCCTCGCCCGTCAGGTGCGGGGCGGCTGCCCTCCACCGGTCTTGCCGGTCACCCGTCGGAAGGCGTCCTTGGCCCGCGCCTGGTTCTTGGGCTTGCGTGCCTCGTCCCAGGCCTTCTTCGCGATCCCGGCCTTCATCAACGAACCCAGCAGCCCCACGGCAGTCCTCCAAAGTGATGGTCTCCCGTCCTGCCTTCCCCGGTGCGGGTCGGCTCAGACCTGTCTGCCGGCCTCAGATGAGCAGCACGCCGACCAGCGCGACGGCGTTGCGCAGCGCGTGCACGCCGACGGCCGGGCCGAGCCGGGCCGTGCGACGCACCAGGACGCACAGTCCGAGGCCGAACGCACCGGTCGCCACGACGATCGGAAGCGCGTCCAGACCGCCCGCCTGGGCGTGAAACACCCCGAAGAACGTCGAGGAGACGACCGCGGCCGGCCAGAAGCCCAGCCGCAGCATCAGTCCCCTGAGCACCAGGCCCCGGAAGAGCAGCTCCTCGAGGACCGGCGCCACGACGACCGCGAGCACGGCGACCACCAGCACCGCCGCCAGCGGCTCGTCACGCAGGAAGCCGGCGTTCTCGACCGGGGCGTCGCGCAGGCTCGGCACCAGCGCCGTGAGCAGCGCGACAGCGACCACCTGCACGACGAACAGCAGCAGCGTCCACGCGAGGACCCGACCGACGTCGGTGCCGCGAGGCAGGTCGAGGCCGAGCGCCCGCCCGAACCCGCCGGACTGGCGGGCCGCCCGCCGCGCGACGAGCACACCGATGGCGGCCAGCACCGCCGAGGCCAGCACGGTGGCGAGTGCGCCCGGGACCCCGGGGGTGAGGGCAAGCGCTCCCACGACCAGCAGGAGCGACAGCGGCACGGCGAGCAGGCCCGCGAGCGCGTCCGGGACGCCCCACGTCCGTCCGGGGTCGGTCGCGATCTCCCGCACCCGATCGTCCAGCGCGGGGCGAACCGGGCGGGCTGGTGCCGTCATGCCGGTCTGCTACCCACCTGGCGCGCCGGTGCCCTCGCGGCCGTCGCACCGCGCGTGTTGATCGTGCCCGTGCGGGGAGCTCTCTGGCAGTCCTGAGGGGAGGTCGCCGTGCGCCGCGCCAGGAGGCCCTACCCGGATCGCGAGGCGGCCGGCCGGGAGCTGGCCGGGCAGCTCACGGCGTACGCCGGGCGCTCCGACGTCGTCGTGCTGGCGCTCCCGCGCGGCGGCGTCCCGGTCGCCCTGCCCGTGGCCCGGGCCCTGGGCGCCCCGCTCGACATCCTGGTCGTGCGCAAGCTCGGCGTGCCCGGACAGCCGGAGCTGGCGATGGGGGCCATCGCCGGTTTCGCCGAGGGCGTCGAGGTCGTGCGCAACGACAGGGTGATCTCGGCGCTGCACGTCTGCGACCACCAGGTCGAGGCGGTCCACCGCACGGAGCTCGCGGAGCTCCGTCGACGGGAGCTCGCCTACCGGGAGGACCGCCCGGCCATCCCGGTGCGCTCCCGGGTGGTGATCGTGGTCGACGACGGCCTGGCGACCGGCTCGACGATGACGGCCGCCGTCGCGGCCGCGCGGCACCAGCAGCCGGGCCGCGTCGTCGTCGCCGTCCCGATCGGCGCCGCAGACGCCTGCGCCGTCCTGCGCCAGCTGGCCGACGAGGTCGTGTGCCTGTGGACCCCGCGGTCGTTCGGAGCCGTGGGGCAGGGCTACCTGGACTTCCGCGCCGTCCAGGACGACGAGGTTCGCGCGCTGCTGGGGGCAGCGGCGAACCACACCGCAGGGTGACCTCGGCGTCCACGTAGCCTCATGCTCCACCCATCAGGAGGATCCTCAGATGCCCTCGAGCGACGCGCCGGCCGGCCGGCCGGACACCACCACCCGGGCGGGTGTGACCGCGACCGGGGTGACCAGGGACCGGCTGCGCGGGCTGTTCCGCTGGAACATCGGTCTGACCGTCCTGCACGCGGCGCAGGCCGTCGTGCTGCTGCTGATCGCCGGCGACTTCGCCATCAGCGTCACGTCGTCCTTCCCCGAGGGACCTCCCGGCACCCGGACCCCGTCACCGGAGGCGCTGTTCGACGTGCGGATCGGCGTGGCGATCGCCGTCTTCCTGGGGCTGGCCGCCCTGGACCACCTGCTGACCGCGACCTGGCTGCGCGGCACCTACGAGCACGACCTGCGACGCGGGATCAACCGCTTCCGCTGGCTCGAGTACTCCTTCAGCGCCACCCTCATGGTCTGGCTGATCAGCCTCTACAGCGGCATCACCGATGCCACCGCGCTGATCGCGATCGCCGGAGCGAACGTCGCCATGATCCTGTTCGGCTGGGTGCAGGAGCTCGTCAACCCGCCGGGGCGCAGCCGTACGACGATGCTCCCGTTCTGGTTCGGCACGATCGCCGGGCTGGCCCCCTGGCTCGCGATCGGGGTGAACATCGTCGGCGCGGAGCAGATCCCCGGGTTCGTCTACGGCATCTACGTCACCCAGCTGGTCCTGTTCTTCAGCTTCGGGGTCAACCAGTGGCTCCAGTACCGCGGGATCGGGCGCTGGACCGACTACGCGTACGGCGAGAAGGTCTACCTGGTGCTCAGTCTCGCGGCCAAGTCCATCCTGGCCTGGCAGATCTTCGGGGGGTCGCTGGCCGACTGACCCGAGGCGCAGGGCAGGGTGTGCACACGGGGCCCGTGTGACCCCGGTCATGTCCGACGACTCGAGGAGATGCGTTGAAGACGAAGGCTGCTGTGCTCTGGGGGACCCACGAGGACTGGAAGATCGAGGAGGTGGAGCTCGACGACCCGATCGCCGGTGAGGTCCGGGTCAAGCTGACCGCCTCCGGGCTGTGCCACTCCGACGAGCACTTCCGTGTCGGCGACCTCATCCCGATGGAGCCGGGCGGCTTCCCGTTCATCGGCGGCCACGAGGGCGCCGGGGTCGTGGACGAGGTCGGCCCCGGGGTCACGCACCTCAAGAAGGGCGACCACGTCGTCCTGGGCTTCATCCCGGCCTGCGGTCGCTGCCCGTCCTGCTCCTCAGGGCACCAGAACCTCTGCGACAACGGCGCCACCCTGCTGACCGGCCAGATGATCGCCGACGGTCGCTACCGCGCGCACGTCAACGGCAAGGACGCCGGGACCATGTGCCTGCTCGGGACCTTCTCGCCGTACGTCGTGGCGCACGAGTCCTCGGTCATCAAGATCGAGGACGACATCCCGCTGGACAAGGCCGCCCTCGTCGGCTGCGGCGTCACCACCGGCTGGGGCTCGGCGGTCTACTCCGCCGAGGTCAAGGCCGGTGACACCGTCGTCGTGATCGGCATCGGCGGCATCGGGATCAACGCGGTGCAGGGCGCGGCCATGGCCGGCGCCAAGCGCGTCGTCGCGATCGACCCCGTCGAGTTCAAGCGCGAGCAGGCGATGGCGCTCGGCGCCACGCACGCCTTCTCCAGCATGGAGGAGGCCACCGAGCCCCTGCGGGAGCTCACCTGGGGCACGATGGCCGAGAAGGCGATCATCACGGTCGGCCGCATCGAGGGCGCGATGATCGGCCAGGCGATGGCGCTGCTGGCCAAGAACGGCACGGCCGTCGTGACCGGCATGGGCGACATGACGGCCAGCGACGTGACGCTGAGCCTGTTCGACCTGGCGATGATGCAGAAGCGGCTGCAGGGCTCGATCTTCGGCGGGGCGAACCCGCGGTCCGACATCCCGAAGCTGCTCGGCCTCTACCGCGAGGGCCAGCTCAAGCTCGACGAGCTGATCACCAAGACCTACAAGCTCGAGGACATCAACCAGGGCTACGCCGACATGAACGCCGGCAAGAACATCCGTGGCGTCATCCTGTACGGCGAGGACGACTACTGAGCCGGACCGTCCCCGACGGGTCGGACCGCCTGCTCGACGCCGGCCTGCCCGACCGCCTCCGCACGGAGGTGGTCGGGCGGCGCCGGGAGGTCGAGCTGGTGCTCGCGGCGCTGCTCGCCGGCCGCCACATGCTGCTCGAGGGCCCGCCCGGCACGGGGAAGTCGACGCTGCTGCGCGGGCTCGCCCGCGGAGCCGGACTCGATCTCGAGTTCGTCGAGGGCAACGCCGAGCTGACCCCGGCGCGGCTCGTCGGGCACCACGACCCGTCACGGGTGATGAGCGAGGGCTACTCCCCCGACATCTTCGTGGACGGGCCGCTCGCGGCGGCCATGCGCGCCGGCGCCCTGCTCTACGTCGAGGAGATCAACCGGGTCCCCGAGGAGACGCTGAACGTCCTCATCACGGTCATGAGCGAGGGCGAGCTGCACGTCCCCCGTCTCGGACGCCTCGTGGCCGCTGACGGCTTCCGCCTCGTCGCGGCGATGAACCCCTTCGACGCGGTCGGGACGGCCCGCATCGCCTCGGCGATCTACGACCGGACCTGCCGGGTCCGGATGGACTACCAGGACGCCGAGGACGAGGTGGAGATCGTCGGACGCAACGCCCCGCACGTCGAGGTGGAGCAGGAGTTCCGCCGCCGCGCCGTCGAGCTGGTCCGGCGGACCCGAGCGCACCCGGACGTCCGGGTCGGCTCCTCCGTACGCGGGGCCATCGACCTCGTGCTGGTCGCCGAGACGCTCGGCGCCCTGCGCAGGAGCAGCGCGACCGACCCCGAGGTCAGCCTGGACGCCGCCCTCACCGCCCTGTCCGGCCGGCTCCGGATGCACGAGGGCTCCTCGCGGACCGCCGAGGAGGTGGTGCGCGAGCTGTGGGCCCAGGTCTTCACCCCTCCCCCGGCGCAGGACCAGGCGGGTGACCACGACCAGGGGGAAGCCCACCGGCCGGACCCTCAGCACCCCCGGGTCCGGCCGGACCAGGACCCGGGGCGGTGGACCGGCCGGAGCTGACGCTCGAGGGAGAGCAGGCCGAGCAGGCCCTCGCCGAGGCGGGGCGCCGTACGACGTCACGACGCGATCTCTCCCGCTCCCCCTCCTTCGAGCAGCTCTCGCCGGAGCTGGGAGCCCTGGACGAGACCGCCTTCGAGACTGCGCTCGCCGCGGACCCCGACGCCACGCTCAGCCTGCTGGCCGACCTGGCCGGGGCGACCGACGAGAGGCTGCGCGCGCACGCCCGGCAGCTCGCCGGGCGCGTCGCCGTCCGCCTCGTGCGCACCGGACCACCCCGGCGGCGCGGCACCGGACGGCTGCGCCGCGTCCCGCTCCAGCCGGGGGGCGACCTCGACGTCGAGGGCAGCCTCGACGCCCTGCTCGGCGCGGCAGCCGCAGGTCAGCCGCCGGCGGTGGAGGACCTGCGCGGCAGCACCTGGGCCCGTCCGTCGGTCGCGTTGTGCCTGCTCGTCGACTGCAGCGGGTCCGTCGGTGGAGCGCGGCTGGCCTCGGCCTCGCTCGCGGCCGCCGCCGTCGCGCTGAGGGCGCCGGAGGACCACAGCGTCGTGTCCTTCCACGACAAGGCGGTCGTGGTCGCCTCACAGGACCGCCGGCGCCCCGTCGGCGAGGTGGTGGACGACCTGCTGAGGCTCCGGGGGCACGGGCTCACCGACCTGGCGGTCGGACTGGACGCCGCCCGGGCCCAGCTGGAGCGGTCGTCGGCCGCGCGCAAGCTCGTCGTCCTGCTCTCGGACTGCCGGCCGACCGCCGGTCCCGACCCCGTCCCGTACGCCCGGCGCCTGGACGAGCTGCTCGTCGTCGCTCCGGCTGACGACGCCGAGCAGGCCAGGCTGTTCGCCCAGCAGACCGGCGCCCGGTTCAGCGCGCTGGCGGGGCCGTCCGACGTCCCCCGTGCCCTGCAGGCGCTGTCCGACGGCTAGGGCCGGCCTTCAGCGAGCCGCCGTCGGCTGCTCGGTGATCCAGGCGTCGACCTCGGCCCAGTGCGCGTAGAGCCAGCCGACCTGCTCGGCCGGGTCGCGCGGGACCTCGGCTGCGGGGACGAAGTCCCAGCGCAGCCGCAGGGTGGTGTCCATCGGCAGCCCGGCCCAGAGGTCGCGGACCGTGCCGAGGTGCTCGAGCCCGGTGTGGGCGACGAACACGACATCGGCCTGCGGCGCCGCCGCCAGGGCGGCCTGCACCCCGCCGGGCCGGGGCGGGAGGACGTTGGGCATCGCCTCCGCCAGGACCGCGTGCTCGTCGTGGCCGCCGGCACGCAGCCGCTCGATCGCGCGGGCCCGCCGGCGCGGCGTGAAGTTGCCGCCCTCCGGGAAGATCAGCAGGGCATCCTCGTCGCCCATGCCCGCGGCCAGCGTGCCCAACGAGACAAGCACGTCCTCGGTACGGCCGCCCTCGCTGGGGATCCAGGCTGTCGGGAGCCGGTTGAGGTAGACGTCCACGACCGGGTCCCACTGCAGCTGCTCCTTGAGCACGATGCGCGGTCGCCGTAGGTGGTCGCGGTCCAGGAGCGTGCGAACCAGCAGGAACGAGTCCCCAGGACCGGCGTGCCGGCCGAGCACGATCATCGCGTTGGTGCTCCCCGGCACGCCGTCGTCGAGCGGGGACCAGCCCTGCCCGTCGGTCTGGATGCGGACCGCGAACACCCTGAGCGCGAGGAGCTCGATGACGGCGAGCATCATCCGCAGCACGGCGTAGTGCGCGCGCTGGAACGCCGGTCGCGGCAGCGCCCAGCCGAACCCGCTCGCCACCCAGAGCACGAGGGCGGTCACCAGCGCGGCGATCTCCAGTGCGAGGTAGGCCAGGGCGAAGCAGAGCAGGCGGAGCACCCGCCAGCGGCCCGGGACGAACAGCGACGCGACGGTCGCCGCCACGAGCAGCAGCGGCAGCGCCAGCGCGAGCACGACCAGACCCGCCAGCAGCAGCAGCGCGAGCGGACGGCGCACCCACCTCGGCGGCACCCTCACGGCAGCTGCTCCAGGTAGGCGCGGGAGGCGTCGTAGGCGGCGTCGACCCGGCGCCCCGCCCGGCGGGTGTCCCGGTAGCGCAGCTGGGACAGCGCGCTGGACCGCTCGCCGCTCGGAAGCACGTGCACGGTCACCCCGTCGGGCAGTCGCGCCATGTCGGTGGCGAAGCGGTGCCGGCGCGCGATCTCGAACGCCACCAGGCCAACCTCCCAGGGTCGCTTGGGCGGCTCGAGGGGCGTCTCGATGCGGCCCACCTGCAGCACCCACACCGTCGTCGCCCCCAGCTCGACGGCGCGTCCGACAGGGATGCTGTTGACCAGTCCGCCGTCCAGGAAGTGCTCTCCGTCGATCTCCACCGGGGCCAGCAGACCCGGAACCGCGCAGGACGCGAGCACCGCGTCGTGCAGCGGACCCTCAGCGAACCAGTGCTCTGCAGCCCGCTCTATGCTCGCCGCGACGCATTGGAACGGCAGCTCGAGGTCCTCGATCCGCTCCTGGGGCAGGTGCTTCGCCAGCAGCGAACGCAGCGGACCCCGACCATGCAGGTGCGTCCTGGTCCGCACCACCCTGCCGACCTGGTGGGCGAGCGACCCGGCGAAGACGCCCCCCTCCGCCGAGAGCTGCCGCCACACGGCCGCCAGCCGGTGCGTCGTCTCCAGCGTCGGCTCGGCGGCCAGGAACGCCCCGTTCAGGGCCCCGACCGAGGTGCCGATCACCAGGTCCGGGGTGATGCCGGCCTCGAGCAGGGCGCGGAGCATGCCGACCTCGTTGGCACCCAGCACGCCCCCACCTCCGAGCACGAACGCCGTCTGGGAAGCCACGGGCTGATCCTCGCAGACCTGTGGACAGCCGGCCCGGCCCGTCCTCCTGCGCTGGTAGACCCCGTCCATCGAGGAGCGGGAGCGGCGTGGAGCTGAGACTGGGTGTGCGGGTGCACGCGACGGGCGCGCAGGCCGACGTCGTCGTGCGTGCCCGGGACGGCGCGAGCCTGGCGGAGGTGCAGGCCGACCTGCTGGCCAGGGTGCTGCCTCCGGACGGCACCGGGAGCCTGTCCGTGGCCGGGACCCGGGTCCCCAGCACCACGCTGCTGGGCGCCGAGCCGCTGGTGCAGGGCGTGCTGCTCGAGGTCGGCGCGCCTTCGGTGCGGCGGACCGCGGCGCAGCTCGAGCTGCGCGTGGTCGGCGGACCGCACGCCGGGCGGGTGCAGCCCCTGTACCTGGGGGAGCTCCTGCTGGGCCGTGGCCGCACCTGCGACGTCCGCCTCGACGACCCAGGCACCAGCCGGGCGCACTGCCGCCTGAGCACCGGTCCGCAGGGGGTCCGGGTCCACGACCTGGGGTCGGCGAACGGCACCTCCGTCGACGGGCTCGAGGTCGGCCCCGCGGGGCTGACGGTGCGGACGGGGGCCGTCCTGCGGGTCGGTGCGTCGCGGCTGACGGTGGCCGTCCGGAGCGCTGCGGCCCTGCCGGTCCGGCCCACCGGTGACGGACGGCTGGCGGTCAACCGGGTCCCACGCCTGCGGCCAGAACCCGTCGTCGTCCAGGTGGTGGTGCCGACGAGGCCCGCTGAGGGCGAGCGCGGCCCGGTCCCGGTGCTCGCGGTGCTGGCTCCGCTGGTGCTGGGCATCGTCATGTGGCGGGTGACCGGCAGCACGACGTTCCTGCTGTTCACGCTGCTGTCCCCCGTCCTGGTCATCGGGGCCGTCGTCACCGAGCGGCGCTCGGGGGCCCGACGCGGTCGTCGCGAGCGAGCCCTGTGGACGGCGCAGCGCGCGGTCGCCGAGCAGGTGCTGGCCGACGCCGTCCGGACCGACGAGCTGTCCCGGCGTGCCGCCTGGCCCGATGCCGCTGAGCTGCTGCAGACAGCCCTGCGGCCCGGGCCCCGGCTGTGGGAGCGGGCCCGTGGCGCCCCCGACGTGCTGGACGTGAGACTTGGCCTGGCAGACCTCCCGGCGCGGGTCGAGGCCGAGGGAGACGTGACGACCGCGGCCACGACGGCCTGCGACGTCCCGGTCGTGGTGGCACTCGCGACCGCCGGGGTGATGGGCCTGGCCGGCAGCGGTGTCCGAGGCCTGGCCCGCTGGGTGCTGCTCCAATCCGCGGTCCTGCACAGCCCGCGCGACCTGCAGGTCGTCGTGCTGGCCGAGCCCGCCGCCGCGCCCGGCTGGGAGTGGGTGCGCTGGCTGCCGCACACCCGCCCCGACGCCGACCAGGACTGCCTGTCCCTCGTGGGGTTCGACCCGGTGCAGGCCGGGGCGAGGGTCACCGAGCTGCTGTCCCGCGTCGACGCCCGCCGGACCGAGCGCCCGGTCCCCTCCCGAGCGCACCGGCCGGTCCTGCTGGTGGTCGACGGTGCGCGCACCCTGCGCGACGTGCCCGGCTTCGCCCGTCTGCTGGCCGAAGGGCCCGCGCTCGGGGTGCACGCGGTCTGCGTCGAGCGCGACCCGCTCCTGCTCCCCGTGGAGTGCCGGGCGACCGCGACGCTCACCGGGTCGCTCCGGGTCCGCGAGGTCGGCCGGCCCGACGTGACCGGGACGGCCGACGAGGTCGGGCCGGCCTACGCCGAGCAGGTCGCGCGGGCCCTGTGCCCGTTGCGGGACGATCTCCGGGGCGGCGACGCCCAGGATCAGGGCGAGGCCGCGCCCCTGCCGCGCCATGTCCGGTGGACCGAGCAGGTGGGCCTGCCGCTGGTCGGCGGCGCGTCGGACGCGACGGCCGTGCTCGCCCGGTGGACGGCGTCGGGGCGCTCGACGCGGGCGGTGCTCGGTCGCGGCGCGAGCGGGGCGTTCTCCGTCGACCTCGTCGAGGACGGCCCGCACGCGCTGGTCGCCGGCACCACCGGATCGGGCAAGAGCGAGCTCCTCCAGACCCTGATCGCCTCGCTGGCGCTGGCCAACCGGCCGGACGAGCTGGTGCTGGTGCTCGTTGACTACAAGGGCGGCGCGGCATTCGGGCCGTGCGAGCACCTGCCGCACGTCGTCGGCATGGTCACCGATCTGGACGGCGGCCTGGTGGAGCGGGCGCTGGCCTCGCTCGGCGCCGAGCTGACCCGGCGGGAGGCCGTCCTGCGGGCCGCAGGCGTCAAGGACCTCGAGGACCACCGCCGGTCCGCTGTGCAGGACGGGGTCCTCCCCCGACTGGTGCTCGTCGTCGACGAGTTCGCCTCCCTGGCCGAGGAGCTCCCTGACTTCGTCCGCGGGCTCGTCGGGATCGCGATGCGGGGTCGCTCGCTGGGTGTGCACCTGGTCCTCGCGACCCAGCGCCCCGAGGGGGTGGTGTCGGCCGAGATCCGCGCCAACACCAACCTGCGAATGTGCCTGGCGGTCACCCGCGACGTGGAGTCGCGCGACGTGATCGACTCACCGGTCGCCGCCACCATCAGCCGGAGCACGCCCGGCAGGGCCTGGGCACGGACCGGACACGCCGACCTCGTGCCGTTCCAGTCGGCCCGGGTGGGTGGTCGTCGGCCGCGGTCACCGGCCGCGGAGGACCAGGCGGCGGCCACCGTCGAGCTGCGGCCGGCCGGTGAGCTGGGCGATCCGCTCCCCCGGGTGGCGACCGGCGACCAGAGCGAGGACGACAGCACCGACCTCGACCTCCGCGTCACGGCATGCCGCGCAGCCGCCCACCGCCTCAGGACGCCGCTCGCCCGCCCCCCGTGGCTGCCTCCGCTCGACGCCGTCCTCGGGCTGGAGGACCTGCCGGCCCCTGCTGACCTGTCCGCCGCTGTCCCCGGTCGCGTGGCACCGATCGCCTACGCACTGCTCGACGTCCCGACGGAGCAGGCGCAGCGCGCCCTCCTGCTCGACCTGGACGTGTCGACCCACCTGCTGGTCCTGGGCTCGGCGCGCACCGGGCGCACCACGGTGCTGCGGACCCTCGCCGGCGCCCTGGCCCGGTCCGTCCCCGTCGACGACGTGCACCTGTACGCACTCGACTGCGGCGGCGGCGGCCTCTCCCCGCTGGCCCGGCTCCCCCACACCGGCGCCGTCGTCGGGCCCGACGAGCCCGAGCGGCTCGAACGACTGCTGACCTGGCTCGGCGAGCAGGTCGCGGCCCGGCAGGCCGTCCTGAGCGCGGCCGGTCACGCCGGCCTCGCCGAGCAGCGGGCGAGCTGCGCTCCGGCCGACCGGCTGCCCCACCTGCTCCTGCTGCTCGACCGCTGGGAGGCGTTCCTCGCCGCCTACCAGGACGTCGACGCCGGCCGCCTCGTCGACCTGGTGCACCGCCTGCTGCGCGAGGGCCCCGCCGCCGGCCTGCACGTCGTGCTGACCGCCGACCGCAGCGGCCTGGTCGGGCGGATGGCCTCCCTGGTCGAGGACCGGTTGCTGCTGCGGATGGCCGACCCGGCCGACTACGCCGCCGCCGGCCTGCCCGGCCGCCTGGCCCCGAACCTGCTGCCCCCCGGTCGGGGCTGGTCGCTCCGAGCCGCTCCGCTGGTTGCCCAGGTCGCCCTGCTAGACCCCGACCCCAGCGGTCCGGCCCAGGTCGCCGCGCTGGAGCGGCTGGCCGTCCAGGCGCAAGCGGCACGCGACGCACCGCGCGCCACGGCGCTCGCACCTGCCGTCCGGCCACCGCACCGCATCCGGGCCCTGCCCGACCTCGTCCGCCTGGCGGACCTCCCCGGCGCCCACGACACCGCCGGGGTCGTGCTCGGGGTGGGCGGTGACGGAGCAGGACCGGTGCGGCTGGAGCTCGCGACCGGACTGCTGGTCGCCGGACCACCCGGCTCGGGGCGGAGCTCGACGTTGTTGACACTGGCCCAAGGGCTGAGCTCCGCCGGACACCGGCTGGTCGCCGTGGCCCCGCGTGTCTCACCGCTGCGCGCCCTTCCCGGCTGCGTCCTCGACGAGCACGACATGGCCGGGCTGGAGGAGCAGCTCGGCGACGGCCGGGTCGCGCTGCTCGTCGACGACGCCGAGCTGCTCGTCGACGGACCGCTGGGGCCGCTGCTCGAGCAGGCGGTCCGCCACGCCCGCAACCGCGGCACGCTCGTGGTGGTCGCCGGCACGACCAGCGAGCTGACCTCCGGCTACCGCGGCTTCGTCGTCACGCTGCGGCGGGCCCGTCGGGGATTGCTGCTCTCGCCGGAGTCTGCCGCCGACGGCGACCTGCTGGCGGTGCGGCTGCCCCGCTCCACCGGCGCGCGTCGCCTACCCGGGCGCGCACTGCTCGTCGAGCACGGCCACGCCCAGTCGGTCCAGGTCGCGCTCCCGTGACGCGCCGGTCCCGGCGGGGAGCCTCAGCCCATGTGGGGGTAGTCGTGCGATCGGGGCGGGTCGAACGTCGTCTTCAGCGTCCGGGGCGAGGTCCACCGCAGCAGGTTCAAGATGGACCCGGCCTTGTCGTTGGTGCCGCTCTGGCGTGCTCCGCCGAAGGGCTGCTGACCGACGACCGCGCCGGTCGGCTTGTCGTTGACATAGAAGTTGCCGGCGGTGAAGCGCAGCCGCGCGCTGGCCTGGGCGGCGGCGTACGGGTCGTCAGCCAGCACGGCGCCGGTCAGGGCGTACGGCGTGCTGGTGTCGACCAGGTCCAGCGTGGCCTCCCAGTCGGCGTCGTCGTAGACGTGCACCGCCAGCACCGGGCCGAAGTACTCCCGGGTGAAGACCTCGTGCAGCGGGTCCTGCCCGACCAGCACGGTGGGGTCGACGAAGAACCCGATGCTGTCGTCGGCCCCGCCGCCGGCCAGCACCTCCAGGCCGGCATCGCCAGCGGCGCCGCGCACGACCTGGGCCAGCCGGTCGAAGGCGCGCCGGTCGATCACGGCCCCACCGAAGTTCGACAGGTCGGTGACGTCGCCGTAGGTCAGCGAGCGCACGCGGTCGGCCAGGCCGTCGCGCAGCCCGGCGTCCCACAGCGATCGCGGCACGTACGCCCGCGAGGCGGCTGAGCACTTCTGCCCCTGGTACTCGAAGGCGCCGCGCGTCATGGCGACCGCGGCGGCGGCCGGGTCGGCCGAGGGGTGCACGACCACGAAGTCCTTGCCGCCGGTCTCGCCCACCAGGCGCGGGTAGCTGCGGTAGCCCGGCAGCCCCTTGGCGACCGCCTGCCACAGGTGCTGGAAGGTCGCCGTCGAGCCGGTGAAGTGGATGCCCGACAGCTCGGGGTGCGGGACCGCGACCTCCGACACCGCACCGCCGTGACCGGTCACCATGTTGATGACGCCCGGGGGCATCCCCGCGGCCTCGAGCAGCCGCATCGTGAAGTGCGCCGAGAGCTGCTGCGTCGGCGAGGGCTTCCACACGACGGTGTTGCCCATCAGCGCCGGCGCGAGCGGCAGGTTCCCGGCGATGGCGGTGAAGTTGAAGGGTGTGATGGCCAGCACGAAGCCCTCGAGCGGGCGGTGGTCCATCCGGTTCCAGACACCGGGGCTCGACACCGGCTGCTCGTCGAGGACCTGGCGGCCGAAGGCGACGTTGAAGCGCAGGAAGTCGATCAGCTCGCAGGCGCTGTCGATCTCAGCCTGGAACACCGTCTTGCTCTGCCCCAGCATCGTGGCGGCGTTGAGGGTGTCGCGCCACGGCCCGGCCAGCAGGTCGGCCGCCCGGAGCAGCACCGCGGCGCGGTCGTCGTAGGACAGGTCACGCCAGGCCGGCGCCGCGGTCAGCGCGCTGTCGACAGCGTCCTGGACATCGTGGTTCGACGCGTCCCGCGTCGTGCCGAGGACCGCCTTGTGGCGGTGTGGCTGCACCACGTCGATCGGCGCGCCGGAGCCGTGCCGCTGCTTGCCCCCGATGGTCATCGTGAGCTCGACCGGGTCCGCCGCGAGGGTCGTGAGCCTGGCCTGGATCGAGGCGCGCTCGGGACTGCCCGGCGCGTACGACCGGATCGGCTCGTTCAGCGGCGGCGGCACGGCGGTGTTGGCGTCCACAGAAAGCTCCCAGCAGGTCGTCGTCACCCGGCAGGTCCAGCAGGGCCGCTCCACCCTCCCACGTGGGCACTCGGCCGTGGGATCCTGCTCCGGGCGGCGCACCAACACGGGCGCGCCGCCTCGAGCGCCGACGCCGGTTAGCGTCGCGGTGTGCGCACCCCCCTGCTCCTGCTCGCCCTGCTGCCGCCGATCACGGCGTGCGGCGACGACGAGTGAGCCGGGCACGACGACGTCGACTGTTCGCGGTCGGTGTGGTGGCGGGGCTCGCAGCCGTGACCGCCGTGCTGGTCGTGGACGGCACGGACGGCTCCTCGGTGCGGGCCACCGCCCAGGACGTCGAGGGGCCCGTGCTCCTCGTGCCAGGCTTCGGCGGAGCCACCGGCGCCGTCGAGGTCCTCGCGCAGGCGCTGCGCGCGGCGGGACGCACTGCCACGGTCGTACCGGTCCCGGGCGATGGCACCGGCGACCTCGCGGGGTCCGTCGCCGCGCTGGACGCCGCAGCCGCGCTGTCCGGGCCGGGGCCCGTGGACGTCGTCGGCTACAGCGCCGGCGGCGTGGTGGCCCGGATGTGGGCGCGCGACGACGGTGCGCGAGCACGGCGGGTGGTCACCCTCGGCTCGCCGCACCACGGGACGACGATCGCGGCGTTCGGCGCCGCGTTCGCGCCCGGTGCCTGCTCCGTCGCGTGCCGACAGCTGGTGCCGGGCAGCCCGCTGCTCGACGCGCTGAACGAGGGCGACGAGACGCCCGGCGGGCCGGAGTGGCTGTCACTGTGGACGACGCAGGATCAGGTCGTGACCCCACCGGACTCCGCGCGGCTGGAGGGAGCGGTCAACGTGGTCCTGCAGGACCTCTGCCCGGGGATCTCGGTCGACCACGGGCAGCTGCCCGTCGACCCGACCGTGACCCGCCTGGTGCTCGGCGCGCTGTCCGGCCCGGCGCTAGGCCCGCCCGACCCCGCCGCCTGCTGACGGACAACCAGCGGCATCCCGGGGTCAGGACAGCTCGAGCAGCGGCCCGATCTCCTGCGTGGCGTACCACTGCAGCTCGTGCCCCTCGACCTGCTCGACGACGAAGGCGGCGTCCTCGCTGCCGAGGTCGGCCTCGACCAGCTGCTCCGCGGCCGCCCGGACATCGACCTCGGCAGTCGGGTCATCGACGTGCACCGCCTTCACCTGCCGTGTCGTCACCGGTTCGAGCACCCGCACGGCCGCCCGGTCGACGTCCGGCGCCGGGTCCACGGACCCGACCTCCGCCACGACCACGACGCGGCGAGCAGCGACACCGGGGTCGAGCAGCAGCGCCCGGTCGAGCAGGCGCACGGAGGCGCGGGCCGCGAACGTCATCGCGGCGTACTCGAGCTCCTCCTCGTCGCCTTCGGCGTACCACTCGCGCAGCGCGCCGGTGACGGCGTAGGCGGGCAGCGGCGCAGCGCCCATCGATCCGGTCTCGAGCAGGACCAGGAGCCCGGGCAGCGTGCTCGGGAGGTAGACGCGCACGCTCAGCCCGCCGCGGCGAGCGAGCTCAGGGCAGCACTCGAGGTGCGCAGCGAGGTCGCCAGCACGTCGCGGCGGCGACGGGCGTCCATCATGTTGGCGCCGATGGCGGCGAGGTCCTCGGCCCCCGGTCCGAGCAGCGTGACCTTCGTCCCGGTGGCGGCGACCTTCTTGGCCTCGCCGACCAGGCGCTTGGTCACCAGGCGACGGAACCGGCGCTCGATGCGCCCGGCGACCGTCGACGGCTGGTCGTACGACAGCGAGGTCATCGGCGACAGGACGACGACCTCGTCGAGCTCGAGGCCGGCGACCAGGTCGAGCGAGGTCGGCGAGCAGGCACCGCCGTCGACGTAGCGCCGACCGCCGATGCGCACCGGTGCGTACCACCCGGGGATCGCGCAGCTGCTCTTCACCGCGTCGCGCAGGCCGGCGTGCGGCGCGCCGTCGCGCCCGAAGACGACCCGGCGGCCGCTGTCGTAGTCCATCGCGACGATCCAGGTCTGCGGGTGCGCTGCCCACGCCCCGCGCGGGCAGACAGCGTCGACGAGCTCGCCCACCGGCTCCAGCGAGCCCCGGCCCTGGGGCAGGACCGACGACAGGGCGCCCATGGGCGTCACCTTCCACGGCCGCATCGCGGTGCTGAGCACGCCTCGGGCGGAGCCGATCCCGGGCCGGGGCAGCGGCGGGAGCGCTCCCCCCGCGTCGGCGTCGGGGTCGTAGGCGATCTCGGGCGCGCCGGGGTGCACGATGCCGTGCTGATGGTCCAGCAGGACGTCCACCCCGATGCCGCAGCCGAGGAAGCTCGCAAGCACCGAGCCGGCCGAGGTGCCGACCAGGACCTCGGCGTCGCGCGGCTCCCACCCGCGCTGCTCCCGCAGGGCGGCGAGCGCGCCGATCGTCCAGGCCGCGCCGAGGACGCCACCGGCGCCGAGGACCACTCCGGTACGCGTCATCAGCGGACCGTGCCCACGAGCTCAGCCAGCGACTCCTCGACCAGGCCCGCCAGCACGTCGATGTCCGACATCGCGTCGCGGTCGGCGTTGAACCCGTAGTAGACCCCGCCGTCGTACGACGTGAGGCCGCAGGCGACCGCCTGCCCCTTCGCCAGTGGGACGACCGGGTACATCGACAGCATCCGGGCGCCGGCGGCGTACAGCGGGAACTGCGGCCCGGGCACGTTGGTCACCACGAGGTTGAACAGCCGCCGGGTGAAGCTAGACGCGACCCGCGCGCCGAGCGAGTGGATCGTGGGGGGCGCGAAGCCCGACATCTGCACGATCGCGTCGGCGCCCACCGACTGCCCGCTCTCCTTGTGGCCCCGCATCGCGAAGCTGACCTGATGCAGCCGCATGACCGGGTTGCCTTCTCCCACCGGCAGGTCCACGAAGTACGACGAGACCCGGTTGCCCATCTCCTTGCCCTCCCCGCGCACGGACACGGGGACCATCGCGCGGATGGTCGTCGTCGGCGTGACGGGCTCGCCGCGGGTCATCAGCCACGACCGCAGCGCCCCCGCGACGGTGGCCAGCACGACGTCGTTGACGGTGCCGCCGTGGACCTTGCGGACCCGCTTGTAGTCGTCGAGGTCGGTCGCGGCCATGCCGAACCGGCGCTGCTCGCCGATCGGCACGTTGAGCGGCGAGGCCGGCGCCGGGCGCGCCATGCTCACGACGGAGGACAGGACGCCGCTCGCCACGGCCGAGGCCTTGCCGGCGGTCGCCCGGGCGTCGACGACCGCGGCTCGCGCGGTGTCGACGGCCTGGGTCGGGCGCTTGACCAGGTCGGTCACGGCGCCGACGACCAGCGCCGCCGCACCGGGCTCGGAGCGCGGGGACCAGCCGTCAGCAGGCACCTCACGGGGCTCCGGGGTGACGTCCAGGATGACGGTGCCGATGTCGACCGCCGACACCCCGTCCACCATCGCGTGGTGGGTCTTGGTGATGATCCCGACCTTGTCGCCCTCGAGCCCCTCGACGAGGTAGATCTCCCACAGCGGACGGTTGCGGTCGAGCTGCCGGCTCATCAGGCGCCCGACGAGGTCCCGGAGCTGGCCGTCGTTGCCCGGCTTGGGCAGCGCGCTGCGGCGCACGTGGTAGGTGACGTCGAAGTCCTCGTCGTCGACCCACACCGGGTTCGCGATCCGGCCCGGGATGAAACGCACCTTCTGGCGGTAGCGCGGCACGAGGGCGATGCGCTGGCTGATCAGCTCGACCAGGCGCTCGTAGTCGAAACCCTCCTCGGGTGGCTGGAAGACCGCCACCCCACCGACGTGCATGGCCGTCGTCGGCGTCTCCATGTAGAGGAAGGAGACGTCGAGAGGGCTGAGCCTGTCGGCCATGGTCGAACTCCGAGTCATCGTCGTGGGCGGCCATGGTCACACAGGGACGGGTGGAGCGGGCACAGCCCGAGTCCGTCGACGTGGAGCCCGCCTGGGGTCTTCCCTCGACCCTAGGCGCCAGGCCGCGGGCGACGCACGGCACACTGACCCCAGGAAACCGAATCTCGTTCGAGAAGGGCACCTCGTGGACTTCGACCACTCGGCCAAGGCTCAGGAGCTCCTGGGCCGCATGCAGGACTTCATGGACACCAAGGTCTTCCCCGCGGAGCAGGCGTACGACGACTACCGCCGCGAGAAGGGCCCCGACGACCACACGTTGCCGCCGGTCGTGGAGGAGCTGAAGGTGGAGGCCCGCTCGCGCGGCCTGTGGAACCTGTTCCTCCCGGCCGTCTCCGGTCTCACGAACGTCGAGTACGCCGCGATCGCCGAGATCACCGGCTGGGCGTCGCACATCGCCCCCGAGGCCATCAACTGCGACGCGCCGAACACCGGCAACATGGAGGTGCTGCACATGTTCGGCACCTCGGAGCAGAAGTCGCAGTGGCTCGAGCCGCTCATGGAGGGTCAGATCCGCTCGGCCTTCGCCATGACCGAGCCCGACGTCGCGTCCTCCGACGCCACGAACATCAGCACCCGGATCGAGCGCGACGGCGACGACCACGTCATCAACGGGCGCAAGTGGTGGACCAGCGGGATCAACGACCCGCGATGCAAGATCATGATCCTCATGGGCAAGACGGACACCAGCGAGAGCCCCCACCGCCAGCAGTCCATGATCCTCGTGCCGACCGACACGCCCGGGGTCGAGATCGTCCGCGCGCTGCCGGTCTTCGGCTACCAGGACCAGCACGGCCACGGCGAGGTGCGCTTCACCGACGTCCGCGTCCCGGCCTCGAACCTCATCGCGAGCGAGGGCGACGGGTTCATGATCGCCCAGGCCCGCCTCGGGCCCGGGCGCATCCACCACTGCATGCGGGCCATCGGTGCCGCCGAGCGCGCGCTGAAGCTGATGTGCGAGCGGGCCGTGTCCCGGGTCGCCTTCGGCCAGGAGATCGCCCGCCAGGGCGTCGTCCGCGAGCAGATCGCCGAGTCTCGGATGGAGATCGACCAGGCCCGCCTGATGGTGCTCAAGACCGCCGACATGATCGACAAGGTGGGTGCCAAGGGCGCCCGCTCGGAGATCGCCGCCATCAAGGTGATCGCGCCCCGCGTCGCGCTCAGCGTCGTCGACCGCGCCATCCAGGTCCATGGCGGCGCCGGCGTCAGCGACGACTTCCCGCTGGCCCGGATGTACGCCGGGCTGCGCACGCTGCGGATCGCCGACGGCCCCGACGAGGTGCACGTCCGCACCGTCGCTCGCCAGGAGCTCGGCAAGTACTCGCCCTCCTGATCCACCGCTTGACCGATGCTCTCGACCATCTTGGTGGCCGTCCGACCGCTCGCGGTCAGGCGGCCACCACGTCGTCCGGCAGTGTCACCGCGGTCAGGAATGCCGTCGCGTCCGTGGTCGGTGTCGGCCAGGACGTGGAGATCCGGGAAGCCGCGGCGAGATGGCCGGACAGGCGTGAGCGCCTAGGGCTCGCGCAGGGGGGCCGCTTGGATGGCGGAGCCTTCCGCGTCGAGCCACGCCTCCGCGCGCGGCATCCGGTCCTTGACGCCCTCGTCCCACCATCGCCCGAACACGGGGTCCACCTCAGC
>Ga0335397_10002137_pt1 | contig 26857 bp, 24 predicted proteins | sample MAT04_FD_205740 | JGI IMG/M metagenome (GOLD analysis project Ga0335397, IMG submission 205740) | Freshwater microbial communities from Lake Fryxell liftoff mats and glacier meltwater in Antarctica - MAT-04 (spades assembly) (version 2) ... | reverse complement strand
CTTGAGCAACCACCAAATCTGCTGGGGTATACCCTTCGTTGTGCTCGGCGTTCGCCACCGCTGACCGGAGCACTTTCAAAATGGGTTCACAAGCCCGATAAGGCATGAATTCCAAAATGATTAGTGATTCCCGATAAGAACGCCCCCGAATTTGATCCAGGACTCGACGCACCTTGTGGGGCGACATCCGAATGAAGCGAGCGACCGCTTTAACTTCTCCATTTGCAAGAGCCATCGTTTTCTCCTAGCGGCTTCCTATCGACGTGCCTTCTTGTCGCTTTTCGCGTGACCCCGGAAGGTGCGGGTGGGGGCGAATTCCCCCAATTTATGACCTACCATTTGCTCGGTCACGTAGACGGGCACATGCTGCCGACCGTTGTGAACGGCGATGGTGTGCCCAATCATTTGAGGCAAAATTGTAGAGGCTCTTGACCAGGTTTTGATCAATTGCTTTTCGCCCTTATTATTGAGCGCTTCTACTTTGCTAAGCAAATGGTCTGCAACAAACGGACCTTTTTTAAGAGAGCGAGACATAATTTCAACTCACATACAGAAAAACAACCCTAAGACTCCCGTCCGCCTCTACCCCGCTTGGAGGTACGACGACGACGGCGAACAATTAACCGACTGCTCAGTTTCTTCTTCTTCCGAGTCTTGTAGCCCAACGTTGGCTTACCCCAAGGAGTAACAGGACCAGGACGACCAATGGGCGCACGTCCTTCACCACCACCATGCGGGTGATCCACAGGGTTCATGACGCTGCCTCGAACCTGAGGTCTACGACCTTTCCAGCGCTTGCGTCCGGCTTTACCAAAGCTAGTGTTGCGAACGTCACCATTGCCGACTTGACCAATGGTGGCATAGCATTCTTTGCGGACGAGACGAACTTCTGTAGAAGGCAACCGCAGAGTGACGTAATCGCCCTCTTTTGCGACCACCTGAGCAGAAGTTCCCGCTGCTCGAACGATCTGTCCACCTTTGCCTGCAACTAGCTCAACGTTGTGAACCGTCGTACCTAAAGGCATATTGCCTAGGGGTAGCGCATTTCCAACCTCAAAGGGCGAGTCAGGACCCGAAATAATGATCGACCCAACTGCCAAATTGGCGGGATGCAAGATGTAACGCTTCTCACCATCGCGGTAAAATAACAATGCCAATCGAGCATTCCGGTTAGGGTCATATTCAATAGCGGCTACTTTAGCGGGGATATTGTGCTTGTTTCGGCGGAAATCTACCATCCGATACAACTGCTTGTGTCCACCGCCTCGATGACGACAGGTGATGACACCTCGGTTATTACGACCCTTTGGGCTGTGAACCGAAAAAGTTAATGACTTCTCTGGCTCAGTTTTAGTAATCTCAGAGAAATCCGAGACGACGCGCTGCCGGGTGCCGGGTGTATAAGGTTTGAAAGAACGAATACCCATAATCTCAAGCTCTCAAAGAATTCTAGACTTCAGGGAACAGGGTGATTGAATCCCCTGATGCCAAGGTAACAACAGCTCGTTTGTACTGAGCGCGGTGTCCCAAAAACTTGCCCACCCGACGATCCTTTTTAGGAGGAGTCTGGGTATTGACATCAACAACCTTGACTTCAAACAGTTCTTCGATCGCCGCTTTAATTTGCGGCTTAGTTGCTTTGGGAGCAACTTCGAAGGTGTACTTGTTTTGTTCCAAAAGCAGGGTCGCCTTTTCTGTTACCAGAGGACGACGCACTAAATCTGGAAGATTGCGAGGATCAAACTTGGCCACCGTACACCTCCTGGATTTTTGCGATCGCCGCATCAGTAGCCACAATCTTGTCTGCCGCCAGAATGTCAAAGACATTTAAGTTCGAGGCAGAAATCATGCGCAGCTTAGCAATATTGCGGCTCGATAGATACACATTCTCGTTGCGTTCAGCAACAATCAGCAGCACCTTAGAATCTGGCTCAACGCCCCAGCGGGACATCGCTGAAAGCAAATCTTTAGTCTTAGGACGAGAGAGTTGATTCGCAAAATCTGCGACTACTACCAAATCTTCCACCCGACCATAGAATGCCGTTCGTAATGCCAACTGCCGCTCTTTGCGGTTCATTTTGACTGAGAAATCTCTAGGCTTAGGACCAAAGATGACTCCACCACCTCGCCATAGCGGAGACCGACTAGAACCCGCACGAGCGCGTCCTGTTCCCTTCTGCCGCCAAGGTTTGCGACCACCACCTCTAACCTCGGCTCGGGTTTTGGTCGAAACCGTTCCCTGACGCGAGTTATTCATTTGACGAACCAACGCCCGATGAACGACGTGGGAAGCGGTTTCCTCTTTAGCAACTTTCAGCTCCAGCGAAGCTGTACCGCTGTCGTTGCCATCCCAATCCTTTACTTTGCAATCAACCATTGCACTGTTCCTCCGCTCCCGCTACTTTCCAACAATCGTTGCAGGCAGAATGTTTAGCAATGCGCCGGGTTTACCCGGAACTGCACCCTTAATCAAGATCAAGTTGCGTTCTGCATCCACTCGAATGACAGTCAACTTCCGAACCGTAACTCGGACGTTGCCCATCTGCCCCGCCATCCGCTTACCAGGATAAACCCGACCTGGCGTGGTGCCTGCCCCTGTAGAACCAGGTTGCCTGTGGTTCTTAGAACCGTGAGACATAGGACCTCGTTTGAAGTTATGACGTTTCTGGTAGCCCGCAAAGCCTTTACCAATACTGGTGCCGACTACATCAACGAGCTGACCCGCCTCAAACGCATCTGCCTTCACTTCCTGACCCAGTTCGTACAGGGCAGTGTCGCCAAGGCGATACTCTTGCAAGTGCCGCAACGGTGCCGCACCCGACTTCGCCAAATGACCTAACTCAGGCTTAGTTAGTGATTTGACCCTGGTTTCACGAAACCCGAGCTGAATAGCTGTATAGCCATCAGTTTGCGCGGTCTTAATTTGTGTAACTGTACATGGCCCTGCTTGAACAACGGTGACAGGAATTGCGAGTCCTGCCTCGTTGAATATCTGGGTCATGCCAAGTTTTGTGCCTAGAATACCAACGGACACAGTACGTCTCCCCTGTTTTACACGGTGCATTGGAGCAGACCAGCATTTGTACTCTATCTAGAGCACACTGATCTGTTGATCTCCAGTTGGGTTAAAGCAGAGACTCAACACAAGCTTTCTTACCTTACGGCAAGAAAGATGCGTCAAGCCTTTGCAATATCTCAAGCAGGCTCGAAGAGTTTCAAAAAAATCTTGTTCGCTTCAGCCTGGATGTGCCAGGACTTGAACAGTAAACTGCTCAGTATCCCTATGGACGTGGGTTGATTTCAAGCGCTTCACCAATGTTAACGCTGGATAACCCGATCGCCTTATTTCGGCAACAGCTACCAATGATAAGCAATAAAAGTGAAGTTGTCTACTACATTCATTAAATCTGTTTTGTAGGACACTGCTCTACGTTTTCTAAGGTCGGGTCGTTTGCACGCTTCAGTTAGTCGTAGATTTTGAGTTGGTCATAGATTTTGACTGCACAATGGGCGGCAATCTTAATTGATAAGAGGACGCTATTGATAAGAGGACGCTATTGGTCGATTGCCAAAAGAGCAACCGAAGTGGGTTGAAGTGCGATCGCCACCTCACTATAATCAGCTAAGGCTGACGCGAACACACAGGCAAGGAAACAGGACTTATGGCGCTGATCACCACTGGTAAACCGTTTATTAAAGCTCTGGAAACCTCCAGCGCAGTCGGAATCACGATTCCCCTTGAAGGCGGCGCTGAGGGGCGCTATCAACGTCGGGTGCGGGCTGCCGGCTATGGCATGATGCACATCAGTGCGCGTGGGTTGGGTGATTTAGGAGCCTATCTATTAGGAGTACATGGGGTTCGTCCTCCCCACTTGGGTAAAAAGAATACGGGAAAAGAAGGCGAAGTTGGATACACCTATTTCTTGCCGCCTGCTGCTAAATATCAGTTGGAGACGTTGCCGCCAAGGTCGAAAGGACTGGTGATCTGGCTATTGGAAGGCGGCGTGTTGTCGCAGCAGGAGCTTCAGTTTTTGATTGCGCTGCCAACCCTGGAACCCAGAATTAAGGTTGTAGTGGAGATGGGGGGCGATCGCAGCTTTAACTGGAAGCCTTTAAGTGAGTTCTTGATGGCAGCATAGAGAGCAAAACAGTCACTTCTTAAAAAGTACCTTGATTGCCTCGCCTTGCCAAAATTTTATTGGGGATCAAAGCTGCCACTTATGTTTCGCTTTTTAACGAACTGTAGTCTAGGTCATCGTCTTTTCTAAAAGAACCCTTTATTATGAAGGAGTGACTAATTTACTTTATCCCTTGCAAGCTCTAAGGGAAGGTCATTGGTTCAAGCTCATTTGCGGAGCTAGCTTCCAAAACCTCCCGGCAATCCGAAGTTTGACCCTAGCCTATGCTCTGGCAGGTGCTGACTGTATTGATGTCGCTGCTGATCCCGCAGTCATTTTTGCCGCCCGTGAAGCGCTACAAACGGCTGGCAATTTTGCAGGTGAAGCTTCATCTCGTGGCTTTCGCCACATCTCCCCTTGGTTAATGGTCAGCCTTAATGATGGTGAAGATCCTCATTTTCGCAAAGCCGAATTTGATCCAACTTCTTGCCCTTCAGACTGCCCGCGTCCCTGTGAGTCGATTTGCCCAGCTCGGGCGATCGCCTTTGACCCTAATGGATTTTCGGGCGTTATTAATAGTCGTTGCTACGGGTGTGGACGCTGCTTGCCCATTTGCCCCATTGAAATCATTGAAACGCGATCGCATCGATTGACACCAGCGGCGATCGCACCTCTAGTTTTGACTGGGGTTGATGCTGTAGAAATTCATACTCAAGTAGGACGGCTAGAAGACTTTGCAAAACTGTGGGAGGCGATCGCCCCTCACACCTCTAGGCTTAAACTCATCGCTATTAGCTGCCCTGATGGCGAAGGATTGATTGATTATCTAAAGGTACTTTATAACCTGATTTCTCCGCTCCCTTGTGCGCTAGTTTGGCAGACCGATGGTAGACCCATGAGCGGTGATATTGGCGACGGTGCAACTCGGGCAGCCGTAAAGCTAGGACAGAAAGTTTTGGCTGCTGAATTACCGGGGTATGTGCAGCTTGCAGGTGGAACGAATAACCACACCATTAAAAAGCTGAGGATGCAAGGACTATTACGAGCATCGGGCAATAGGAGGGCGATCGCCGGGATTGCCTACGGCAGCTATGCTCGGGCTTTACTGTCTCCAGTTTTGGATCGACTGGAGGGTGCATCAAGGCATCCGCCCGCGCATCTACCCAAGCATCTACCGATTCATCAATCCATTCATTCATCCACCCGTCTTGAAGACTTCCCAGATCTACTTTGGGAATGCGTTCACCTTGCCCACACCCTAATTTCACCTTTGAAAACTATGCCATTAAAACCCGTTATTCCAGAAGTTTTGCCTCTGGCTGGAATCACTCAATAAACTAAGATTCCGACCCCCATTCAGAAGACCGACCACCGTCTGCTGCCATCAGGAACCTTGACCTTACTCCACATGACACTCAACGCTGCTAATTCTTTCGACGAACTTGATCAGCCTTCTGAGTCTGAAATAAAAATGACTCAAGAGACTGACACCACAGACTTTTTAGTTACAGATGATTTGGATCAGCTTTTAGAAATATTGCCCGACGAACTTTGTCACCAGCTTAAGCAGCATCCTAAACGCGAAAAACTGGTCGAGATTGTGCTGGATTTAGGGCGCTTGCCAGAAGCACGCTTTCCCGGTGAAACGGAATATCTGGCGGCAACGCCTGTGACCCGTGCCGACTTGGATTACTGCATTGAGCGAGTCGGCATGTTCAGCGGCGATAATCGCGCTGGCATTGAGCGTACCTTGCACCGCATTAGCGCTATGCGCAACCGGGCCGGTGATGTGATTGGTTTAACGTGCCGAGTGGGTCGCGCCATTTTTGGCACCATTAGCATGATTAGAGACTTGGTAGAAACAGGGCGATCGATTCTCATGCTGGGTCGTCCGGGTGTGGGTAAGACGACGGCGCTTCGAGAGATTGCCAGGGTTTTAGCCGATGACTTGGGCAAGCGCGTCGTGATTATTGACACGTCTAACGAAATTGCTGGAGATGGCGATATTCCCCATCCAGCGATCGGGCGTGCCCGGCGAATGCAGGTAGCCAGACCCGAACTTCAGCATCAGGTGATGATTGAAGCGGTAGAAAATCACATGCCGGAAGTTATCGTCATTGATGAAATTGGTACAGAGCTAGAGGCTTTGGCAGCCCGAACGATCGCCGAACGCGGTGTCCAACTCGTCGGCACTGCCCATGGCAACCGGATTGAAAACCTGATCAAAAATCCGACGTTGTCCGATCTGGTGGGCGGCATTCAATCGGTCACCTTAGGCGATGATGAAGCTCGTCGTCGGGGTAGCCAAAAGAGCGTCTTAGAACGCAAAGCTCCTCCGACATTTGACATTGCTGTAGAGATGCTAGAGCAACAAAAATGGGTGATTCACGAGGACGTTTCAGAAACGGTCGATAGTCTGCTCCGAGGACGGCAACCCAACCCCCAAGTCAGAGCAGTTAACGAGAAGGGTAAAACGATCATTACCCATGAGTTTCCCGATGCTCCTCATCCGCCCAACAGACCCTCATCGACGGGTGCTGCTGCTTTGCAGCCTAGTAGTCGCACCCGCGCTGGCGGCTGGCGGACTTCAGGACAAATGACGCCGCTCTCTTCCTATCGTCGTAACGATTTAGGTACAGACTCTAGCGCCTCTCAATCTTTTTTAGAGCGTCAGCCCGATCGCTCCTTCGATCGCCAGTCTGAGTTACAACAGTTTGATCAACTCCTCAATGACTCCCTTAACTTCACTCCCCAATTTGATGAAGTAGGCACTACCCGAGGAGCTAATGGTGAAGACTTGCCATTGCACGTCTATCCCTATGCCGTTAGTCGTCATCAGTTAGATCAGGTCATTCGAGCGTTAAATCTGCCGGTCATGCTAACGAAAGATATTGATGATGCTGATGCAGTTTTGGCGTTGCGATCGCATCTTAAGAACCATTCCAAGCTGCGTCACTTAGCCCAGAACCGTCAGGTTCCTATTCACGCAGTTAAGTCCAATAGTGTGCCCCAGATTATTCGTGCCCTCCAGCGAATGCTGCATATGGATGTTGCCGGTGAAGATGAGCCGATCAACATCAGTTTGTTTTCTCGCAATGGCGATGATAACGAGATTGAGGCGTTAGAAGAAGCGCGGCTGGCAGTCGAGCAGATTGTAATTCCTAAGGGGCAGCCTGTAGAGTTATTGCCGCGATCGCCCCAGGTTCGCAAGATGCAGCATGAACTAGTGGAGCACTATCGCTTGAAATCATCAAGTTTTGGGGAGGAACCGAATCGACGGCTCAGAATTTATCCCGCGTAAAAGTAGGGTGACTCTACAAAATTATCAAGCAATTGGCATCTTATTAACGAGCGATAGTTTTGCAGACTACCGCTCGTTAACTATTTATTAATCCGTTCATTACTCACAATCTAGTTAATAATTCTTTGTATTCATGAGCGAACATTTTGTAGGGGCGAAGCATTTGCATCAATATTCTGGAAACGCAGCCTAAATTTAAGTTCAAATGCTTTGCCCCTACCGCTAAATTCTCCCGTTATCAACAGAAAAATAAATAAATTCTAAGAAAATATCCAAAACATTCAAAAGTCTGGTACCAATATGGGGTGGTATTTATTACCTAAAATTTCCAACACAAGATCGAACCCTGGAGGTCAGGCTAAATGAATCTCATTGATCCACTTCTTAGAGAAGCCACAGAAAGGTTCAACTTGGGTAATGGTGCATCTCCCCTGTTCTCAAGTCTCCTATCGCTAATTGTTAATCCACAAAATGGCGGCATTGCCGGATTTTTTAGCCGCTTTCAAGACGCAGGTTTAGGAAATTTAGTCACATCTTGGATGGGACATGGTGATAACAACCCGGTTTCATCCAATCAGCTCGAACAAGTTTTAGGCGGAGATACGCTGAGTCGGCTAGCGGCTTCAGCAGGACTACCCGTCGCCGCAGCAGCTCCTGCCATAGCGTTTATGCTGCCCAAAATTATTGATTTCCTGACGCCCGATGGCGCAATCCCCAGTGCCATTCCTGCTTGGGCAAGTGCTTACCTGCCCGCTGGTTTATCTGGGTTAGCGGCTACCACCACAAGCAGCTTCACAGATAGCGATACGGATCGCAACCTCACTGCAAACTATCCCGATCCTGGTGTAGAAACGTCCCGGCGATCGGGTGCAGCGGTAATCGATCGCCCACCTGTTACTCCAGTTCGCACCGAAGGTGGTGGCTGGTGGAAGTGGCTGCTGCCCTTAGTTTTACTAGGGCTTTTGGGCTGGTTATTTTCTCAGTTCTTGGGTCGTAAGCCTGTTGAACAGACGGCTGTTGCACCCGCAGTTACGACTCCTGTTGTTCCTGCATCGCCTACGGTAACACCATCGCCTACGGTAACACCATCGACTGTTGCTGAAGTAGACCTCTTGAAGTCGTTGAACTTAAGCACCATCAACTTTGAAACGGGAAGTGCTACCATTACAGCCGACAGTCTGAATGTGATGGATCAGGACGCTGAAGCCATTAAAGCAATGCCCGCTGGAACGAAAATTGAAATTGGCGGACATACTGATAACACAGGCGATCCTAATTTCAATACAACTCTGTCACAAGACCGGGCGAATGCGGTGAAAGATCAGTTGGTTAAGTTGGGTGTGAATGCAGATATGCTGACGGCAAAGGGCTATGGCAGTACGAAGGCGATCGCCGATAACACCACGCCTGAAGGTCAGTTGAAGAATCGCCGAATTGAGTTCGTAGTGGCTCCCTAATTAATCAACAAACCGCTTTAGAGTTTGAATTAGAGAAGTAGAAAAGCGCTACTGAATCGTAAACAGTTTCAGCGGCGCTTTTTGTTGAAATTTTGGCGTTGCTGAATAAAAGTATGAATTCCTAAATCTGCCCTCACCCTAGCCCTCTCCCAAAAGGAGAGGGGACAGGAGTTCTAGCTCCCTTCTCCCTAGGGAGAAGGGTCGGGGATGAGGGCAAATCATACATCGATTCAGCAACGCCGAAATTTTTATAGAAATTTTTATTGAGTTAACCTTGCCGTTGTTACTGCATCGATCGATCGCAGCGCACTACCCCAAACAGCATAGCCTTGAGAGCTTAAATGTAAACCATCGGTTGTGAACTCACGGCGCAATGTGCCATCGGTGTCAGCAAAGGCAGAAGTTAGCGCCAGATAGCTTACTCCTTCTTGCCCAGCTAATCGGGAAATTTGTTGATTGAGTAGAGTGGTGCGATCGCTGGAAATGTTTGCCAAACGGGTTGGCAACACTGAGTTGATCATGATTTGAGCTTGGGGATGAGCTTGACGCAAACGCTGCATAATTTTTTGCAGATTCGCCAAAATCTCCTGATCCGTTTTACCGTTCCTCAAATCATTCACACCGACCATGACATAAATGGTGTCGGGGCGCACTTGATCTAGCGCAGACAGCCGCTGCAACACTCCGTTCGTGGTATCTCCAGAAATACCTTGATTCAGATAAAAGCGATCGCTCGACAATTGCTCGCTTGGCAACCATTGGCTAATCGAATCACCCAGAATCACAGTCAGCCGATTAATGCCCTGTCCTTTTGACATTGCGGTAGCTTCGTGTTTCAGCAAAGCCAGCCATTGTTCGTGGGTGACAGCCTGGGAAGCATTCGTCCACACATCCAAAAAGCTGTTGGCAGGTAGGCGAGTGTAGGTCTTCCCTTGGCGCAATGCCTCTAGCCGCTGTTGATAAAGTTGGCTGCTTGATCTAGGGCTGATGTAGTTTGCCCAGTTGGACTGTAAAAGATTAGGTTGAACTAAAGGCTGAGGCAGGTAGGGATTGGCAGCCAGATTGTCAGGAAGTAAGGCGGGAAGGGCGGGTTCACTGACGGAAATAGGTGTGGCGATCGGCGCGGCGGCGACAACTGGACTAAATTCAGGACAAGGACTGCCGCCCACAGCGCTTTCAGGAGGGCTGGATGCTTTGGAAATTGTCTTGCAGGACAAGGGCGCAGAGGCTGGAACGGAGCTGAAGACGAACGGCACCACAGGTTGCACCGTTCCTGGCTTAGTCACACTAGCGATAAGAAGAGACAGATCCGGCATGATGAAATAGCCGATGAACGACCAGAGGAAGTTATATTTTCATCTTTCAACGAACTTCTCTGGTGTTCAGGACATTCTCGGCAATAGTTCAATGCCTTGCCCCCTAATTCATTAATATAAGGGAGTAGATTGCGATCGCCCCCATGCCTAACCCTGGAACTAACACTGAAGAACTGCAAGCCCGTCTGGAAACCTTTCGGTTTGCAAACTACAACTTGCGCCTTCAGCCCTTGCAAACGGCTGAGGATTTGAATCGATTTTGGGTAGAGCATGATCCAGATCTGTTAGATGAGTTAGAACAATCGATTACAAGTTCTTTAGAAACCGAAAAACACCTCTTCACAGGGCATACGGGCTGCGGCAAGTCAACGCTATTGGCGGAACTGCGCCATCGCCTAGATTCACGCTACTTTGTGGTTTTGTTTTCTGTTGCAGACCTGATTGAAATGGCAGATATTAACCATGTAAATATTCTGTTCACCATTGCTACGCAAATGATGGAAGTTGCAGAACAGAAAAATATTGCCATTAAGCCTTCGACAAAAAAAGCATTTTATCGTTGGTTCGGTCATCACACAAAGGTGGAGACGAGTCAGCTAGAAGCCAGCTTAGATGCGGGCTATGAGGTTGGGGGCGGGTTGAATTTAGGAGATTTGATCGCCAAATTTTGGGTATCGCTGAAGGGCAATATGAAGGCGAATGCGGTGATTCGGGAGGAAATTAAAACTGAATTTGACCGCAAAATTTCTGATTTAATCGGTCGGATTAATGAGATCGCATCGGTGATTCAAGCAGAGTGCGATCGCCCCATTCTTGTGATCATTGACGACTTAGACAAGCTCAACCCAGATCTTGCTGAAAAGGTCTATGGTAACAACATTCAGCCGCTCTCCCAACCGCAGTTTCGGATTATCTACACCATTCCTATTTTTATCCTGCGGGACGTCAAACTGCGAAAGTTGCTCGATGCCAGTACTGACAAGATTCACACGATGCGGGTGTCAAAGTTTTTTGCCAAAGGAGACAGCCATCGGCTTCATCCAACGCCCGTTAACCCTGGGCTGGTTAAAAGTTTTGAAGACATTCTCGATCGCCGTTTATCACCAGATTTAATCGACCCGGAGATTAAATACAAGCTAGTCCTCAAAAGCGGTGGTGTACTACGGGAAATGATTCGGTTGGCGAGTCGTTGTTGCGACAAGTGTTCAGTGCGGCTTCAGCGGGCATTGCGAAAATCTGAGGCGATCGCCCCTGTGAAAATTGATGCGGAAATTTTAGAGCAAGTGTTAACCGATTTTCAGATTGAATATGATGAGCCGCTAGGACAAAAAGACTACGATCTGCTGAAAGGGATTTACGATCAGGGAAAGCCTCAAGATACAGAAAATCAGAGGTTTTTAGATTTGTTGCATGGGTTGCATATTTTGGAATATCGTAATGCCAAGCTTTGGTATGACTTAAATCCTATCGTCATTGATTTATTGCGTCAGGAAGATGTGATACCCCAACCTAGCGAGCCATGAATCAATCCGATGAACTACAAAATGAAAATGCCTATGAAGAACTGGTGACGGTGATTGAATCCAGTCAGGGAACGCTGGCGCTATTAATTGCAGTCTGTGATAGTCGAACACTGCGATCGCAAATTATCGATCGATATGAACGTGAACTACTCCCTAACATTTACACAGTGCGTTTGCAGCTTAACCAAAAAGAACCTAGTCTCAGAGCCGCCATTGATCATTGGCTGACCACTAACCCTTGGGTGAAAGAGCAACAGCGCCCCATTGTGTTAACGGTGACAGGAGCAGAAGATTTGTTGTGGCTGAACCTGCGATCGGATGATGAGGATGCAACGCAGCTAGACAAGTTTTATGGCTATTTGCAATGGACTAGGGAAGGATTGCGCGAGTTTCCTTACCCGATCGTGCTGTGGGTGACGCGCCGAATTTTGCGCACCATGAGCCGCAAGTCGCCGGATTTTTGGAGCTGGCGGCGGGGAGTTTATCGGTTTGTGGGAGATGACGCGGTAGGGATGCAACCTGTGGGGCGAATGCCTGAACCTGCCCGATCGCTACCTGATGAGTCGGACGACTTTGGGTTAGCGCTGGCGGATGTGCAAGAGTTGATTGATCAAACGGAGGCTAAGCAGGGGAAAGATGCGGTGAGTTTGGCAACGCTATATGACCGTTTGGGGCAGGCGTACGTGCGGCGAATTGAGCGGGGAGAGGCGACAGATTTGGAGCGGGAGAAGGAGTTAGCGATCGCCAGTTTTCAGAAGGCGTTAGTGCTTGAGGAGCGGTTTGGGTTGGCAGCAGAGCGAATGGATACTTTGCGACGGTTGGGGAATTTTTATAACTCACAGTCGCAGTATTATGAGGCGATTGCGTTTTATGAACAGTCTTTGGAGATTGGGAGGGAATTGGACGATCGTAATGGTGAAGCAACTTCTTTAAGGTGCTTGGGAAATGTTTACAATTCACTTGGAGAATACCCACGAGCTATCAAGTTTCTCAACCAATCGCTAGAAATCTTTCGGCAGATTGGCGATCGCATGGGTGAAGCAAAGTCTCTAAACAATCTGGGCAATGCTTCCTACTCACTTAGACAATATCCTCAAGCCATTGAGTTTTACCAGCAATCGTTAGAAATTAAACGTCAGGTTGGCGATCGTAACGGCGAAGCAGGTAACCTAATTAATCTTGGCAATGTATACAACGATTTAGGACAATATCAGAGTGCTATCGAGTTATACCAGCAAGGTTTAGAAATAGTTCGACAAATAGGTAATCGTAACTGGCAAGCAAATGCTTTATGTGGATTAGGGATTGCCTACAAGTCAATCGGAAATTATTTACAAGCTATTGAGTTGTATCAACAGTCGCGAGAAATCAATCGTCAGATTGGCGATCGCAATGGTGAAGCCCTAGCCCTTCGCAACTCTGCCGGAACCCTAGCTAAACTTAATGATCACTGGCAAGCCTTACACAATTATCAGCATGCACAACAAATTTATGAAGAACTCCAACTAGAACATGAAGTCAAAAAATGTAAAACAGCCATTCATCAACTCAATCAAATCCTCATAGAAGATTCCTATTGAAACGTCTAATATTCCTGGCATCTTAAAGCTGCCAGGAATCTTTGAATCTCGCCATGACTTAGGATGAATATATGCCAAACATTATTGAAATTCCCGTAGAACTCGTTCACTTTCAACTGCCTGAAGCCGTCCACAAGCGACTTCAGTTTTTGCTCGATCGCCAAGATAGGGGCGAAGCATTGACCCAGGCTGAACGACAAGAAGCAGAAGGTTTAGTAGAGTTGGCAGAATTTCTATCTTTGCTACGGTTGCGATCGCAGCAGGGCAGAGGAAACGAGTAAATGTCTATATGATTCATTAATCTCATAGACTATAGAGACGAGGAAAAACTTATAGGAGTTGCCCACTGTGCTTAATCTTCGGAAAAGCTATGTTTTAGATGAAAATCAGAAGGCGATCGTTGTTCAAATGCCCATTAAAGAGTTTGAACAAATTGAGGAAATTCTAGAAAATTATGGTTTGGTGAGTTTAATTCTAGAAAATGAAGAAAGCGAAAGATTTTCTAGGGCTGAAGCCTTAACTTACTGCCAAGCTCTGAAGAATACTCATGTGAACAGTTGAGTACATCCAGAAATTTCTGAAAGAACTCACATCGAAATAAAATTGGGGCGATCGCCTCAAAGCAATATGTGAACGTGTTAGACACTTCAACAAACATCTAAATATTCTTGCAAAGCTTCTGCATCAGAAAACACGCCTTGAATCATCATTACGGAACAAGGCGCATGGTGCAATACATAGCTACTGACACTGCCCAACAGCATTTCACGCAATCCCGATCGCCCTCGTCGTCCCATCAAAATAGCATCTGCTTTCCAGCTTTCCGCAGTCTCACAAATTTTTTTGCCAGGATCACCGGAGCTTTGGGAGTACTCGGCGGGAATGTTTAAAGCGGCGGCTTGTTGAGTTAGCGATCGCAAAAAATCAATGCCCTCTTGCTCAGATCGTCGGAGCTGCTCAGTATACAGTTGAATCGTTTCTTCGTACAAAGCAGGATAAGCATCGGCACTAGGATACATTGAGTAGGGATACCCTTGACCGGATGAATTAAGAACATGGAAAAGCATCAGCGAAGCATGGGTCGATTTTGCTAATGCTAATGCTTCATCTAAAACATGTTGATGGGTTTCGGAACGGTCGAGAGCAACTAGAATTTTTTGTATCATAAATTCCTTCAGTGGGCTAAATTTTGCATAAGGAGGCTTTTAACGAGAGACTTAGAGCGTGTTTTAAAACCCTGTGATCCTCCCTAACCCTCCTTAATAAGGAGGGAAGCGACCTGCTCAAAGTCCCCCTTTTTAAGGGGGATTAGGGGGACCTCCAAGACTAAAGCGCTTACTAATGGGACTTTTAAAACACGTCCTAAGCCATCATGGCAAATTGTTCAACTTTGCTCGCTTTTAAGTGGAGAGAATTTGGGGTCTGAGCTAGCAGCACTGAGCAAGGAGCTTGCTCAGCAAACTGAGTCGGTGGATTGGCATCATTTTGATTCAAATCATGCTGACCCAATAGGATGAGATCGGCACCCCAACGATTTGCTAAGTTGCAAATCACATGATCATGATCTCCATGAAGCTGCGCGACGTCAGAAGCAAGTCCCTCTGTTTTTGCAGTTTTGTGGAGCAATTGCAACGCATCCATACCTAAATTCTGTGCGGCATTGGGTGGCAGCACCTGGAGTAGCATCAGTCGTGCGTGGTTTTGTTTTGCCAAAACCAGTGCTTTTTCAAAAGTAGACTGACTCATCGCATCAGAGTTGTCCATTGTGACTAGGATTCTGTTAAACATTAGAGTCTCTTATGTGTTGTTTTTAATGTTGCCAACAATCAATTCAGATAAAGCTCTAACACTCACTCACTATCTTACTCAACAGCCACTCACTCAACAGCCACTCACTCAACAGCCACTCACTTAATCGCGATCAATCGGCGTGCTGCTTTGTAGATACTAGGGTATCTTTTTCTTCTAGCGTAATCGCCTCGGCTCGCACCTTTCCCTGCACTACGAAAACCGAACATGGCGCATGGTGGATGACGTAATTACTAACGCTTCCCATGAATAGTTCGCTTAACCCTGTTCTGCCTCTCCGCCCCGTTACAATTAAGGTTGCACCCCAATCTTTGGCGAGGTCGCAAATGACGCGACCGGGGTTGCCAATGTTTTGAGTCAGTTCAACCGTTACCCCTGTCGCTTCTTGGGCTAGCGATCGCAGCATTTCTAGCCCACGGTTTTCGGCAGCTTCCCACTCTTTTTGATACTGCTGCAACAGCTCATCGGTGATGATGGGGTAGTAATAGGGAATGTAGCTCCGGGGAAGTTCTGGATGGTTTTTCTCTTCGGGAGTCATCACATGCAGTAGCATCAGACTGGCTCCCGTCTTACGCGACAAATCTAGAGCCTCATCAAAAACCACTCGGTTCATGAACGAATCATCTACTGCCACCAAGATTTTGTAGAGCATATAAACCTGCCTTTGCATAACCTTTCGTCCGATAGTTTTATTTTTATCGCAACACTTTGAGGAACTTGTGAGGAAAAGGAAACCTACCAGTGAAAGATTTTTTCTCTTATGTATTTCCTTAGAGAGATTCTATTTTTTGAATACACAAATCCGCAGCTTCTTCACTAGGATGAATGAGGGTATGAGGGATACCGCTCTGACGGACAGCTTCACCTATTTGAGGGCTATGACTCACTACGATAAGTTGAGGAAATAGTAATTGCCCGTACCCGCTAATAAACTCAATCTGAAGCCGAAATAATCCGGGCTGAAAGTGAGGATTAAGCGCTCCATCATACTCAAACTTACTCAACATTATTTGAAAAGCATTAACACTCTGAAGATTAAGTGGAGCATTGTCAACGGTCTTGGCTCGCAGAACGGGGATGAACTCAGTAAAAGGAATGCGAACCGTAATCCAAGTCTCTGCAATGGTATCGAATGAATGACAATGGGCAACGCCATCCCACCGGGATTCAGTACGAAGCATGAATTTATAGCGGTTACCGTCGCCTTTAACGCGCAGAGCAACGCCATCGTAAGCAGAGAGATCGATCGCTGGTTCAAAGTTACGAGTGCGAACTGAAGCAAAGCCACCAGAATTGGCGATCGAAACATTGCCTGAGAATTCGGCGATCGCGTCTCTAAAACGAATGCTGCTCTCACTGACGCCCCCCATCACCACGTCATCCAGTGCGCCCCAAACTTCTTTAAGGTTGCTGGAATATTGGGTGAAATCGAACAAGGGTGAATGAGTCTGTCCAAAGCCAGATGTTGCTAGAGCCTGGATAAATTGGGGGGTTGAATCAGCAGCATCAATCAAGATAGCGGTTGTTTGTTGAAGCGTATCGGCAGTAAGGGGCTGATCGGCAGTGAAAGGGAGCACGCGCAATCTCTGCAAGGCATCGCCTTCCGTCATCTTCTGTGTCACCTGTTGAGCGATCGCCCCTGTACCGCCCACCAAAACCGTCTTTGTGTCAGAATTTGTCATGTTTGCAGAAGGGGTGATCATTGAGGCACTATCAACTTTAGGATGAGGGCGGCTGCCAAACCACTGTTGGAACCAATCTAAATCGCTAAGAAATGGGACAGCTCCATAGTAGGACAAGGTTTTTACAAATCTTCCCAGATCCCATGTAGGGTTTTGCTGAGGCATGATCTCCTCCCATTCATTACATTGGTTAATACTCTTATCTTAAGACAGCCCGCAGTGTCAGCACAGCGTTAAAGGTTAGAGACTGTTAAAGGTTAGGGCGTGTTAGAGATTAGAGCATAGATGCGGGTATCCTACCTCTGGCAACTTCGGTGAACAAATCGTGGGCGATATGAACGAACCTTCTTCCTCGTTGCAGTTGGGATTAGCAGCGCTGAAGCGTCAAGATTACGCCGAAGCGATCGCCCTTTTAGAAAGCGTCCAACAGTCAACGCCCAACGCGCCTACTCGGGCAAGGGCAGAGATGGGGTTGGTTAAAGCCTACGCTCAAACAGGCGAGCAAGAACGAGCCAGCATCCTCTGTCTGTCGCTCTGTAGCCATGCCAATTCACAGGTGCAAGGTTGGGCAAATCAAACTCTGGCAGATTTGAATCAGCGATCGGATTCTGAGGCAAACCTTGGGGCGGAACCTGCCGCAACCGACCTGACAGGCTTCGTCCCTTTTACTGACGCACCCCATCAACGACAGGCGATCGCCTTAGTAAAGCCCACTGGTAAAACTAATCGAAGCATCGTTCCCTTGCCCCCTAAATCTGAAGATGCTTTCAATCCAGCTATTCCAGAAGCACCCGTCGAGACAGAGGCTTATCTGCCCCTAGAGCAAGAGCCCCAGACGGATCTGGAGCCGAATGTAAGCGCAATTCAAATGGGACTGACCTGGAAACAGGCGGGTAGGGCAAAAAAATGGACGAACTTGGGCAAGGTCGATTTTTCTAAACTATGGGGCGTTGAAGGGCTGACTGTTGCCGGGTTTTTAGGCAGCGTGTGCGCCTTTCCCTGGGTGGTGCAGGGCACATTGAACTGGATTCTATGGCAGATTAGTTGGCCGATTGACTTGCGGCGTTTTGCAGCATTCCACAACAATTTTACCTTGGGGTTGGTGACGCTATTGCTGATTTTATTGGCGGTTTCTCCGTGGCTCTTCGGTACTTTGTTGGCAAAAACCTATCAACTCCAGTCGCTCACACTGCCAGAATTGCAGCGCCACAGCCCAGAAGCAGCGCGATTGCTCAAACGGGTTTGTGGACAGCGGCGGCAGACGATTCCTCGGTTAGGCTTGCTGCCCGATGCGGCTCCGTTGACGTTCACCTACGGCTATTTGCCAAACCGTGCTCATATTGTGGTGAGTCAGGGGCTACTGGAGCAGTTGAGTGATGATGAAATTGCCGCTTTTTATGCAGTCGAATTAGCGCACATTGTTCATTGGGATTTTGCAATTCTGTCTTGGATTACTTTGGTAGCGCAGTTGCCCCACTGGATTTATGGGCAGGTAGCAACCTGGGGCGATCGCCAACGCGATCGCGTCTTACAAACCCTCGCCGTTACGGTTTCTTCATTGGCTTACGGGCTGTATCGTTTTCTGCGTTTACCGGGGCTGGCGCTGGCTCGAATGCGCCATTACTATAGCGATCGCACTGCCACTGAGTTGACCGGAAACCCCAACGCCCTGACTCGTGGGTTGATCAAAATGGCGATCGGCATGAACCAAGATATTCAGCAGCAGGGGTATACCAGTCCTTTGTTAGAGAGTTTAGATCTACTCATACCAGTCGGCGCAAGTCAGGCGCTCAAAGGATTACCCAGCCCCGCATTATTGGAATGGGATCGGAGCAATGCTTATCGTCAATGGTTGGCAGTCAATAATAGTCATGGGGCATTGGGCGATCGCCTACATTTGTTGGGAATGTATGCCAAGCACTGGCGGTTAGAGAGTGAGTTGGAGTGGGGGATAATCGATCGCCAAAACAATCGCCAAAACAATCGCCAAACCGATGATCGACGATTCTTATTGCAAGCAGCTCCGTTTTTAGGAATTGTGGCAGGGCTGGCGATCGCCCTGAGCTTTTGGGGCTTGGGATGGATAGCAGATAAAGCAGGCTGGTTAGGACTCAGTTGGCTTTGGGGCGATCAATCGATTTTAATTGGCTCTCTGCTGATTGGTTTCAGTACTGGCACATTCTGGCGCATCAACACATTTTTTCCAGACATCAAACGCAACCTTCAAATCACTTCTGACTTATTACCTTTGCTCAGCAACCCAACGGCATTACCGATAGATAGTCAGCCTATTCGCATACAGGGCAATCTGTTGGGGCGCAAAGGATTGAGGAACTGGCTGCACCAAGATCTACTGCTCCACACCGAAACAGGATTAATTCGGCTACACCATACTTCTAACCTGGGCATAGTTGGAGATTTGATGCCACAAACCATTCGTCCCCAACAACTCATGAATGAGCGGGTCACGGTGACAGGCTGGTTTCGGCGGGGCGTTTCACCCTGGATTGATGTAGAAACGATTCAGGCAAAGCGGGGCACGACCTTGCGGAGCGAACATCCGGTCTGGTCTACAACACTAGGGGCGATCGCGGCGATTCTAGGCATTTATATGATTTTCAAAGGTGGAAATTTTTAGAATGCTGCCTGGTTCTAACTTGTATCTCTTTTTTCTCTTCCTTCTTTTTAAATTCGTTGAAGGATGGTTATTGACAAAAAATCAGTAGGTGAAAAGTCTTGCACCTACCGATTAGCGGAGTATTCTAAATATCAAGCCTGAATATCGAGCCTGAATATCAAGCCTGAATATTAAGACTGCGAGAGTTCTTAGTCTAGGAAGCCCATCAGGTTTTCGCTGTCGTCAACATCGTTGGAGGCGATCGGGCGACCACCGGGCAGCAGACTGGCTTCTAAAAGCTTGGGGTCGCTAGTAATGACGGGGCGACCGCCGGGAAGGGTTAAATCATCACGAAAGGTCATGGTGTCGGCAAAGACGGGGCGATGACCAGGCAGCGCGTAGTCCATGACATGGAGATGGCTAGCGGCGATCGGGCGACCGTTGAGAATGGTGCCAAAGACTTCTAGGTGGCTGACTCCGATAGGGCGAATGCCTGCCTCGGAATATGTTTCAGCAATTTCAAAGGTATCTTCGCCAACGGGACGTTCAGCAGCTTTACCCGCCGTTCTAACTTGAATTTCGCTCTTAGTCTTGACTGTCGAAGCTTTGGCTTCTGGTTTTTGAGCCAGGTCTAGTTTGCCTGCTTTGGTATCGCCGTTTGTAATTTGTTCTGCCATAGTTCCCTCCACTTGACCTGCCTTGCCTGCGTTATTTGTATCTTGGGTAGCAGCAATCGGGGTTCTTGTCCGACCACCACTTCTGCTCACTGCCATAAACTATTGCCCATAAACCCGCTGGGAATCAACTAAAAGCTATAAATCGGATTGGAAATTTAGTTTCTAATTGTTGCTTGATCTTGCTTGATCAAAGCAGATCTTCAGTCTGCCCTTCAGGGATCATTATAGGTGCAGAGGGTGACGCATCTTTGAGTCCCTACGATTGAATCGCCTGATAGATGTAATAAGTTGCCATAGGGATAATGGTGGCAAGGGCTAACAGAACCACGACCAAAATGGTGGCGCTGCGATCGTCGGTTTCTTCGGCAGTGGCGAAGGTGCCTTCGGTGTTGGTGGTGTCGATGACGACGGGAGGGCCGGGGTCGGGTTCTCCAGTAAGGACGGCGATCAGGCGATCGCTAGCATCAGAAAAAGCCTGGTTATACTTGTTGCCGTCGCGCAAGGGCACCATCAAGGTTTCCTGGGCAATGCTGTCAGATGTTTCTAAGGGCAGGTTTGCCTGTACCGCTTCGCCTGCTTTAATGGCGACGGAGTTGGTGACGTTATCTAGCACTAGCAGTAATTGGTGGGCTTGGTCGGCGGGGCTAGGAAACCATTTCTGAAAAAGTTCACTGGTAAATGTCTCAACGGTTTCGCCGTAGTCTAAACGGTGAAAGGTGATCAGGCGGACTTCATCACCCGTTGCTTTGGCTAAATTTTCTAGCTTGGTGGCTAATTCTCCTTGAGTCAGGCGGCTAAAGACTCCGGCTTGGTCAAGCACCCAAGTGGGGTCGCCTGCTTTAAGATTGGGCATACTGTAGACGCCTGTGGCATGGGCGGCGGGGATGCTTGCCATCCATAGCCCTGCTGTTAGCACTAATCCCAAGCAAGATAGGAGCAAGTTAGATAGTCCTATTACTAAGATGTTGGCTCGACCTAAAGGGTTTTTCATTTTGATTTATTCCGTATGATTTTTTTTACAAATCTTACCAAATAAAGGCTTACAGGGTGTGATCTGTATCGAGTGAAATTGGAACTTCTTCCCGGATGATACATCCCGTACCTAGGAGTGGTAGCTTACTGTTGATACATATTGATGAAGTCCCAGCTCTAAGAGGATATTTGAAAAGTATCGCCAATCATCGGTAGGAGCGTGGCATTCGGCACAAAAGTTCTCGGACTCACCAAAAAGTGGTCGTCCAAATGCCGCGCCCTTACACCTGATGTTACCTCGACAACTTTTCAAACATCCTCTAAGATTTCTTGTTGCAATAGTGGTAACCGTCTACTTTAATTTTGCCCCCTTGTCTATTCTGGAACTATGTCCACCGTTAAGCCTTCCGCCAAACCTGATTTGGCAATGCTGCCTTTATCAGGACAGCCTGACCCCATTCAGCTCGATAATATTAAGGCACAACTCGATCTAGTGCTGTTGGCACTAGAGGGGTTGGCTAATATTGGTTCTGAAGCCATTCTTCAGGCAGCGACTGAGTTGAATTTGGCGGATGTCGTAGCGGATCGGGTGGCGCTGTGGCGGCTGCGGCAGTCTAGCCCGCTGCGGAAAGGGCAGGGGCGAAAACGGCTGGATGTGGAGGAGGCGCGATCGCTGGTTTTAATCATCTGTCATTTGGCGAAGCAGCAGCAGGAGTTAATTCGGCGGGCGGTGGCGTTGCTAGAGCAGTTGACTGAGCAAAACCGGGAGCCGCATCAGGTGGTGTTGTTAGGGGATTATTTGGATCGCTTTAGTAATGCCTATCAAGAGCGCATGGAGGAGGGCGAGAATACGCCTCAGACTCAATTAACGCAGTTGGCGCTCAGGCTATTAATTGATTTGTTATTTTATAGTTCTCCTAGTGGGGCGAGAAGGCTGTGGTTGGCTTTGATGGATCGGGCGGCTAATTAATTGGACAGCTTCAGCAAAAGAATCTTTTAGATTTAGAAATGAGACGACCCCTAGGTTGTCGGTACAGATCATCAGTTGTTTTTCATCTTTTGGGTTGTTATGTCATCTTCTGTTCTGCGGCGATATACTCCTCCAACCTGCACCCTCGAAGTAGCGGCGATCGGGTCTGCTCTATCGCGTTGGACTGAGCGAGCGGTGCTAAAGAATTTGCGGTTTGAGTTGAGTTTTGATGATCCGACGATTACTTCGGATCATCAGATGACGATTCGGGGCGATCGCCATCAGCTTGAGGCGCTCTGGGAAGCGGTTTCAGGTTACGTACAAACAATTCTGCTTCAGCCTGTAGAGGCTTTGAGCCAGAATGAACCCGTTGATCGACTCGGCAATCTGGCTGGCAATCTGACTGGCAATCTGGCAGAAGAAAACGACTCAGCGGCTCGTCTGTACGAGGCTGGGATTAATCTTCAGCCTCAAGGCAGGTTAAAGCATGAGTTGCACTTAGGAACGTTGGCAAGCGAAGAAGCTGCGGTCATTCCTCTGACGACTTTGCAATTATTTGACTTGGCAAATGCTTTGGATGAATATCACGCCGAGGCGTTAACTTTGCCCAGTTTGGGGCGTCCGCGTTGGTTAAAGATGGCGCCCACAAATTGGATGCAGGTGGCGGCGGCAGCGGTTTTAGTGGTGGGGGTTTCGGTGCCGATGGTCAAGTTTGTGACGGATCTTTCTGCGCCTCAGACGATGACGGCTTCCACTAAAGATGTCGAACTGAGCACGGCTCAGAGAGCCGGAGATTTGCCTGCGCCTTTAGCTCCAGGAACAACGCCGCCACCTTTGACTTTAACTCCGCTGAAACCGCCGTCGCCGCCGCCTGTAGGAACCGTTTTTCCGGCTCCGGTGCCAGGTGTGGCTTTGGCTCCAGTCATCCCTTCTGCGCCTGTACAGGTTCCGGTGCAGCCGACTACGATTGAAATTCCAGGAGAGCCTAGCTTTCCAGCAATTCCTGATAGTCCCTCTACAGATCTGGCAGATCCGGCGGCTCCGCCTCGGTTGGCAGGGACAGATGATTCGGGTGAGGCGATCGCCCAGTCTACGCCCCAATCTCCCGATGCTTCTAATGACGTTGCCAACGAGCTAGCCGCAGCCGAACTTGCGACACCCGAACCTAGTGCAAATGGGCGATCGGCAAGTCCCGCTTCCAGCAACCAGGCGGATGAAGTAAAAACCTATTTCCAACAAAAGTGGCAGCCACCGGAAGAGTTAACTGAAAGGTTGGAATATCGGCTATTGTTCAATTCAGATGGATCACTGCAAAGAATTCTGCCGTTGGGAAATGCTTCTGAAAACTTTCTCGATCGCACCAATATGCCGCTGTTAGGTGAGCCGTTTGTTTCGCCCACAACAGATGGTAAGAATCCCCAAATTCGTGTGGTGTTAGAGCCAGATGGCAAAGTCCAAACGTTTTTGGAGTATGCCAATTAATCTGGGTGATCTGAAACATTGATCAAGGCTAGGTCTGTTATGCTCAAAATCTAAACCCAGTAGCGGCACTCTTTATGATTACTCTGGATACGCCCCGTAGCAGCCAGCGCGATTGGCTACCTATCATTCGAGAATTCGAGGGAGTTCTGGGCAAAAGTGGGGTAGTGAAGCGGCGAGAGGAACTGCTGGTTTATGAGTGCGATGGATTAACCAGCTATCGACAGCGCCCAGAAGTGGTGGTATTGCCTCGGACGACGGAGCAAGTAGCGGCGCTAGTGAAGATTTGCGATCGCCACAACGTTCCCTTCATCGCTCGTGGAGCCGGGACTGGACTATCGGGCGGCGCGTTGCCTGTGGAAGATTGCGTCCTAATTGTGACCGCTCTAATGAAGCAAATTCTAGAAGTCGATTTAGACAATCAGCGGGTCGTGGTGCAGCCTGGAGTGATTAACAATTGGGTGACGCAAGCCGTCAGCGGCGCGGGCTTCTACTATGCGCCCGATCCTTCCAGTCAAATCATTTGCTCCATTGGCGGCAACGTAGCAGAAAACTCTGGCGGCGTTCATTGCCTGAAGTACGGCGTGACGACGAATCATGTTTTGGGGCTAAAGATTGTTATGCCTGATGGATCAGTGGTAGACGTAGGCGGCAAAATTGCTGAAATGCCGGGGTATGACCTCACCGGGGTTTTTGTGGGTTCGGAAGGAACCCTGGGGATTGCCACAGAGATTACTCTGCGAATCCTCAAGGCTCCTGAAGCAATTCATGTGCTGTTGGCAGACTTTACCAGCGTGGAAGCAGCGGGACAAGCGGTATCTGACATCATTAGTGGGGGCATTATTCCGGGCGGCATGGAAATGATGGATAACTTCAGCATTAACGCAGTTGAAGACGTTGTTGCCACGAATTGCTATCCACGGGATGCGATCGCCATTTTGTTAATCGAAATTGACGGCACAGAAATAGAAGTAGCAGCAAATAGTGAGCAGGTCGCAACCATTTGCCGTCAGAACGGGGCGCGCAACATCACTACTGCCATTGAACCCCAAGAGCGGTTAACGCTGTGGAAAGGACGGAAAGCGGCGTTCGCAGCCATGGGCAAAATCAGCCCCGATTATTATGTTCAAGATGGCGTGATTCCCCGGACTCAGCTTCAGTATGTGCTACGCGAAATTGAGACACTGAGCGAAAAACATGGTTATAAAGTTGCCAATGTTTTCCATGCGGGTGATGGCAACTTGCATCCGCTGATTCTTTACAACAACGCCATTCCTGGACAGTTGGAGCAAGTCGAAGCGCTGGGCGGTGACATTTTGAAGCTCTGCGTTGAAGTAGGGGGCAGCATCTCAGGAGAGCATGGCATTGGGGCAGATAAACGCTGCTATATGCCGAATATGTTCAGTCCCACCGACCTCGAAACCATGCAGTGGGTACGGCAGGTCTTTAACCCTAAAGGACTGGCAAATCCAGGAAAAATATTTCCCACACCGCGCACTTGTGGCGAGGCGGCGAGGGCGCAAGCGAATTTTCCTCACGTTGAGCAATTTTAAAAGAGCCGTTCCAGTCTAAAATTCAATCTTGGGTGATGCATTGAGCGAGGTATAGAATCATACTTGTGGGAGGAAATGGTAGACATTTCATGCTTATTCGACCTCTAGACCGCTTGATTGCTCGGATTTCTCGAAGAGTTCCCCTCCAAACTTTTCTGACAGTCCCTTTTTTGCTGCAAATTGTCGCTGTTGCCGGACTTACAGGTGGTTTGTCTTGGCTGAATGCTCAAAAATCTGTTTACGAACTGACGGCTAAATTACAAGATGAAATTAGTTCTAGCATTTTGCTTGAGCTAAAAACTTATTTGGAAGCACCTCAATTAGCTACTCGCATTAATAATGATGCAGTACAGTTAGGGCAACTGAACCTGCAAGATATGCCGTCGCTGGAGCGCTACTTATTTACGCAGTTAACTCAGTTCAAGTCGATTAGCGGCATTTGGATTGGGACAGAGGAAGGCAGCTTTCGGTCAGTCAATCGGCGGGGGCAACTGCGGCTGCAAAAATCAGATAGAGCGGATGAGGGGATGGTTTATGACTATGAGTTAAATGGAATGGGCGATCGCGGCAAGCTGCTCGCCTCTTTTGCCAACCCGTCGGCGCAAAAAATGAAGTGGTACGATGCCGCTGTGGCTGTTCGCAAGCCGATTTGGAGTCCAATTTTTCAAACTGCTGATAATCAAGACTTGTCGGTCAATGCTAGCTTTCCTATTTACGATCCAGAGACGGGCGATCTTTTGGGTGTGACTTCGGCAGGCGTAGTCCTTTCTAAAATCAATGCCTTTCTCAAAAACTTACAGGTCAGCGAGTCGGGGTTGGTGTTCGTAGTGGAGCATGATGGCAAGCTGATTGGCACATCGGCATCTCAACCCGTTTCTCGTTTTGAGGGAAAAGGGGATGGAGTAAGGATAGAGCGAATTAATGCAGCAGATAGTCGTGACCCCTTAATTAAAGCAACGGCTCAGTTTTTAATTAAACGCTACGGCGACTTTACCAGGGTGATTGCCGATCAGCGCTTAAGTTTTATCAACAATGGCGGTCGCAATTTTGTAAAAGTTGTGCCCTTTCGAGATGAGCTAGGACTCAATTGGTTGATTGTGGTAGTGGTACCCGAAAATGATTTTATGGCGCAGATTAATACCAATACGCGCACTACGTTTTGGCTCTGTGCAGGGGCAGTGTTCGGCACGTTGCTATTGGGGGTGATTGGCTCGAACTGGGTCGCTCAGCCGATGTTACGCCTGAGTCGGGCAAGCCAAGCGATCGCTGAAGGCGACTTATACCAGCGCATTCCCGAACAAAGCCCAATTAAAGAAATGCAGGTGACTGCCCATGCCTTTAACCAAATGGCGGAACGGTTAACCGCTTCGTTTGAACAAATTGAAGCGGCTAACGCTAACCTAGAAGGGCAAGTGAGCGATCGCACCGCACAACTGATGCAAGCCGTAGAAGAACTAGAGCGGCTGAACCGCATTAAAGATGACTTTCTTAGCACCGTTTCCCACGAGCTCCGAACGCCCATGTCTAACATTAAGTTATCAACTCAGATGTTAGAAATCAACTTGAAGCGATTAGGTTTGCTCGATTCTGAATCTAGCGCTATCCCCCGTTATTTCCAGATTTTGAAAGAAGAAGGGCAGCGGGAAATTAACTTAATTAATAACCTGTTGGATCTGTCTCGTCTCAATGATAAGAACGATCCCATTGTCCCGACAGTCATTCATTTAAACGCCTGGTTACCTAAATTAGTAAAGCCTTTTGTGGAACGGGCAGGTAGCCAAGAACAAACTTTTTACCTAGAGG
>Ga0335397_10002136_pt1 | contig 26882 bp, 20 predicted proteins | sample MAT04_FD_205740 | JGI IMG/M metagenome (GOLD analysis project Ga0335397, IMG submission 205740) | Freshwater microbial communities from Lake Fryxell liftoff mats and glacier meltwater in Antarctica - MAT-04 (spades assembly) (version 2) ... | reverse complement strand
AATCCATGGTTCAATGGCGTGGTATCCAGCCGCAGCGGCAATGTCGATTTCTTTTTCGATACCCAGTTTGGGCTCTCGAATTGTGCTGGTGTTCAGGCAGAACCGAAATCCGTCGGTCGAGTTTCGGGGTTTACCTGTTGTCAGAAATGTTGCCTCCGGACTGACGGCGTTCGAATCTGACATTGCCAGTCCGGCCATTGAGATTCCAGCAGCGGAGACAAAATTGCGGCGATTGATGGACATTTCAGACCTCGTTCGAGCCATGCAGAAAGGTGCGGGGCAGGGGGATATTGGCCAAATGGCCAGGAACGCGGCAAAACTAACGATTCGTGCTGCCAATTGGAACTGAGACGCCGTATTCGTGATTTTTTCACTCGCACACTGGGAATCAATTCCAAAACCCCAGGCCTTTCCAACCTGCGGATTTCGTGTCTTCGTCACATTCCTGTTCATCCGATGTGTGTGAGTGGCGGATTCTGACTTGAAGTGTCCACAAACGGCGGTACTGTGGGAGGGTAAATGTTTGTGGGGCAGGATTTCTGGCGAAATCCACGAAGCCACTTATAATCATCGACGTAGCTAAAAATCGGAGGCGACTGACTGGAATCCTGTCGTACCGCTGCTTTTCGCTATCGCCTTGCAGCTCTCTAAGTCTGTGGTACACACTCATTATGAAACTTGCCTGGCATTTCAGCAAAGTGAATCCTCGGTTCAAGAACCGAGAAGCAACTCAAGGTGAGTTCTTTGCAAACGATACCGAACTGCGTGCCTTCGTTCGCGAAGCTGTGCAGAATTCACTGGATGCCCGATGTCCGGGACAAACGGGTCCGGTCTCTGTGCGAATCTTTGTCTCGGGCAGCAAATCTTCATTATCGATCGACGCTGCAAAACGCTACTTCAAGGCCGGCTGGGATCATTTTCACGCGGAAGGCAGTGGTCTTCGAGATGCCCCGGATCGCACCGAGAATTGCTGTTTTATCACCTACGAAGATTCCGGCACAACAGGCCTGACAGGCGATATCAACCAGTATCACGAAGTGGACGGAGTGCGAAATTCGTTTTACTACTTCTTTCGCGCCGAAGGGCAGTCGAACAAGACAGAATCTGGCCGTGGCCGCTGGGGACTTGGGAAATTCGTCTTTCCACGCTGTAGCCGAATTCGCAGTTTTTTCGGCGTGACCGTGCGGTACGATGATCGTCAACGGATGCTGGTCGGGCAAGCGATTTTGCGTTCTCACAACATTGCAGACAAGAGCTATACTCCTGACGGATGGTTCGGTCAGAAACCTGACAAAGACGAAGCCGCCGCGCCGGTCGATGATCAGGAATTCATCGATCAGTTTGCAGAGGACTTCTGTCTTGAACGTGGCCGCGATCCCGGACTTTCCATCGTTGTGCCCTTCTGTGATGCTCGCTGGACACCAGCAGCAGTGGTGGATGCGATCGTGCAGGACTATTTCTATCCGATCCTGAATGAAGATCTGGTGGTCACTGTCGAGGATGCCGATACTCAGACAGTTCTCAACGCGCGAACACTTGGCTCCATCGTCAGTGAGTGCAGCGATGCGCTCCGTGAATCGATCACACCGCTGTTGAATCTGGCTCAGTGGGCATTTCAGCAGGACATTATTCCGCAGGGATCGCCTACTCTGAAGGACCCTGTGACTGACAATCGGTCATTGATTGTACTGAGCAGTTTTTCAGGAAAAGCATCAAAATGGAATCGAAAGGCGATCGACGACAGTGCGTTTGAGCAGATGCGGATCGCGTTGCAGGAACCAGGTCGGATTGTTGTTCGAATTCCCGCCCTCGTGCAGCACCGCAATGGATTCAGCAAGCTCAGCTATTTCGACGCTTACATGGAACGTGCGGAAGGATCACACCAGAAGCGGCCGCTCTTCATTCGAGACGGCATCGTAATTTCTGATGTGCGAAGCCGTCTGATGCGTGATGTGTACGCGATCGTGGCGATCCACGATACGCCGCTCACTGGCTTTCTGGGAGACGCGGAAAACCCCGCGCACACTGAATGGAGTGAAGAAACATCACATTTCAAAGGCAAGTACGTCAATGGTGCGGCGACGCTGCGATTTATTCGCAACGCTGTCCCGGATCTGTGTCAGATGCTGGCGGAAGCGGCTGATGACGATGATCCGGAATTGCTGCTGGATGTGTTTTCCGTTGGCACAGGCCATGACAAACCAGGATTGCCGGTTGAGTTTTCATCAATGTCCAGCAAAGGCAACGGTGCGACGAAGGAACGCTTGAAAAAACTCAACGAATCACCCCGCAGGCAAAAGACATTTCGGCTCTCAAGCCGTCAGGGCGGTTTTCGGATTGGCAGTTCCGCACAAGCGATGAATCCGCTTCAGCCGATTGAAGTTCTGGTCGCGTATGATCGTCGTGGTGGCAGTTCGCTTCGGAAATATTCAACGACCGACTTTAGGCTGGATCAGAAACCGATTTGCATTGAAGCCAGGAATGCCCGAATTGAGTTTCCTGATCCCAATCAACTGATCGTGTATCCTGCGAACGAAGAATTCAGCGTTGTCGTGACGGGCTTTGATGTCAATCGCGATCTGTTCCTGCAGGCTCGAAACAGCCCCGTCGAAAATTCCGGGAAGAAGACTTTGCCGGAACGTCAGCCTGAACTCAGTGCTGCGTTGCAGAAAGATTGACAGCGTCTAATAGACGTGCAGAAACCGCTCATTCAGTCGTCGTTGTTCTTTAAGAATTCGGCCGAGGGGCACCATTCGCAGAAAGCGAATACCGGTTCGTTCCGAGTTGCTGCGAACAAACACCGCGCTGCTTAGAAATTCACCGCCATCGCTGAAGGCAATAGAAATCTCCTGCGATCCTTGACCTTCCTGAAAGAGATCCGACGTCGGCAGTCCAGCGCCGCTTTCGGACAGATCAAGCACCGGCAGCACGAATTCTCCGACCGCAAGCCACGCTCTGTCGCGTTCCGGATAACGAATTCTGAAATGTTCCCGCAGACCGTTCATGGATTTGCAAACTCAGCCACAGACAAGAATGGAATTATGAAAAACTTAGTTCACTCCCGCAAACGCGTCTGACTATTTCGCTGAGTTTTTGTCCTGCGGCAGGACGACTGCGGGAAAATCCCCGGTAGGAATATGCGTTTGGCACCAGTTGGTCGTAACAAAACGGCGGTGCCGGGGCTCTCCATCGCCTGGATTTTGACAGAGTTCCGTGACCAGTCGCACTCGCAGTGAGCTGCGAAGTCTCTTTCGTTTAACAGGGGGAAAAGTGGCGTTAGAAGGCGTAAGTGCCTCCTGCTATGGTGCTTGTTGCGTTACAATGCGGATGGCAGGAATCCTGGATTGCTTAACGTGGTGCGTTGCTGTGTTGAACAGCGCAACAGACAACAGGAAGAAAGTGGCAGGATGAAGGGGCCATCCTTACGTTACGATGTGCGAGTTCTCCGGGTGTTTTGCTGTGATGCCTGCGGGCGTCAGGTGCAAACACGAGGGAATGTGACGTCGCAGACTTGTCAGTGCAGTGATCCGCCAAAGTTTATGCGACCTCTGGAAAGGCCCCGCACGGTTTCACCGGACGTCAGTCGATTTCTCAGCCCCGCAGATCCGTCGGAACTGATTGAGGTTGAGGAAATCGATGAGGCTCCGCACGTGCCGCATGTTCCGATAAAACCACCGCCACCCGCGAGATTTGCCAATCGCCGCAAATTGTATGACGAAACGGCGAAGGAAGCGGAACCGGATTTTGGAGACGGCATCGCGTCCGATCAAGAAAATGCCGCAATCTCAGATGTCGCAGTCTCAGATGCCGCAGTCTCAGATGCCGCAGTCTCGGCCGACGACCCCTTCGACAACTCGACGTTGGATTCCGAAGTCCTCCGAACATCACCGCCATCTGGAAATCGTGATCGCAATGGAGATTATTCTCGCCAGCGGCGCGGGCGAGGCGGTGCAAGACGTGCCGATTCGCAAGGGCCAGGTGCATCTCAGCAGGATCAGCGTTCCAGGGCTGCCGGTTCAAAGGGGACGAAACCAGCGCCACCATTGAAACGTGATCCACGACCAAAGGCCGAAGAGTCGATAAAAACTCAGAATTCCAAAATCGCGGACAACGCAACGGCTCCGCGCGACGCAGCGGGAAAACCACAGGATTCTGAAAAAGGTGAAGGACGTCAGCGGTCACGGAGACGAGGACGGCGTCGTGGTCCTCGTCCGGAAGGCAGCGGTGCGTGAGTGATTCCGAATCAAGCCGCAGCAGCGATACTGAGACACAATGAGCGGCATGGATTCTGCCTGCGCTGGTCGTGTTTTCTCTGGTGCTGCTGTTTCTGCCAACTCCGAGCGGTATGTCAACAGCCGCACATCGCCTGGTTTCCATCGCGTTTCTGATGGCCGGGTTGTGGGTCACCCAGGCTGTGCCTCTGGCAGCAACCAGCCTGCTGCCGCTGGCGCTCTTTCCGCTCTTCGGAATTCAAACAGCGGAAGACACGAGTAAGGCTTTTGTTGAGGATGTGCTGTTCCTCTACATTGGTGGCATGATCCTGGCCCTTGGGATCGAACGCTGGAACCTGCATCGTCGCATCTCGCTGCATATTGTCGCGTTGGTGGGCGTCAGTCCGCGACGGATGGTGTTTGGATTCGGGATCGCGGCGTTCGCGCTGTCGATGTGGATCAGCAACACGGCTTGTACGATGCTGATGCTGCCCATCGGGCTGGCAATTCTTAGGATTCTGGACGACAACAAAAGCGATGATTCGGACCAAATTGCTGGTGCTGGTCGTTCTGAGAACCTGGCAGTTCCCCTGCTATTGATCATCGCCTACGCATCGTCGCTCGGCGGCATGTCAACGCTCGTCGGAACCCCGACGAACAGTGCGGCTTTGGGAATTTATCGAAATCAGCTTCCCAATGCGCCAGAGCTGTATTTCTCGCAGTGGTTTCTGATCTGTGTGCCAATTTCGATTGTCTATTTCGGCGTCGTGTGGTTGATGCTGCGCGGGGCTTCCTGGACAAGCGATTCCTGTCCGACGCAACAATTGCCATCGCCATGGCGTCGTCGTTGTTTTTCCTTCCGTCAGGCACGAGAGACACCGGGCAACGCAGCATTCCGTTGATGGATTGGACAACCGCTCATCGGCTTCCGTGGGATATGATCTTGTTGTTTGGTGGCGGATTTGCCCTTGCGTCAGGATTCAAAGCGACTCAACTGGACCAGTGGCCGGGGACGACACTGCAGTCCCCGCTGAAGGAAGTCCCAGGCTGGGCGGTGATTGCAATTCTGTGTTTCGCTCTGACAATGCTGACGGAACTTACCAGTAACGTCGCGACCGTGAATGCAATTATTCCGACTGTGCTTGCATTGGCGGAACCACTGAATATGGATCCTCGGATGTTGTTCGTTCCTGCGACGCTGGCGTGCAGTTGCAGTTTCATGCTGCCCGTCGGTACGCCGCCGAACGGAATCGTCTTCAGCACCGGTAGAATTCCCGCACGGGAGATGGCAATGCAGGGTTTATGGCTGAATCTGATTGGCATCCCCATTCTGACTGCCGCGACGTACTTCATAATCCGCCCGATCCTTGGGATTTAGCACCGGCTTCCGGATTTGCCGGGCGAATTGCAGGATCTGAGTTTGACCTGAGTGGACAAATGTTGTTGTAATGCGGTTTGGAGATCATGATGCTCAAGGACCAGATCCCTGGAAAATTTTCGTGGCCACCAGGAGGTCGATATGAACGATGAAAATCCTGACAATCTGCCGCTTGTAGAACGTGTCAGCAAAGCCGAGTACTACGCTCGAGAGTTGTGCGAACACCTACAGCAGGCCTATTTGCCAAAGCTGGCACAGCTTCGTTCGTCAAGCAAGCGACTGGAAGTGGAAGAAGTCAGCGACCAGACGATGTTTGATCAAATGTCGGCTGTTGTAAATGCTGAACAGTTTGCTTCCAATCTGTTTATGCGACTGATCAACTATCTCGAAAGCATCCAGAATGATGCACATGACGTGCTTAGCGTCGACAGCGCTTTGTCCGCCGTGAAAGAGCGGGAAGCTCTGGTTGATATACAGGATATTGTGGCGGAAGAGGAACTTTAGCACAAAATCAGCGATTTGATTTACAAGTCAGTTGCTCTTGACTAATCTCCCGCCCGTCGCATCGCTGATGCTTTGGAAGTGATTCAGCGATTGTTTCGCCGAAGTAGGCGATTAAGGATTTTTGCGTGTCGTATTCGGCTTGGGGCCATACGACGTTCATCAGCCGAAGGAATCGGTTGTAAACTGCGGAAAGGATTCTGCCATGCCAGCCATGCCGCCGTCTCTCCAGGACGGATCGAAGCCTGCATTGCCCGAATTCTTTTCGGAGCACAATTCGTTTCCAGCCCGCTTCGCACCTGAGATACTGTACTTCGCAGTATCAAATTGATTTGCTCTACCTGGGAGGGAACCTTTTCATGAGCGCTCAGAAACCAATGGTTGGTATTACTGGAGACTTTCGTCCGGAACGCTACAACGGAGCCGCATTGACGTGGTTCAACACGGGATATTACGACAGCGTCACTGCCGCTGGCGGAATTCCGATGCTGCTGCCGCCGCTGGAAAACGAAGACGACCTCAATCGCATGATGGAAAACGTCAACGGCGTTGTGATCTCAGGATGCAACCTGGATCTCGATCCGACTCGCTTGAAAATGCATGTGCATCCGTCGGTGAAAGTCATGCCAAAACGCCGGGAAGACTTTGATCGTCGAGTTGCCGAAATGGCCATCAAACGCCGCCTGCCGATTCTGGCGATTGGTTCGGGGATGCAGTTGGTGAATGCCCTCTGCGGCGGCACGCTCTATCAGCATATTCCGGAAGAGGTTCCTCGTGCGCTGCATCATCGCGACCCCGTTGAACAAAACCTGCGACATGTGCTCGAAATTGTTCCGGGAACTCGAGTGGACGCGATCTATGGTCCAGGCGAAGTTCGCGTGAATAGTACTCACCACATGGCCGTTAAGAATCTGTCATCACGATTTCGCGTGAGCGCCACTTGTCCTGATGGTGTGATCGAAGCGTATGAATCGATCGAAGACGACTGGTTCTGCCTTGGTGTCCAGTGGCATCCGGAAAGTAACACGGCGTCGGCCCTGGATCTGCAGATCTTTGAAGCGTTTGTCGATGCTGCCGCCAAAGAGGCTGCCCCGAGAGACATCATCCCGATGAACGACATGTTCCGTCGCGCGGCTTGATCGATTGCAATGCGAACTAAGACATGGCCAGGTCGGCAGACCTGGCCATGTGCTTTTCCGACTACCGAAACTTCCGTTCGGCCACCTGTCGAAGCTCGTCGCGGGTAGCGAGATTATTTCGGTTACTGTCAAAGCGCGAGAAGGAATTTCGAACGGCGATCGGCGCTTCATTGCGTGTCACGACGCCATCACCGTTGGTGTCCAGTTCCGCGAAAAAGTCATTAACAAACTTCTGGATTTTTGCCTCGCGCTCCGGTGAGATCCCAGGACTTTGCGAAGTGTCTGACGAGACAGCGGTCTCCGCGTTTGTTTCCGACTCAATTGGTTCTGCAACTTCCAGAAATGCCACGGCCATTTCTTCCCATGTCTGATCGCCCCAATTCACCCATTGAGACGGATCGGGGTTAAACGGATTGGCTGCAGAATTGTCGAATGCCGCTTCGAACCGCAGGCCATCAATTGAGTTCAGATCCAACGGTTCGGAAAACACATAAGAGTGCTGCCAGTTGAAATCGTAGTGCGGCACATGCAGCAACGATTCGGTCTGTCCGTTTTGATCCGCAAACAAGGTAAACGATTTCCCTCGCACGTGCATATGAGGTGCCACGCCCAGCAGTCGACCGCCTTCTGGAAGCCAACGAACTTTTCCGCTGACGGTATGGTTGGCGGCGTACGGTGGAATTTCAAACTCCTGATCGATCCCGACAAGCGTGATTACTTCATGAGTCACTTCTTCTCGCTTGCCGAAGGCGATTCCGATTTTCGTGGTATCTTCCTGAACGGATCCATTCGCTGTGTAGTGCATCTGAAACACCAGTCGCGAACCAGCCGGAATTTTCCTCGCGTATCCGGGCGGCATCACAACCAGTCTTTGCCCCGGAACATACGCAGTCAACCAGCCGATGCCGCGAAAATCTGATCCGTCAGGTGGTCGGATAAACACAATTGCATGATGCACAATCGCGCGATTGCCGGGAACAATCTGTGCCGATGTCACCCATTGATCTTCGGTGATTTTTGGATCGACCACGAAATACTGGTATTCAATTGTGCCTTCCGCAGCGACAGTGAACGGGCGATCTCGCATAGTGACAATAAGATCCGGTTCGCGACCTGTTTGCCAGCCCTGCGTGTATTCTATCGGTGCCGGAAGATCTGCATCGTCTCCTTTCGGAGTGCCGGCAACGACCCAGTCACGGAGCAATTTCTTGTCTTCATCCGACATATTGCGGGCGTTGGCGAAACTTCCGTGCTTTGGGTCTGCGTGCCATGGCGGCATCCGCCCATTGTCGATCACTTCGAGAGACGTATCGGCCCATCCCACGACGTCGTCATAAGACTCCAGCGAGAACGGAGCGATTTCGCCATGGCGATGACATTCCAGACAGTGTTTCTGCATCAGTCGGCTGATGTCTTTGCAATAGGTGATCGATGAGGCCTGCGAAGTCACTCTCGAAGTCGGCTTCAACTTTCGGACTCTGCCAATCATGCAACCGACGGCGTCGGCTCTTGCGACGGTCACTGCTTTCCCGGCAAGTGTTTCTTCAATCGCGACTCGCAGATCGTGGCGCGATGCGGCATTACGTGCCACACCCGGTTCGTACTGGTCATCGATTCGTCCCTGATAGACCACGCGCAACTGATGATCCAGCACAAAGATCTCTGGTGTCCGAATGGCACCGAACTGGTCCGCAACGAGATTGCCTTCGTCGCGCACTAAAGGAAAAGTCAGCGACTGGCGTTGCTGGTACTGACGAATATCGTCGATTGTGTCGTGAAAGTTGCTGTTGATACCAACAAACTGCACGCCTCGATCACGGAACTCGTCCGCCATTCGTGAAAGTCGAGTGCTATACAATTGTACGAGAGGACATTCGGTGCCAAGAAAGCAGACGACCGTTACGCCGCTGTCCGACGTTTTGACATCGATCAATTCCCCATCAAGTGTTTTGAGCCGAAAAGCGTGGTCTGGCAGCAATGAGGGTTTCGCGTCCAAATCGTCGGACTTACCAGAATTGACCATCGCGATGGCGATTAACGACACATAGCAGAAGTTTTTGAAAGACATCATTGGACTCGGAAACCGTTCGGCAGACTGAAGAATGATGCAGATACCAATGGCAGACGCAGCACAGGCGGATTGTAGTCGCATTAAGTGCGACCGACGACTGCGTATCTGCACATTCACCAAATTCTTAACGCGACGCGGCCACGTTTGGGGTTTTCTGGCGCATGGCAGAAGTGAAGCTGCTTCTGTCGCTGACCGATGGCGGAAGGCAAACCCGAACGCTCTTGCGTCGATGGAAACGCCCCTCATCGCCGTGTAGAGTGCGGGTTTCTTCCGAATGTCGTTTTGGTAAATTGCGACCAAACCATGACCAATTCAGTTCGCTTATCGATTTTTCTGGCGGTGTGCGTCCCCACTGTGATGGCCTCCGAATCTGCCCTGTCCGCACCATCTGCGGAGGACTTGTCACGTTCACCGAATGTCGTCGTCATTTTTATGGACGACATGGGCTATGCAGATATCGGGCCATTTGGCGGTGATAGTTCGCTCACGCCGAATCTGAATCGTATGGCATGCGAAGGACGCAGGTTTACGGATTTCTATGTGAGCCAGGCCGTGTGTTCGGCGTCGCGCACAAGTCTCCTGACTGGCTGCTACAACGTTCGAGTCGGCATTCAGGGTGCCTTGGGTCCGGCATCGAAGACAGGTATTCACGCGGACGAAATGACCCTCGGTGAACTCTGTCAGCAAAAAGGTTACGCCACCGCCTGTTTCGGGAAATGGCATCTGGGACATCACCATCAGTTTCTTCCTCTGCAGAATGGATTTGATGAGTACTTCGGTTTGCCCTACAGCAACGACATGTGGCCCTTTCATCCGGAGTTCATGCATCTGTCATTGGATGAACGGGTGAAGCGCTGGCCGCACCTGCCGCTGATTGACGGCAATCAGATCGTCAATTCACAAGTGACGGGAGATGATCAAAAGCTGCTGACAACTCAATACACCGAACGCGCCGTCAGTTTTATCGATCATAATGCCGAACGTCCGTTCTTTCTGTATCTGGCTCATTCCATGGTGCATGTGCCGCTGTATGTGTCTGACAAATACGATGGCAAAAGTGGCAAGGGATTGTTCAGCGACGTGATCATGGAAATCGACTGGTCTGTCGGTCAGGTTTTCGACGCTTTGAAACGCAACAAGCTGGATCAGAACACACTCGTGATTTTTACCTCCGACAACGGACCGTGGTTGTCTTACGGAGATCATGCCGGGTCTGCCGATCCCCTGCGAGAAGGCAAGGGAACGATGTTTGACGGCGGCTGTCGCGTCCCGTTTCTGGCGCATTGGCCAGGACACATACCGGCGAATTCCACGTGCTCCGTGCCAGCCATGACGATAGATCTTCTGCCGACGATCGCCAAATTGATCGATGCACCGCTACCAAAACAAACAATCGATGGGAAAGATATCTGGCCATTGCTGGCTGGCGATGCCGGAGCAAAATCGCCTCAAGAAGCCTATTATTTTTATTGGGGGCATAATCTGCACGCCGTCCGAAGCGGGCAGTGGAAGCTGCACCTCCCGCACGAATATCGGACACTGAACGGTCGCCCAGGCGGCAAAGGCGGAACGCCGACAAAATATGATACCGGCAGGATCGACGTTTCATTGTTCGATCTGAACTCGGATCCCGGCGAGTCAATCGACGTCGCAGATCAACACCCGGATGTCGTCACCGAACTGCAGGCACTTGCATCATCAATCCAGCAGGAACTCGGCGAAGGAGATCAACGCGGCACGGGACAACGCGCCGCTGGCACATTGAAAATTGACTGATGCTGGCATGGAATTCTGCCTATGTGATCCACGACCGATTCAGCAGGTGCTCCGGGTTTGCCACCGAGAGTCGAACGATGTCGCCGATTCGCAGATCACTGGCTTCGCCGCTGATCTGCAGCGTAGATGTTTCCGCCATCACATGCAGGATCGACGTTCCGGAAGGTGATTCGACTCGCAGTCCGGAAGTATCACCCAACCCAATTCTTCCGGTATCAATCACGCATCGTTCCAATGACGGACGCGAGATGACTGTTGCCACCACGGAGATCACAGTTGGCTTTGCGATACCATGCGTGGAACCTTCAGAACGATAAAAAGGGCTTGCGATCAGACATCTGATTTGCCCATCGGCGGATGATATCTGACCTGGCGATGACACTGCGACGATCGTTTCCGGAGCTTCCGAAGCGATACCCTGCAGATTCCGCGCGGCGTGGTTGACGATCCGTACCACTGTTGCGAAATCGCGAATTGGGACTCGCGATATGTCGTTGGTTGGTTGTCGATCTGAGACAGATCGACCTACGGAGGCCAAATCCGCAGGGAATTCCATGGCGTATGCAAACACCCCGACAACCTTCAGGCCCGGTAATCGCGAAGCTGCCTCCGCCAGCAACGCCACGTCTGGCCCAGGCTGTACTCCGGCAACCTCGCGTCCCACATCCACTTCAACAAGGATCTGAATTCTGGCAGACGTCTGCGAGAGACTTTGCGACAACAATTCGGCGTGACGAAAATGATCAATCACAGCGACGATCTGAGTCCGTTCCGCCACACAACGCAATCGCCTCAGCGAATCGGCATCCACGACACGACATGTGAGAATGATCTGACGGAACCCAGCCTCTGCCAGATATTCGGCATCGGCGACGGTCCTGCATGACGCAAGTTCCGTCACCGGCAGAATGACATTTTTTAACAGTTCCAGCGGAACAACTCTGGTCAAGACTGCAGCCCAGCGACGACTGGTTTCGACTGCGTTGGAGTTCCACTGCTCAACATTTACCGCAAGCGCGGATTCTGAAAATACCAGCGACGGCGTGATCATTCGGCCGACTCCAGTCGTCCGAGTAATACCGCTGCTCGCGCTTGCCGCTGGGGCGTGCCCCATTTCGGATGCAGTGCGTTGATCACTTTGAGCATTTTCTCCGCTTCTTGAAGTTTCCCTTCCTGCACGGCGATTGTGGCAAGTTGCAAGGAGGCTTCCAGCCATTGATCGTCGCCGGATCGAGACCTGTCGAGAACAGATCGCCAGAATTGTTTGACAGAATCCGTAGAAGTTGCGAGGGTTGCCTTCAGCTCACTGCGCTGCTGAAGGATCGTCGCGATGGCCTGAAGCTGAGCGTCATTGAGCTGCATCGCGGTTAATTCGCCAATCATCTCATCGAACTGCCGAAAGTTATCAGCAACTTTCGACGCGGTGAGCAGGACGGGAAGCTGGGCAAGACGACGTTCGATCGGCATCGCCACGGATTTTTCGTCCCGCAGGAGATCCAGCGCCAGGAATCCCAACTGCGGGTCGCCGGGAATGGGATGGCTCGTCTCACTTCCCTGATGCAACAGAAACTGAACCAATGGCATGCGTGTTTCCGGTTTCGTTTTCAACAACTGACTGCGTAATTCCTGGATCACCTCCGATCCGAGTAATTGACGACACGCGGCCAGCGCCACAATCGCTGCGCCATTTGCCTTTGCTGCGTCAACCTGGTTTTGGTGCTGGTTGGCAGCAGGATCAGACAGATTCGTCCGATCCAACGGATCAGTCCAATCTTTTGCGGTCAACTCTGCGACGGCATCAAGAGACTTTGCAGCATCGGCCCCCAGTTTCTGCCAGTCTTCGTGAGCAGTCCAGCGACGTTCTAAAGAAATCATAAGCCGCTGAATCTCAAGCACTGGATACGCCCAGTTATCCATCCCGGCAGAGACCTCTGCAACCTGGCTGCCAGCAAGCATTGTTTCCGTTTGCTGCATCCATTCAGTGATCGTTGTTGTCAGCCGTTCGTGGTGATCGGTCTTCGCGGCCAGCGGCCAGCCGAAACATGCGTCGATGAGTATTTCACCGGACCGCATCAGCAGCATTGCATGGTCATCCTCGCCGTGGTCGGCTAAATCCAGCAATTCGCTGGCTGCGGAAACAGGATCTGCCGCCCGAAGAAGCATCGCGCGCCATTCTCGAGCTTTTGTGGAAGTGTTCAGATCAGAATAGTCTGCGATATGTTGCTCTAACGCGGCCAGATAGTCCGCTTCCAGTTGATCGCTGACTGCCGCGTCACTCGAATCGAAACCATCCCAGTGGCGACTCATCGCGTAAATTCGAAGCAAATCTGAGGCGGCTGCCTGGTCTCGATCTCCCAACGACCTAAATGTGGCCACGGCTGACGTCAGATCAGTCTGGGCAGATTGCCAGTCGCCGAGATGAATGGCCAGATTCCCGGACTGCATCGACAGCGTGGCAGCGATTTCCGGCTGACTTCGTTCGAAGGATGTTCGCATTTCCAGCAATCTTGAGCGAGCGGCAGTAAGATCGCCGGCTGCAACGAGATTGCTGACACTCTCGATCACCGTGGCGGCTTCTGGCCCAAACTTTTCAACATCACCAAACCGCACTACCAGCCGCTCACAACATTCCCGCCATACACCTGTAGTCACCGGACGCAGTCGATGATCGAGCAGACGAAATTCTTCCGCTGTAGTTCCGCGCAGTTCCTTCGCATCGAGTTTGTGCAGCAGTTCATAGACATGCAACAATGACGCCAGTCGCAATGTGCTGAGTTCCTCTGCCTGCAGCGTTTTCTTTTCGAGATTCAGACAAAACTGCAACGCTTCGGATGGCTGTTCGCGTTTCAGCAAACCACGGACTTTCAAAGACGCCCCCTCGATTCGCTGAGCCTGATTCTGTATCGAAGATGTGAGAGAAATTACCAGCAGGTCGAAACTCTTGTAGTCATTGTTGTCCAGGTCCGATTCCGCGAGCAGACAGCGAGCTTTGAATCGAATGTCCTCATCACCGCTGGATTTCACCAATTGCTCGGCGGCCGAAGTTGCCCTGGCCCGAAACTCTCCGTCCGCCGGATTCTGTCTTGCCTGCATCAGCAACAACTCGGCAACAACGGTGCGAGTCCGATCACGGGCCTCGCGCGCAACCCGACTGTCGATGTTTTTCCGGAGCTGTTCAATTTGAGGCAGCATGGCTTCCGCAAGCTGAAGCCCTTCGGCAGATGCCTGTGTCGCGAGGGAACCTGGAGCGGACTGCGGACCGAATTCCCGGCAGATCGCGTCGATTCTGACGATCGTTGATAACAGTTCGATCTGCCGCACACGAAGCAACAGGTCTGGTTCCGCGCTGGGACTTTCCTTGCGGATGAACTGCGTAATGCTTTCTGTGGCATGGGTCAGGATCTGAGATCTGCCCGGTTCTTTCAAATGCCATGCGTGTTTCTCACGGCAATCGGCAAGCAGCATTTGCCAAACCGCCCGTTCGTCCGGCGTTCGGCAGCTTTCAGATTTTCGGAGACAGAATTGTTCGGCCAGATCGTAAAAATGTCGCGATTGCAACTGGAGTACAAACTCACGTTCCCCATCGGCAGGCCCCTCTGCTCGTGCGACAGCCGCGTCCGCAAGTGCAACAAGCGGAATCAACAACGCGATTAAGGGGAGTCTCAGTGGAACCATCCCGCCGTTATACAAAACGTTCAGAGGAATGTTTAGCACTGCGCACAAAAAAAGGGGCCAGGCGATTTGCCGAAGCCCCTGTTTTGACCGAAATTTCAGGCAGGATTAGTAACCGTTCTGCTCGCCGCGTGCTGGTGTGTTGCAGGAAATGTCGCAGCTATTGTCGCATTCATCCTGAAAGTCCAGGTAAGTGCTGCCGACAACTTCCCCTTTGCGACCACTGGCAAGCGTGAAGTAGTAAGTTTGATTGATGGCTCCGATACCTGATCCAAGGTCTTCCAGTTCCTGATTGACGTTGAATGACAGTTCTGTCAGTCCGACGATCATTCCAAGGACCAGAATCGTGCCAACCAAAACCAGTTCTGCTGAAACCACAAACCCATTTTCGTCGTTCTTCAGAGCGTTCAAAATGTTCATTGCGATGTCTCCCGTTTCTTCAATTTTCGTGGAGTGGTGAGGACTCAGTTTCGGATGAGTCTCACACACTTAGTCACCGGCTTCACTGTGATGCTCGGTTGATGCAATGACTGTAAAGCAGAGACCGTGCCAATCGCCTTTGCGCGCAAACCTGCCGCCGAAGTTATCGCAAGTTCCTAAGCGTAAGTCGATTCAAATAAACAACTTACACATCTTCGAAAAATTTCAGTCCGAGTGAACAATCTGTAAAGGCCATGCGGCCGTGTGTTGGCATTCGGCAACATGCTCCAGGCTCCTGAATCACCCGAAATCTTGATCAGACCGCATTCTCATCAGCCTCATTCGATGAATGCAACACGTCGCAACAGATGATGCGTTGCGACAGCGCTGTCATGGATGCTCGCATCAGAAATTACACCACAGGCATTCTGTCTTCATTTCCTTGACGGAGCCTGAAGCCGCTTTGTTATCAATCAGGTACTCATGGCGTTTCCATGCGTGCTTCGTTTCCCACTCGCTGTAGAGTCCGCTCGGATAGCCGCTCAGCATAAACTTGCCTTCCACACCCGCAAGGACATCCAGCAGCCTGCGATGCTGATCTTCCGTCATTTCGTGTTCGTAGTCGCGGGTCGTCGATCGTGTTTCATGGACATAAGGCGGATCGCAGTAAAACAAAGTATTCGGACCGTCCTGTTTGCGGATGACATCGCAGGCATCCTGATTCAGAATCAGCACACTTCTGAGACGTTCATGAACATCCGACAGTCCGTCAACAACGCCAAGCCACGCGTTGACCTGTTCGTTGATTCGACCACGAGTCCGGTTGCGTGAGAGCGTCGCAAAATCATTCATCAGCCCCTGCCGCGACTGCCGCGCCAGCACAAAAAATCGATGAGCTCTTGCAACACGATTTTCTGACGAGTCTTCGGCCTCCGTCGCGTCTTCAGTTGCCTGAAAGGCTTCATTGAATTCGACTTCACTGAATGGCGTAAGCATCACTTTCTGGCGGAACGCATCAAAATCTTCCGGATTTTGCAGCACCTTCCAGAAGTTAGTCAGTTCCCCGTGAATATCGTTCGCGACTTCACTGGAACCTTTAAGGTGGGCCGGCATCTTCTCTTTGCCGGTATCCATCCAGTTCCGATCCGGGTCGCGTGCCAGCAGAATTCCGCCGCCACCAAAAAATGGCTCTACATAATGCAAATGTGGAGGCATCAGTCCGATGATCCACTTCCGCAGATAGTACTTACCGCCATGCCATTTCAGGGGCTGTGTGAGTGATCTCATGTCGGCGCGATATTGTCTCTATAAGTGGCGGCAATCAGGGAACAGGCTACAATCCGCGACGTTGCTCGTGTGCGTGGATCGCTGAATTCGACGTTGATCATAAACGTGTTGTTGGTTGATTCCCAGCCTGCTGCGTGAGAGAGAAAAATGCCGGTTGAGAATCGTTTTCAGCATCAAGACTATCCGACCGAACCTGTCACGACGCCTGTCCTGCGTATGCTGGATGTGAACGAAGCGGTCGAGGTCGATTTTTCGAAACTACATACCGCCCTGAAACTGGGACGTATCGTGCTGGTTCACGGTACGTTTATGGGCGACGACCCTTTAGGAATCGCGGACACTTTGAAGTCTGTCGCCGAATCTGCGCCGTTGCTGGCGGGGCAATTGAACCGACTGGCCAAAGCATCTCTGGAAAAGACGCGACCTTTCACTGCATCTTTAACGGGTGACATTGGCAACTATTCCGAAACGTATTGCACACGCTTTCAGGAATTGGTGGGCGATGATCCGCAAGTTGAACTTTTGAGCCCGACCTGGTCCGGGCAGAATCATCATCTCGCCCGTGCTGATCTGGCCGTTCGACTGCTGCATCAGTTGCTGATTCGTCCGTTGTTGCCCGATCAGCATGTTCTGCTTTGGGGACATTCTCACGCCGGAAATGCCTTTGCGCTGTTGACGAACCTGCTGGCCAACCACAAAGCCAGCCTGGCCGAGTTTTTTGATGCGGCAGCTCAGGATGGAGTCAGGCATTGGGACGAAGTCCGGGCACATCTGGAATCGTCTGCGTCGCCGCATCCGCTTGCCAATCGCGTGCTGATTGCCGGTTTTGAAACGCCGGTGCGTTATGGCTGGGACACAGCCGGCTTCGCCAAATTGGTGCATGTGATATTTCATCGTCCGTATGATGCGGAAAACCCAACGAAGACGAAACCCCTTTTTCCTCTGCACTCTTTTGAAGACGTTGTCAGTGCCGAATGGGGCGACTGGGTTCAGGCGTTCGCCATCGCTGGCACCGATATGTCATCAATGCCGACTCGCGCCATTAATCAAAGTCTGTCGGCTATGCTGGAAGCCAATCTGCCGGAACCACAACACGGTCTGGACACACGTTTCATTCTGCCAAAGCAGATTCGCGATGCCTGTGCTCGCTGGAAAACGGGAACTCGGTGTCACAGCGACGGATTGAATTTACTTGTTGACTACAAACCAAGTGGCGACGTGCTCACACTTGGCCGTCCCCTTGAAGAAAGTCTCTTCGGCCACGGCGTATCGACGACCGTTCGCTGGCTGCCGACTCACCTGAAACTGGTCATGGATGCGTTGATGGAATAAATCAGATTTCTCCATCCAGCGCCATCTGATGAAAGCAGTGCGTGACTTTGTCCTGGTTTTCGAGGAGCCAGTCAATTGTTGGTTCATTATCGGGAAGATGAAAAGGGCCGCGGACCCAATGGTACACACTTTGTACTCTGCAAACGATTGAGACTTTATTTTCCTGAGAAGACTTTTAATTGGTCGAGGAGTCGCTTGTGGGCATTCTGGCTCCACCGACCCTGCGTCGATGGAGGGTGTGTTTCTCGCTGTCTTTGCGCTGTAGCTGGTCAGTCTTGCTCCCACCGACGCGGGGTCGAGTGGAGAGCGATTGACAATGTCTGATTTGGGTTGCGGGCGAAGTCCGCGCCGAGCTTAAAGTAGCCCGATCTGTCCTCAGATCGAAAGCCGGACACCGAGGCGTGATGAAGGAATCCGACCTGAGGCCAGGTCGGACTACGGTGCTTTAGCTGCGTGCGTCCATCGGGTCGCTGGCGTCTTTATTCCATATTTTTGTCATCCATTTTTTGTCAAAGCCTGGTTGCGTTGACGACATCACACGTCGCGATGTTCTCTACAATTTCCTGCGTACCAATGCCACCCAGTCTTTTGAGGCATCGGACGGGGGATTTCCGATCGACTGACGGCTAGGTCCGGTCAGCGTCGCACCAGCTTGGAGTTCTCCTCCGGTCCAGGGATTGAACCAGGAAGCCACAAACGATCCAGCTGGCAGTTCAAGTTGTGTGCGTTGATCTCCGAACAGGTAAACACAATAGACTTCACCGGGTTGTGCCAGGCACCAGCCGCTGTCTTTGTCGATGAGTTCATCGTGTGACTTCATCTGATCAAACGACAAGTGCTGGTGGAAAAAATCCAACGCGATCGCCGTCAGGTTCCACATGTTTTCCCAGGGTCGCCAGTTTTCACACGCGATATCCAGATGTTTGCCCGGCTGTCGAGGCCAGGTATTGTAGGCCACAATCCATTCTGCTCCGGAACCCCCGGCAATCAGATTTCCCCACAGCGCTTCGCGGACTTCGTGCGGATGTTCGGGATCCTGGATGTCCGGTGGCAGGCAGATGCTGGCCGGACCGATTTCGTCCAGACATGCGAACCAAGGACGTCCGGCGGCTTCAGATTCTTTCAGCCAGCGAACCGTTTCAGCGTGCGTCCGCGTGGCATGGCCGAACTGAAAGGACGGACCTTCCAGGTTCGGGTCGCCCACCAGCGGGGCGTAGACTTTTTCAATCTGGCTGGGGAACGTGTGAATGACCTGCGGATGATCCCACGGGTCCAGGTCGCGAATGTATTTGGCAAACGCCTTCTGCTGTTCAGTAGTATTGGTATTCTCTTCACCCAGATTCCAGACCAGGGCAGGATGATGGGCGAATCGGGCGATCAGTTCGCGGTAATAAAGTCGTCTATGCGGTCCCAGTTCCCCTTCGTCGAGCAGTTGATCGTTCTCCTGTTCCTGATGAACCAGATGCATCATCAATCCCACACGATCCATGTGCCGAAACACGATTTCCCACTGATCCAGTTTGCTGCAGTCGAAGCGTTCACGTTCGTCTTTCGAAGTCCAGGGCCACACATCTTTGCCGTCGCCTTTGACGTTCATCGTGAGGAAATAAACAGAGTTCATTTTCTTCGACGCCAGATAATTGAGTGCGCCGATAAGGTTTTTACCTTTGCCATTCTGCCATGTCAGATCTCCTGCTTTCCAGTCGGCGGCGTGTGGTTCGTACTTATGAGTGGGCGGAGTCTGATCGATGTCCGCGAAGGCCAGCAGATTCTCGGGACTGTCCGCGCCACCTTTCAGGAACAACTCATTCGTTTCCGCAAATCGCAGATATCGCTCGCCAACGTAGCGCAATAATCCCTTGCGATAAAACCCTAATGCATTCGTGTCTGCTGGCTCGACATGAAACGATCCGGTCTGTCCGTCGAATGCCATCGGTTCTCCATCCGTCAGGGATGAGGAAGTTGCAATGCCGGTTCCCTGACGGAAGCTCACTTTGTACGTCCAGTCACCAGCTTCGTCCGGCAGAAAGTTCGCGCGCCAGACGTGACCGGCGTCAGCGCTGGTTTCTGCGGAATCGCCATCCGCTGCAAAATACCCTGGCACGACAACGGATCTGTCGCTTATTTTGAACGTGACTTCCAGGCGAAAATCGGTGAAAGGGTTTGGAGTCCCGGATTCGGACAGTTCCGGGCCGTCGAAAGAAAACGAGGCTGGCTGCCATTTTTTGTACTTCGCCTCATCACGAACGGCGGCCGTCTTTTGATACGTCGCAGCCTCTGCCAGTAATTTCAGGGACTGATTGATTTTGGAATTTGGATCACCGCCGTTCAGATCATTCCAGTCGCCTGATGCGCACACGAGAACCAGTCCGAGACTTGGGATAATCGCTGTATTGTTTCCTCCGTGACCGCAGGACATGACCGTATCCGCCGGAGCGTCGGGCCATGTCAACGTATCGGGATGCGTGCCGCCCGTTGAGTTGAACCACCAATTGAATCCATAAATTCCCGGGCCGCATTTTGCAAAATGATCCGAACCGCCGCCGTAGGTTTTAATGTCCAGATAGTCATTGGTTTCTGCCTGCTGTGTGTTTGGCAAATCCTTCGCAACCTGAGGCACCATGTACTCGTCAAAATAGTGGTTCGGCAGTAGCTGTTGTCCGTTCCAATTTCCTTTGTTGAACCAGAACCATGCAATACGAGCAAAGTCTCGCACGGATGCTGAGATGCGTCGCTTGTCGGAAAACTTCAGGCCGTCCTGCAGGTGCAGTCCGCCCAGCCGTGTGGGTTGTTCAGCCGCGACCTTTGCATCTTCTTTGAAGACTTTGTCAAACAGTGTCTTCTGATACAGTTGAATGGCATAGTCATTGTACGACCACGCAGCACCAGGAATCTCTGGTCTGGCGTAGCCACTGGTCATTGCGCCGAGATGTCGAAAGGTCATTGTCTGATCTTTCTCGGAAAGCTCCCAGCCGAAATCGGCGATTGGCTGATCGACACTTTTGACGAGTCCTTCTTCGATGGCAAAGAACAGCAGCGTACTCAGAACAGGCTTGGCGGATGACAACCAGTCGCGTCTTTCTGACTGATCTCCCCAGCTCTTCACGACATACCCGTGCCTGATCACGCAGCCTCGGCCGCCAAGCCGGGTTGCAAGTTGCTCAAGTCGTTCGGGATCCAGTAGCATCTGTTCGGGAGTTCGTGTTTCCCAGGATTCACCGGGGAACACAACTGCGTGCGAAGCTGCCGTGTCGTGAATCGACGAATCACCAGGATTCCCGCAGGCGTGGGATGCTGTCAGTGCCAGCAGGCAGAGGAACGCGGGCCAACTCACTTGTTCATTCGTCATTTTCGAAGCCGTTCTTTCTCGACAACGGATTGTGGAAGAACTTAGAATACAGGCCGCTGCAGAGTCGAACAATCGCCCTGATTGTCGGAATCTACCCGGACGGCGGCCACTCTTTAAGAACTGCGGGCGAAAGACATGGCATCCAGAACGACATTTCACCCTGTTGTCTTTCTGAATTTGTCGCTGACAGTCGCTGTTGCGACATTCTTGATGACTGTGCGTGGACTTGCAAACGATCCGGAAACGGCATTGCAGGATCAAAATGAAGCCGGTCGCACGGAGCCATTGAAGCAGACCGCCGAAAGTGATGGCCGGAAATTGGTAACTGCCGATCGAAAACCGCTGACAGCGATCGATCTCTTGGGATTCGGCAGTGGAATTAGTCACTGGCGAGACCTGCGCGATGACCGTCGATTCATCGTAGTGGACCCAGATCAGCCGTCCTGGCACCCGGACCAGGTTTACGAAATCGTGGCAAACATTCTGCTGTTCCAGCGTGAAAACGGCGGCTGGCCAAAAGACTACGACATGACGGCCGTGTTGTCTGACACCCAGCGTCAGGCTGTCGAAGCGACGAAAGCGGATTCCGACACATCCTACGACAATGGCAATATCCATTCACAGATCCAATACCTGGCAAAGGCTTACGCGCAGTCAGGCGATATGATTTGGCGACAGGCCTGCGAGCGCGGGTTCGATTTTGTGCTGCGTTCGCAGTATCCGAACGGTGGGTTTCCTCAGAGATACCCCAAGCATTCCAGCTATCACGCGCATATCACATTCAACGATGGCGTGATGATTGGAATTTTGGATATGCTGCAGGATGTGGTCGAGTCGAAGCCACATTTCGCATGGCTCGACAAAGCCCGTCGTGATCAGGCTAAGGATGCTGTTCGTCTGGCGATCAATTGTATTCTCCGCTGCCAGATCGTCGTCGATGGCACTCCAACCGGCTGGTGTCAGCAGCATGACGAGCAGACTTTTGAAGCACGTCCCGCGCGGACATTTGAGCTGGCTTCGATCTGCCCGCAGGAAACGTCCGCGATCATCCGGTTCCTGATGCGACAGCCTGAATCTGATGCAACGATGCTGGCAGCGACTGATGCTGCGGTCGCGTGGCTGAAGAAGGTGCGGCTGACGGGCATTCGTGTCGATCGCATCAGCGCACCAAAGAAAGAATTTTTGCGACAGACCGTGAGTTTTGATATCGTCGTTGTCCCCGATAAGAAAGCGCCGCCAATCTGGGCCAGACATTACGAAATCGGCACCAATCGTCCGGTGTTCGCGGGTCGCGACGGTATCAAGAAATACGCTCTGGCAGAAATCGAGAGAGAACGGCGATGCGGTACACTCTGGTACGGCTACTGGCCGGACTATGAAGTGCTGAGTTCTTATGATGCGTGGCGATTAAGGATCGCTCGATGAATTAAAGTGTTATTTGACAACCCCCAACCCTGTCTCCTGGCTCTGACAAGAGCACTGAATTTCCTTCTCCTGTCTCAACGGAACTCTATCATGTCTCGCTGCATTCTCATGAGTGTTGTGTTTCCCGCCTGCGCTGTGATCTGCGCAAACAGCTTTGGTGCCGACGAATTTCAGCCTCCGGAATTTCGCCCGCTGTGGAATGCTGCAGCTCCGCAAGCGACCGGTGAAACCGATGCCGACAAACCGGGTGTCTGGATTTACCCGGCCACGAAGAATGCCAACGGTGCTGCGATTGTCATTTGTCCTGGCGGTGGTTATGCAATCCATGCCACCGACCACGAAGGTGTGCAGCCCGCGAAGTATTTCAACAGCATTGGTGTGACGGCATTCGTCCTGCGGTATCGATTGTCACCCTATCGACATCCTGTTCCTCTGCTTGATGCTCAGCGTGCTTTGCGATTTGTACGCTCGCATGCGGATGAATTCGGGATCGACAAACATCGCGTCGGCATTTTGGGGTTTTCTGCCGGGGGCCATCTGACTTCAACGTCGGTGACGCATTTCGATAATGGTGATGCGAACGCCGCGGATGCTGTCGATAAGGAAAGCAGCCGACCGGACTTCGGAATACTTGGCTATCCCGTTGTGAGCCTTTCCGCAGAGTTTGCTCATCAAGGCTCGGGGAAGAACCTGTTCGGTGCCGACGCAACCGGCGAACAATTTAAATCGCTTTCGAATGAATTCAATGTCAGCGCAGAAACACCGCCGCTGTTTCTGTTTCATACCGGCGAAGACACCGGCGTGCCGCCGGAGAACAGCGTCAGTCTGTATCTGGCGTGTCACAAGGCCGGTGTCCCTGCGGAACTGCACATCTACCAGCAGGGTCCGCACGGTGTTGGCCTCGCCAATGAACACCCTGCACTGGCTCAATGGATCGTGGCCGCAGGAACGTGGCTGCGACAGAATGGCCTGCTGGTCTCAGGCGCACGTCAGGCGATCAAGGGAGAAGTGAAACTCAACGGCGAACCGATGAAGTGGGGCACAATTGCGTTCAAGCCTGAAAACACAAACGCTCCCGTCGCCTGGGCGATGGTCTCAGGAGGAAAATACAGCATCCCTGCAAGCTCGGGAACAACATCCGGAAAATGTGGCGTCGTGGTCACCAGCATGGGAGCGATCGCTCCTGGCCCAACGAAGAACAACGCATACACAGTTGCAGACAATCTGACTTACGAGTTTACCGAAGGTTCGAACAGCCTTGATCTGGATTTGTCCGACAAAAACTGATGTCTGTATCACGGTCGTATTCCGCCATTCCCAGGTTCAACTGTGTCAAAGCACCAGCGCCTTGCAGCAAATTTGTCAATCTCGTTGAGCAGGTTGCTGCACCAGCCACTGACAGGCATTACTCAGCAATCGCCGAAAAACGGGTTGTTCAAAATCGCCGACATGACCCAATGACGTGTAAAACGTCGTGCCTCCATCGGCGCGTTTGTTGATCCACGCGACGGGTTCTGCCGATTCATTCGGGATCGTACCGATGAGCAATGGTGTGGCAGTTGGCTGAAGCGGGCTGGATTTGTAGAGCGATCCTCGCCCTTTCAGCTCCATCACGACAATGCCGTTCAGGACAGGATGCTCCGCGTGACTGGGCGCAACAGTGATCGTCGTTTCCGGGCCTGCTCCGTGATGGCCTGAGTAGCTTCCGCCAATGACATCGCGATCAAATTCCGGCCAGTCGGCTCGATCGTTCGGTGCTGGTTTATTTCGCAGGCTGAAAGCATGACTTGCCGTACGAATTCCGATCACCGGTTTGCCAGAAGCGATGAAATCTCGAATCAACTGCAACTGCTCCGGCAGCAACGTTCGACGACGAACACTGATCAGCGCCAGATCGGCAGACTTCAAAACTTCAAGCCCCGGAAGCAGGTCGCCGTCCTGAGCATCGCCGAAAACCAGACTGACTTTGAAGTTTCCGCTGAGTTCTTCCTTCGCAAACTGAGTCAACGATTCGTCAGTCCTGTATTCCGGTTCCGAAACAATGATCACAATGTGTTTTCGTTGATCATCCGAACGAGACTGAGCGAGAGTTTCACGGCATGTGACGCCTGACAGGAAAACAAGCGTAATGTACACAATGGTAGTCAGAATTTGGGGTCGGTACATGCGTTCTCTCTCCCTTCGCAGCCCAAACTCTTTCATCAGGGGGGGCAGTCGCGGATGATTGTGAAAGTAGGTCCTTTCTGCCGGAAAGGACTTTGCAGCTTGCTGCAAGCTGCGACCAGAGCCACGTTGATTAAAGAGCAACACCTCCTCGTTGAACGGACGTCCGCTCTTGCGGTTCGCCTTGCGGCGAAAGTCCTCCTCGGCAAGGAGGACCTACCGAAATCGGCGACTTAATTCGGGACTGTTCGTTACGGCCTCATTCTATGCTGCGTGAAGTATAGACACCGCGCAGGAAAAAAGACGGTGACCACTTCAGGTGACCGTCTTATGATAATAAGCCTGACTGAGCGTTTCGGATTAGTTGGCTTCGATCGGGACAATATTCATGCGGCGACCAGCCCGGTCAAAGAGTACATTGCCATCGACCAGTGCGAACAGCGTGTAGTCCTTTCCCATGCCGACATTGCGGCCCGGGTGCCATTTGGTACCGCACTGACGTGCGAGGATATTTCCAGCCACGACTGCTTCGCCACCGAATTTCTTGATCCCGCGACGCTGCGCGGTCGAATCTCGACCGTTGCGGCTGGAACCTTGTCCCTTCTTATGAGCCATGACACTGTTCTCCGATAATCTTGATGCGCCGCGACAGTACAGAACCGAACACGGTAATTCGCTGGGTTTAATGGACAGGTGGAGGTCCGGCAATCAGACGCCGACACCTGCGGAACTATTCGAGAGTCGCGGATTGTGCCAACTTTCCTGGAATTTTCAAGAGTTTTATCGCTCCGCTGCCTGAAGCCTCAATCCGGGGAAGTCCCTGCAGGACGAAAATCGACCGATTTTCGCCCTGAGATTCAGCGTTTTCGCGACTCTCCAACGACACAAATCTCGTTTTCTGTTCGTGCAATTCGCATGGGAATCGATTCTGCACATGACATCACAGGACAGAATTCCTGGAAAGCACTAAATTGTGGTATCACCACCACAACCGCCGCCGTCAATTTTTTTTCTTTGTGAACTCAAGAAAGTTGCCCTGTTCATTCTGTGCTACGTCGATCAGTTCTACCCAAACGTCGGCATGGCAACGGTGTCTGTCCTCGAACATCTCGGTGTCGAAGTCGTATTCCCGACCGACCAAGCCTGCTGTGGACAACCGATGGCGAACAGCGGTTACATGGAGCAGGCTAAACCGCTGGCCCGGAAATTTGTCGATGTGTTTGATGGATACGACTATGTCGTCGCACCTTCAGGCAGTTGTGTTTCGATGGTCCGCAATCATTACGCACATCTGTACGACCATGATGATCATCGCGCCAGGACGGTTCGTCAGCGGACGATGGAATCGAGCGAGTTTCTGACGAGCGTACTTCATATCGAAGAACTCTCAGGCACGTTTGCCCATCAGGTTGGCCTGCATCAGAGCTGCCACGGACTTCGGGAATTGCGACTTGGACCATCCTCAGAAGTGATGACACCTCGCGCGAATCTGGTAAGGACACTGCTGGAACGATTCAACGGGATTCGGTTTTCTGAACTGGCTCGCAAAGGCGAATGCTGCGGCTTTGGCGGGACATTTGCTGTTGCAGAAGAAGCAGTTTCGTGCATGATGGGTGATGACCGAGTCCACGATCATGTCAGCGCCGGGACCGAAGTTCTGACTGCCGGTGATATGTCATGTCTCATGCATCTGGAAGGCATCATCCGCCGCCGAAAAATTCCTGTCCGCGTGATGCACTTTGCCGAAATTATAGCGGAAGCGTTGTTAAATTGAGATTGTCGATTTTTGATTGTCGAATTGAATACTGAAACTGAAGAATCTCTGTCCTGATGGCACATCCAACTCTTGCGAATCAATTCGTCGCCAATCGTGAACGTGCGCAGTGGCATGACAAGACGTTGTGGTTTGTCCGCGAAAAACGGGATCGCATGGCCGCAGCGGTTCCCGAATGGGAACTGCTTCGCGAAACAGCATCTGCCATCAAAGCCCACACGCAATCACGACTTAGCGAGTATCTTGAACAATTTGAAGCGAATACAAGAACGCATGGCGTGATTGTTCATTGGGCCAACGACGCCGCCGAACACAATCAGATTGTGCGCGACATTCTCCAGCGTCACAAAGTGCAGCGGTTGGTGAAGCGCAAGTCAATGCTCA
>Ga0335397_10002135_pt1 | contig 26885 bp, 24 predicted proteins | sample MAT04_FD_205740 | JGI IMG/M metagenome (GOLD analysis project Ga0335397, IMG submission 205740) | Freshwater microbial communities from Lake Fryxell liftoff mats and glacier meltwater in Antarctica - MAT-04 (spades assembly) (version 2) ... | reverse complement strand
GCGTGCGGGGGAACGACTGGGTCATGGGTCGCGTCGCAACACGCGACGCTACCGACGGTCGGAGCCCGCGGATGGACGTGGACGGCGGACGCGGCCCGCGGATGGACGTGGACGGCGGACGCGGCCCAGTCTGGCGGGTGCGCGGCAGGGGTGTCCCCTGGTAGATGGCCACTCAGCGGCCCTGACTGCCGACGGAGCTATCGTCCGGCGACGGACGCTCGCCGAAGCGCGACTGCTGGCTCACTGCCGGGCGCGCCCCGGTGGTGTCCCAGGCACGACCGCGGGCCCATGACATGGGCGCCTCCAGGTCGATGGGCGGCATCTCGGCGCGTCGAGCGCGGACATCCTTCTGGCGACGGCCGTATTCGCGCCGGCGAGACGATCGATGACCACTCATGCCGCGAGCCTCCGGGCCGCACGCAACTTCGCGCTTCGGGCTCGGGGATTGGCCTCCACCTCGATGGCCGTAGGTACCTGGGGCTGGCCACCGACGGGCGCCAACCGCGGACGACGACCACAGACACACACCGGCACGACCGGCGGGCAGATGCAACCGCGGCGCTCCGCCGCGATGAAGCGCTTCACGATCCGATCCTCCAGCGAGTGATAGCTGATGACCACGAGCACGCCGCCCGGCCGGAGCACATCCATCGCCCCCTCGAGGGCAACCGGCAGGACATCCAGCTCGGCATTCACGGCGATGCGCAGCGCCTGGAACGTGCGGGTCGCCGGGTGGATGGGTCGTCGGGCACCGGGTCGAGGTCCGGGGGTCGCGGCGGCGACGACGGCGGCCAGCTGCTCGGCGGTCTCGATGGGTGCCTCCGATCGATGCGCGACGGTGGCCCTCGCGATGCGTCGGGCATGCGGTTCTTCACCGTAGTTGCGCAGCAGGCGTGTGAGCGCCTCCTCGTCGAGGGTGGCCACGAGCTCGCTGGCGGGGACGCCGCTGCTCGGATCGAAGCGCATGTCCAGAGGCCCCTCGGCACGGAAGCTGAAGCCTCGCTCGCGCTCGGCCAGTTGATGAGAGCTGAGGCCCAGGTCCAGGAGGACCCCGTCGACCGTGCCGAAGCCCTCGGCGCGGGCCACATCCCGGATGTCCCTGAAGTTGGTCTGGTGGAGCGCCAATCGGACGCCGAAGCGGTCCAGGCGTGCCCGCGTGCGTTCCAGCGCACGCGGGTCGGCGTCGAGGCCAAGCACCCGACCGTCGGGTGTGGTGGCCTCCAGGATCCGGAGGGTGTGCCCTCCGCCGCCGACGGTACCGTCGATATGGAAGCTGCCCGGGCTCGGTGAGAGTGCCGTCATGACCTCCTCCACCATCACGGGCAGGTGCCCTTCATCCATCGATCAGACCGTCCCAACGGTCCCCCCGGATCCCGGAGGCTCATGTGGTGCGACGACTAGATGCCCAACCCCTGGAAGTGCTCTGCGAGCACCTCCGGCTGATCCATCCGTTGGCTCCAGTCGTCCCACGCGGTGTGCGACCAGAGCTCCAGGTGGTTCCTTGAACCGACCAGCACGGCTTGGTCGTCCAGCTTCGCGAACGTGCGAAGCACGGCCGGTACGACCATCCGACCTTGTCGGTCAAGCTCGATCTCGAACGCTGTCCCGTACAGGAAGCGTGTGAGTTCGCGGCCCCTAGCGTCGGTGAACGGCAGCGGGTCGACGCGAGCGGCGACCTGCTCCCAGGCAGCGCGCGGATGGAGCGCCAGACAGCCATCGAGCCACTTGCTGACCAGGCCTCCGGCCGCGAACTCCGCACGGAATCGGACCGGGACGGCGATGCGCCCCTTGTCGTCGACCGCTAGTCGGTACTCGCCGGTGAACACCTGGCTTCGTCGCCCTCTCCCTGTCCGGCGCCGTGCCGATCGGTTCCGGGGTGATGCTGCTGCTGGTCATCGGAGCCCCACTTGGCTGCCCGTTGGCCCGCAAACACCACCACCTGTCCCCACTCGACACCACTTTGCGCCACTTCTCGCCATAGTAGCCGCGATTCTGGCCCCGTCAAGGGCGTTTCTGCGGGCCGTCCCGGGACGTCGTGACTGCCCGCGCCGGATGCGGTGGTGGCGGGCCCCCCGGTACCGATGGGCCATTGCGGTGCGGAGCGGTGTACGCGTACGGTGGGGAACCTTCGCGGCACATCGGTGTCGACCCGCATCGGAGATCCAGTGGCCCTCGCCCCCACCAAGGCCGTCGCCGTCGCCGAACCGCTTCCTGAAGCGGCTCCGCGTTTCCGGCTGCCCCAGCGAGCCACCGAGCTCACGGTGCTGCCACTGGCACGCCTCGCCGAAGGCGCTGCGCCGCTTCGACGCTGCGTCTTCCGCAAGCTGACCGTGACAAGCTCCGCGAGCCGCAGGTCGACCGCCAGCTACACCGCCGATTGTCTCTATGACGGCCTCGAACAGGCCATCCCGATGGGCGACCTGGAGCGTGCCTATAGCACCTGCCAGGCATGCACCAACACGGGCATCTTCCGCGCCGACGAGGACTGACCGGCCCAGTCAGTGCGGATGGGTCGCCTCGGCGTACCTGCCACCTCGGCGTACAGCGCTACTGGTGGTCGCTGCGGTCGGTGGACGCCGCGCTCAGCGCTACTGGTGGTCGCATCGCGACTGGTACTCGCCAGATGGCACAACCATGCCGTCCCGGAGCCAGGCTCGATACCCATCGACCAGCCTTGGCGACTGCTGGTCGCGTCCGCGGCAGGACGGGGCGAATCGGCGGGTACCAGTCGCGACGAGGGCGCTGCGGTCGTCCGAATGGGCACGACCCGGTACAAGTGGTGGCCCAGCCATTGCGATTCGGTCGGTCTCGCGAGTGTCAGTCGCCCGCCGGTCTCGCGAGTGCCAGTCGCCCGCGCGTCTCGCGAGAGCGTCAACGGCAACCGCACGGCAGGGTGCCAGTCGCCCGCCGGTCTCGCGAGTACCAGTCGCCCGCACGGCAGGGTGCCAGTCGCACGGCGGTCTCGCGAGAGCGTCACGGCAACCGCACGGCAGAGCGCCAGCGAGACGGTCTGTAAGCCGAGTCCTGTACCGCCGCTTGCGCGACGGCGACGGTCATCCATCTGGGATCGCGGTTGCCCGCGACCTCGAGCGGCCGACCCGAGGACGAGGCGACGCCGCCCCGTGCACGCACGCCCGAGGGCGCCGTGCCGGTCCTCCTATTTGGCCTTGCACCAGGTAGAGCTTGCCCGTTTCACCCGGTCAGGGACGGCAAGCCGACCCGACCGATTCGTCACTGTGGCGCTGGTCCTCGCCTCACGGCGGACGGGAGTTACCCGCTACCCTGCGTCGGGGAGCTCGGACTTTCCTCGTGACCGACAGGTCGCCCTGCAGGTCCCGCGACCGTCCGACCGACTCGCTGGCATGCGGAGTCTAGCCCGCCGAGCCGATGCGACCCCAGCGATCGGTGTCGTGGACCTCAGGACCGCTGCTTCTTGTCGGCCCGCAGCAGCTCGACCATCTCGGCGACGCGCAGCGGCCGTTGGTCGGGTCGCCGCTTCGTCGCGTCGATCCAGTCGAGGAACGCCCTTCGATAGAACTGCGCCAGCGCGTCGAACGCCTCACCCGCCTGCGGGTCGGCTGTCAGCGCAGCCGCGACATCGATGGGCAGATCATCACGTTGTGGGCCCTCTGCTTCGAAAACGACCTCTACTTGGGAGCCCACCGCGAGTCCGCGATGGCGGCGCCACGCCGGACCGAGGACAACGCCGGACCGAGGACAACGCCGGACCGAGGACAACGCCGCGATCACCACCAACGCGCTGCACCTCGCCTCGCACTGGCAGGCCGCCGATCGTGCCGATGACCAAGTGGCGTGTCTTGGTGCCCCAGACCGCGTTCGGGTCGAACGGCACTGGCACGTAGACCACGCCGTCCACGTCCGTGGCCAGTGTCGTCCGGTAGGTCGTGCGGGCTGCTGTCACGCGATGATGGACCGATCGCCGGCAGGCACGTCAGCCCTCGTCGGCGCGCCGGCGGATCTCGGCCGTGACGCGTGCCGCGCCGAACGGATCGTCGAGGGCCATATTGGCCAGCGCATCGGCGGCCTTGTTGCGGGCGCGTGGCTCGTGTACTGCTGACCAGCGTCGGAGTGGCTTGAGGTGACGGATCGCTTCCGCGAACAACCCCTGGAGCTTGGCGTCCTTGACCCGCCAGCGGCCGTTGAGTTGCTCCACGATGAGCTTGGAATCGAGCCGCAGGTCGATCTCCCGGGCACCCAGCAGGGCCGCCTGTCGCAATGCCAGGACCAGACCCGCGTACTCCGCCACATTGTTGGTCCGGATGCCCAGGTCACGTGCCACGACCGCCACGGCCATGGCGTTCGGCTCGAAGGCGTCCGGTCGAGCGGCGTCGATGAGCACCGCTCCCGCCGATGAGCGTCCGGGATTGCCACGCGACGCGCCATCGGTCCGGATGACCAGCCGCTCGAACTGGCGGCGCGGCAGCCCGGCACCGTCGTCGTCGAGCGGCTCGACCTCGTCCACGCCGAGGAGGTTCAGATCCCGCGCGCCGTGATGGCCTGCGAGACCTCCAGGATGGCGCGCGTGATATTGATGCCCCGCGGGCAGGCATCGGTGCAGTTGAAGATCGTCCTGCAGCGCCAGACGCCGTCCGCGTCGGACAGGATCTCCAATCGGTCATCCGAGCCCGCGTCACGGGTATCGAAGATGAAGCGATGGGCGTTGACGATCGCGGCCGGGCCAACGTACGTGTCCTGGGCCCAGAAGCTGGGGCAGGAGCTAGTGCAGGCAGCGCACAGGATGCACTTGGTGGTGTCGTCGTAGCGCTCACGATCCGCCTGTGACTGACGACGCTCGCGCGCGGGCATCACGTCGTCATCGACCTGGAAGGGCATGACGCTGCGGTACTTGGCGAAGAACTCGTCCATGTCCACGACCAGGTCCTTGATGACCTTGAGCCCCGGCAGCGGCGCCACTGAGATCTTCTTGCCCAGCTGATCGACCCGGATCTTGCAGGCCAGTCGATTGCGACCGTTGATGAGCATCGCGTCCGAGCCACACACCCCGTGGGCACAGCTGCGACGGAACGTCAGGGATCCGTCCTGGTGCCACTTCACGGTGTGTAGCAGGTCGAGCAGCGGCGCGGTCGGGTCGGTCTCGACCGTGTACTGCTCCCAGTGGGGCTTCTGGTCTCGCTCGGGGTCGTAGCGCAGGATGCGCAGCTGGACCTGCATGGTGCTCCTGATCAGCGCGTCAGTAGACGCGCGGCTTGGGCTGGAACGTGGTGATGGTCACCGGCTTGTACCGCAACTCGGGACCGGCATCGGTCTTGAAGGCGAGCGTGTGCTTGAGCCATTCCTCGTCGTTCCGGTCGGGGAAGTCCTCGCGGGCATGCGCGCCGCGACTCTCGGTCCGGGCGAGGGCGCTGACCGCGACCGCCTCCGCGCAGTCGAGCAGGTAGCCCAGCTCGCGCGTCTCGAGCAGGTCCGTGTTGAACACAGTGCCCTTGTCCTGGACCCGCACGTTCTGGTAGCGGGCCTGGAGCTCGCGCACCCTGACCACCGACTCCTTGACGCTGTCACCTGTGCGATATACCCCCACGCCGTCCATCATCGTGTCTGCCAGCGCGGAGCGGATGCTGGCGGGGTTCTCGCCGCGTGTCCGGGTTCGCAGCGTTTCGATCTCCTCGCGCACCTGGTCGGCGGCATCGCGGGCCATCTCTGGCAGCTGGACCCCGGCCACATCATGGGCCATGGATCGACCCGCGCGACGCCCGAAGACGAGGATGTCGATCAGCGAGTTGGTGCCCAGTCGGTTGGCGCCGTGGACGCTCACGCAGGCACACTCGCCCGCGGCATACAGGCCGGGCAGCACCGTGCCCCGCTCGTCGATGACCACGCGTGAGTCCGTGTTGGTGGGGATGCCGCCCATGGCGTAGTGGGCGGTGGGCGTGGTGGGCACCGGCTGGGTGATGGGCTCGACACCCTGGTACACCCGCGAGAACTCAGTGATGTCCGGCAGCTTGGCATCGATGACCGCCTTGCCCAGGTGGGTCAGGTCCAGATGGACGTAGTCCTTGCCCTTGATGCCCCGACCGGCCCGGATCTCCATCGCGATCGCGCGGCTGACCATGTCCCGAGGCGCCAGCTCCATGAGCTTGGGCGCGTAGCGCTCCATGAACCGCTCACCGGAGTCGTTGCGGAGGTAGCCACCCTCCCCCCGGGCGGCCTCCGACAGCAGGATGCCCAAACCAGGGATGCCCGTGGGATGGAATTGGAAGAACTCCATGTCCTGGATGGGCACACCCCGACGATACGCCAGGGCGACGCCATCGCCCGTCAGCGAGTGGGCATTTGACGTGGTCCGGAACATGCGGCCGAAGCCGCCCGTGGCGAACATCACGGCGCTGGACCGGAACACGTGCAGCTCGCCGTCCGCGATGCGATAGGCAACGACGCCACGCGTCTGGCCACCCTCGATGAGCACGTCCACGACGTGGTACTCGTCGAAGAACCGGACGCCGTGCTTGATGCACTGCTGGTACAGCGTCTGGAGGATCATGTGCCCGGTCCGGTCGGCTGCGAAGCACGATCGACGCACCGGTCCTTCGCCGAAGTTACGGGTATGGCCTCCGAAGCGGCGCTGGTCGATGCGGCCGTCGGCGGTGCGATTGAAGGGCAGCCCCATGTGCTCCAACTCGACCACCGTATCGATGGCTTCGCGGGCCAGGATCTCCGCCGCGTCCTGGTCGACGAGGTAGTCGCCACCCTTTACGGTGTCGAACATGTGCCACTCCCAGTGGTCCTCCTCGAGGTTGCCCAGGGCAGCACAGATGCCGCCCTGCGCAGCGCCCGTATGGGAGCGTGTGGGGTAGAGCTTGGTCAGGACCGCAGCCTTGACCCCGGATCGGGCCAGCTCCAGGGCCGCCCACAGGCCGGCACCGCCGGCACCCACGATGACCGCCTGGTACTCATGGGTCGCGATCGACGGGCTGAGCTTGATGTCCTCGCTCACGGGACGCCGGGCTTCGGCTGCAGGGTGACCAGGACGATGGTGCCCAGGACGAACAGGATCGTGGTCAGCAGGTACAGCGCGGACAGGGTGACGATGCGGGCTCGTGGCCCGTGGACGTAGTCCAGGACCACGGTTCGTACTCCGAGTGCGGAATGGACGAGCACGGCTATCAGGAGGGCCCAGTCGACAGCCCGCCAGATGAGCTGGTTCCATCGGTGGGTGGCGATCCACTCGGCGGTCTGCACGGAGGGATCGAAGACGAAGTGCTGGATGATGAAGTGCGAGAGAGCGAGCACGAACAGCGCCACGCCCGAGATGCGCACCAGGTACCAGATGGTCGTCTCACGGCCACTACCCGTTGGCTTGGACCGGCTGCGCGTGACCGGCGAGATCTCCGGCATCTACATCACCCCCGTCATCTGGAGCACGCCGGTGACGCCATCGAAGGCGTCCTTCCAATAGGGCCGCAGGATGATGAGCGCTCCCGGGATGCCCAGGGCGAAGAAGATGACCCAGCTGCCGTACCACAGCTTCCGGTGGTGGACCGTCATGGCCGGCCACAGGTCGATGATGAGGATGCGCATCCCGTTCAGGGCGTGGTACAGGAGCGCTGCCCCGAGCAGGATCTCCATCACTCGGCCCACCGGGCTCGCGTAGAACTGCAGCAGATCGTCATAGGCACGCGGATCGCCGCCGGCGAGGTAGATGTCGATGACGTGGAGGACCACGAACGCCCACACCGCGACGCCACTGATGCGATGGAACATCCACGCCCAACTACCTTCGCGCCCCCGGTAGGAACGCATCAGATCCAGGTACCGCATCAGGACTCCGTGCCATGGAACTCGATCGGACAGGCCCGTGACATGCCGCAGCCGTGTCCCTTGGCAGGGTGTGATGGCCGGCTGGGCCGTTCCGGACGACCTGACCATGCTACCCCAACGACCGCTTTGGTCGCTGCGCTATCCTGAGGTCCCCGATCAGAGATCCAGAGGTGCCGGCGCGTCCGTGAAGCTCCAGGAGTTCGCAGCCAAGCAGCTGCTCGTCCAGGCCGGTCTACCGGTCCCCGCGTGGTCCGTGGCGACCACAGCAGCGGAGGCGCGAACGCAGGCTGAGGGCTACCTCGCCGCAGGCGCGGACCGCGTGGTCATCAAGGCGCAGGTCCTGGTCGGCGGCCGGGGCAAGGCCGGTGGCGTCAAGCTCGCGGCCACTGCCGACGAAGCCGAAACGGTGGCCACGGCCATCCTGGGCATGGACATCAAGGGCATCACCGTTCGGCGTGTGCTCATCGGTGCCGCCGCTGACATCGTCAAGGAGTTCTATCTCGCGGCCGTTCTGGACCGGACCGAGCAGCGCGTCCGGATCATGGGCTCTGCCGAGGGCGGCGTGGAGATCGAGACAGTCGCCGAGACGAACCCCGATGCCATGGTCTCGGTCCTGGCCCATCCTCACCTGGGCCTGTTGGACCATCAGGCGCGGGAGATCGCCTTCGCGATGGGTCTGGGTGACCGCTGGAAGGAAGCCGCGGCCATCGCCAAGGGTGTGTTCAAGGCGGCCATCGACAATGACGCGGACCTGGTGGAGATCAATCCCCTCGCCATCGTGCGCACGGTCGGTCCCGACGGCACGGTGACCGAGTCTATCCAGGCGCTGGACGCCAAGATCACGCTCGACGACTCGGCGCTCTACCGACATCCCCAGCTGGAGCAGCTGCGGGACCTGGACGAAGAGGACCCGGTCGATGTGGAGGCCCGCGGTCTGGGCCTCAGCTTCATCCGCCTCGAGGGCACCATCGGCTGCATGGTCAATGGTGCTGGACTGGCCATGGCGACCATGGACCTCGTGAAGCGTGCCGGTGGCGAGCCGGCCAACTTCCTGGACATCGGCGGCGGTGCCCGGTCGGACAAGGTCGCGGCCGCCATGCGACTCATCCTGTCGGACGATTCGGTGCGTGCCATCCTGGTCAACATCTTCGGTGGCATCGCGCGCGGCGACGAGGTAGCCCGCGGGCTCATCGAGGCGCGCGCCCAACAAACACGCGACGTACCCATGGTGGTGCGCATCGTGGGTACCAACGCCGACCTCGCTGCGGACATCCTGCGCGAATCAGGGGCTGGCATCGAGGCCGCGTCCAGCCTGGACGCCGCAGTGGAGCGGGTCGTGGCACTCGCGGGAGTCAGCGCATGAGCATCCTGGTCGATCAGCACACCCGCCTCCTGGTGCAGGGCATCACGGGCCGCGAGGGCTTGTTCCACGCTACGGCGATGCAGGCCTACGGCACCAACATCGTGGCCGGCACCACGCCCGGCAAAGGTGGCCAGACGGTCCTGGAGACGGTCCCCGTGTTCGACACCGTGGCCCAGGCGGTCCGGGCAACGGGCGCCGACACGACCGTCATCTATGTGCCGGCCCCTGGCGCTCCGGACGCGATCCTGGAAGCCGTCGATGCGGGTATCGGCACCATCTTCTGCATCACCGAGCACATCCCGGTGCTGGATATGCTCAAGGTGGTCGCGGAAGTCCATGCGAAGGGCGCCCGACTCATCGGCCCCAACTGCCCTGGTGCGACATCGCCGGGCAAGGCGAAGGTGGGCATCATCCCGGGCTCCATCCACAAGCCGGGCCACGTCGGACTGGTGAGTCGCTCGGGCACCCTCACGTATGAGGTGGTGCAGGCGCTCACCGATGCCGGCATCGGGCAGTCCACCTGCGTGGGCATCGGGGGTGACCCCATCGCGGGCACCAGCTTCACGGATGTCCTGCAGCTGTTCAAGGACGACCCGGACACCCACGCCATCGTGCTCATGGGTGAGATCGGTGGTGGCGCCGAGGAGGCTGCCGCTGCCTATCGGGCCGAGCACCTGCCCAACGTGCCCATGGTCGCCTTCATCGCCGGCCGGACCGCACCACCAGGACGTCGGATGGGCCACGCGGGTGCCATCATCAGCGGCAGTGGCGGCACTGCAGAGGGCAAGATCGCGGCACTGCAAGCTGCCGGCATCCGGGTCGCCGACTCACCGTCCCAGATCCCGGCGCTCCTGCGCGAAGCCGGACTGCGGGCCGACTGAGAGGTCGTGAACAACACAGGGAACGGGATCTCCCCACCTTGGTGTTCTTCGTCTCCGTCCAGATCACCGTGGCGTCTTTGGCTCACAGGCTCTGAGTCCCAGGTGATCCAACGGTCGGAGGAACGAGCTGCGACCTGCGGCTGATGAGAAGCCAGCGGCGTTCCCCCGTTCGTTCGACGCAGTCGGGCAGCAATACGGCGGAGGACGGGGCGCCCGGGCCCAAATGGGCTGGTGACTGGACCGCTCTCCGCCCGTTGGCATCCCAGATGATCGATCGGCGAACGCCTTGGGCATGTGCTGGCGTACTCAGCTCGCTCAGGGCCGCCTCGAGCCAACCCAGCGCTTGGTCGGCAACGTGGGTCCAGCCAGCTTCCGTGCAGATTCGTGGAGGTGGATCTCGTGGTCTTGCTGAAGGCAGCCTGGTAGAAGATCCGACCAGGGCCAGGGATGATGTCCTCGTGATACGCACGGTCCTGCTCGGCGGGTGTCAGCATATTCGCGAGGCTCGCCGCGAACGCCTTCCTGGACATCGTCTGGATACGCCGCCAACCCGGGAAGCCGGCGTGCCGGGGAGGTTGGCACGCACGACCCGCGGGCCAGGGATGACGCCTCGTGGCGGGTTTAGCGCGATTGCGACACAGGCACGGCACAGGCCTTGGTCGAGGAGGAGCTGGACTATGAGGCCGCCGAAGGATGGCCAATCAAGATCGAACGTTCGAGCATGCCTTCGATCAGGTGCGTGTACCGCGCCAGGATGCCAGCGATGCCGAGGCTGCTCAGCCGTCGCCTCGACATCGATCCCCCAGCCGCGAGGCGCCATCTGGCGCTACCCGGGCGCGATGACCCCGAGCACCCTGAGTCAGCCGGCGAACGCCGTGGGCAGTCGGCCGCGGACGCCGGGTCGGGCGACGTAGAGCCCGCCAGCACCCGCCCCGGCAGTCTCCGGGTTGGGGCCGCTCGCGGTCGTGATGACCAGCTGGTCCAGGCCGGGGCCCGCGAAGCAACAGCTGCTGGTCTGCTGGGCAGGCACGTCGACCCGTGTCAGGGGCACGCCGGCGGGCGAGAACCTGACCACGCAGCCGGCCCCCCACAGGGCGACCCAGGCGCATCCCTCCGAGTCCAGGGTCATGCCGTCGGGATGGCCCGCGCCGTCCGGGATGGTCACCCAAGGTCGTCGCGCACCCAGGTCCCCGGTCACGGCGTCGTACTCGATGAGGTCCACGCGCCTGGTGGTGGTGTCGATGTACAGCATCCCGCGGTCATCGTCGGTCCAGTCCAGGCCATTGGCGATGGACACCGGCTTGAGCATCCGGGTGACCCGCAGGTCGGCGTCCAGTCGATAGAGCGCGCCACCGCCGGGGTCCCCGGAGTCGAACATGGTGCCGGCCCAGAACCGCCCGGTCGGGTCGACCTTGCCGTCATTCATGCGTGTCGCGGGATCGTCTAGCTCGACCGGTGCGAGCAGCGTCAACGCGCCGGTCTCGGTATCGACGGCCACGAACCCGTCCGGAGTCGCGCCCAGCAACCCGCCGGAGGCGCGAAGCACCACGACTGCCAGCGGGCGCGCCACATGCAGGGCACGATCGCGCCCGTCGAGCGAGGTCGCGTGGATCTGGCGGCCCGTGATGTCCACCCACCACACGACGCCACGCTCGGCATCCCAGGTCGGGCCCTCACCCAGCAGCGCCCGGACACTGCCCACGCGTTCCGCGGTGCGGGACGGCAGACTCGCCCACGCGTCAGGCGTCCGGAACAGCTCGCTCACTGGCTCCTCCGACGATCGACCCGACGGTGGCCCAGGCGGGTCCGCCAGCCGCTTCGACCAGTTCCACGAGCACGCCGTGCGCACTCCGGGGATGGATGAATGCGACCGGCCCGTCAGCGCCTGCGCGCGGCGCGCGATCGATGAGTTCGATGCCCTGGGCGGCGAGCAGTTCGAGCGCCGCGGCGATATCCGGGACCTCGAAGCAGACGTGGTGGAAGCCCTCCCCGCGCGAGGCGAGGAAGCGTGCGACGCCGGAGGTGTCGTCGGTCGGTTCGACCAGCTCGATCCTGGACTCGCCCACGGGCAAGAACCCGATACGCACTCGGTCATCAGGCACTGCCAACACCAACTCGACGGGCAAGCCGAGGGTGTCCCGATAGAACCCGAGGGCGGTGTCCAGATCGCGGACGACAACGGCGACGTGATGGATACGGCCAGTGCCGCCGATACTCTCCAGAGAGGTCATGTGCTCCCCTATACGAATAGCACGGCTGTTCTGTTCCACCTAGACCGTGACCAGCTCCCGGTGCCGGCCCCAGCTCTCGCGCAGCTGGTCGCTGACCTCGCCCAGGGTCCCGCCCGCCTTGACTGCGTCGATCAGCGCCGGCACGAGATTGTCTGTGCCCGCGGCGGCCTGCGCAAGGCGCGACATCGCCGTAGCCCACGCCTCGGGATCGCGGCGTGCCCGGAATGCCCGCAGCCGGGCGACCTGCTCCCCTTCCGCGGCCGGGTCGATGCGCATGATCGGCGGCGAGACCGTCTCCTCGTCCTGGAACCGATTCACGCCCACCACGACAGATTCACCCGACTCGATCTGGCGCTGCGCGCGGTAGGCCGAGTCCTGGATGTTGCGTTGCTGGAAGCCCGCCTCGATGGCCGCGATGGCGCCACCCATGGCATCGATCTGGTCCAGGTAGACCTGCGCCGCGGCTTCCAGCTGATCGGTCAGCGACTCCACGAAGTAGCTGCCCGCGAGTGGGTCAGGCGTCTCGGTCACGCCACTCTCGAACGCCAGGATCTGCTGCGTCCGGAGTGCCAGGCGCGCCGACTCCTGCGTCGGCAGGGCCAGTGCCTCATCCCGCGAGTTGGTGTGCAGGCTCTGGGTGCCGCCGAGGATGGCCGCAAGTGCCTGGACCGTGGTCCGGACCACATTGTTGTCGATAGAGGTGGCGGTCAGGCTGCTGCCCGCGGTCTGGGTATGGAACCGGCACATCATCGAGCGCGCCTCCCGGGCGCCGAAGCGGTCGCGCATGATGCGCGCCCACATCCTGCGTGCGGCCCGGAACTTGGCGACCTCCTCGAACAGCTCGCTCCAGGATGCGAAGAAGAACGACAGGCGTCCGGCGAAATCATCGACATCCAGGCCACGGGCCTGAGCCGCCTCGACATAGGCGATGGCATCGGCCAGCGTGAAGGCGAGTTCCTGGGCTGCGGTCGCGCCGGCCTCGCGCATGTGATAGCCGCTGATGCTGATGGTGTTCCAGCGCGGCAACTCTGCAGCACAGAACTCGAAGATGTCCGTCACCAGGCGCATGGACGGCCGCGTTGGGTAGATCCAGGTGCCCCGGGCGATGTACTCCTTGAGGATGTCGTTCTGGACGGTGCCGCCGAGCTTGTCACGGGGGATACCCCGCTGGTCCGCAACGGCGACATAGAAGGCAAGCAGGATGGCCGCCGTGGCGTTGATGGTCATGGACGACGTCACCTCGCCCAAGGGCAGGTCGTCGAGCAGGATGCCCATGTCCTCGATGGTGCTGATGGGTACGCCGACCCTGCCCACCTCCCCCAGGGCCTCCGATGCATCGGAGTCGTAGCCGGTCTGCGTCGGCAGGTCGAAGGCCACCGACAGTCCCGTCTGGCCCTGCGACAGCAGGTATCGGAACCGCTCATTGGTGTCGGCCGCGGTCGAGAAGCCGGCGTACTGGCGCATGGTCCAGAGGCGACCCCGGTACATCGTGGGCTGCACGCCGCGCGTGAACGGGAACTCACCCGGACGGCCCAGGTCACGATCCTCGTCCAGGCCGGCCACGTCGGCTGGGGTATAGAGGTCGGCGATGGGGATATCCGAGGTGGTCAGGAAGGTCTCGCGGCGCTCGGTCTGTCCCCGCAGGGCCCCGGCACGGGTCGTGTGGCGCCAGCGGTCGCGTTCGGGGTCATTGGCTCCGGTCATGGCAGGCCTCCGGTCCGGGTCACGGCGAGCGCCACGCCCATCATCATCCGACGACAGCGAGGACGCTGCCCAACTCGACACGGTCACCCATCTCCACCGAGACCGAGAGCACAGTCCCGGCACGCGGTGCCCGGATCTCGTTCTCCATCTTCATAGCCTCGATGGACAGCAGCCGATCGCCCTGCTGCACGTCGGTGCCCGGCGTCACCCACACGCGTGCCACTCGGCCCGGGATCTTCGCCTTGACGGTCTGGGGCGTAGCGCGGCCCGTCGCACCCGACAGGCGCGTGGCTCGCTCCCGGAGCGCCGCCCGTGCTGCCGACTCGGCCGTGACCACGATGACCCAGCCATCGACCGTCACCTCGTACCGGACCCGCCCGGTCGCGACATCCTCGGCGGTCGGCGTCAGGCGCCGGGGAACGAGTCCCGCGACGCCCGGCGATGCCTCGCCGGGCTCAACATCCAGAACGATGTCGTCATCGACGCCGATGGCGACCAGGCGGAGCGTCCCATCCGTCATGGCCAGCGCTCCGTGGCTTCCCGGCGCGCGGCCCGTGTCCAGGCGTCGGTCGCCGTCGGATCGCTGATGCGGCCGGCCGGATGGTCTGCGCCTGGGTCGCCGGTTGCACCCGAGATGGCTGGTTGCGCGCCGAGGGACTGGCCGCCGGAGCCGACTGCCTGCGCGACTGCCTCCATGGCCAACCGAGCAGCACGGGCCCGCAGCGGCGCGGCGTTCCAGTCACGGTCGACCAGGTCGGTGCGCACCTGGCCTGCGACGAACGCGGGGTGGGCCAGCAACCAGCCGTGGAACGGGAGTGTGGTCTGGATACCCCCGGTCTCCATCTCTGCCACGGCACGCCGGGCGCGCCGGATGGCCATCTCGCGGTCGGTCGCGACGACGAGGATCTTGGACAGCAGCGGATCGTAGTCGCCAACGACCACCTGGCCCTCCTCCACGCCCGAGTCCATGCGCACGCCCGGACCAGCAGGCTCCCGCCAACGACCGATGCGTCCGGGTGTCGGCGCGAATGACCTCGACGGATCCTCGGCACTGACACGCAGCTCGATGGCGTGCCGGTCCGGGTCGACCATCGCAGCGGACGCCGCGATGACCCGGTCCGAGAGCGGCTGCCCGGCTGCGATCCAGAGTTGCTCGTGGACCAGGTCGATGCCACTCACCAGCTCCGTCACGCCATGCTCCACCTGCAACCTGGCATTGACCTCCAGGAAGTAGGCAGCCCCCGTTGGCGTCACCAGGAACTCGGCGGTCGCGGCGTTGCGCAGGCCGACAGAGCGCGCCACCCGCACTGCGAGGTCGTGGATGCGTCGTCGGTCCTGGGCACTCAGACCCGGGGCCGGTGCCTCTTCCACGAGCTTCTGGTGGCGCCGCTGGATGGAACAGTCGCGCTCCCCCAGGGCCACGATGGTGCCGTGGCTGTCACCCAGCAGCTGGACCTCGACGTGACGCCCTCCCTCGACGTAGTGCTCGAGGTATACGCTGGCAGAACCGAACGCCTGGAGTGCCTCGGCCGCCGCGGCCATCACCGCGCCGGCTAGCTCGGTCGGGTCATCGACACGCCGCATGCCCCGCCCGCCGCCACCGGCCGCCGCCTTGACCAGCACCGGATAGCCGATGTCATCTGCGATACGCGCGATGGCCGCGGCATCGTCAGGTCCGCCGACCGCGATGGGTTCGAACGTGCCGGGCACGATGGGCACATCGATGGCGCGTGCCGACTGACGCGCCGCGATCTTGTCACCCAGCCCAGCGAGGGTGGCCGGTGTCGGACCGACGAACACGATGCCGTTCGCCTCGACCGCCTCGGCGAACGCGGCCTGCTCCGACAGGAACCCATATCCAGGGTGGATTGCCTCAGCGCCCGTCTGGAGCGCAGCCGCGATGATCCGCTCCGCCACCAGGTAGCTCTGCGAGGCTGCTGCCGGACCGATGTGAACGGCAGAGTCGGCAGCCCGGACATGGAGCGCTGTGGCATCCACGTCGCTGTAGACGGCGACGGTCTCGACATCCAGTTCCCGGCACGCCCGGATGATGCGCAGTGCGATCTCGCCCCGGTTGGCGATCAGCAAGCGTCGGAAGGGCGGACTGACGCGGGATGCGCTCACAGCCATCCTCCATCGCCCGACGTCGGGTGCTGCGGGTGTCTTTGCGCAAAGACAGTCGGGCGATCGGCCACACCGACCTGGGCTGTGCAGTTGGTCACAGCGGGATATTGCCGTGCTTCCGGGAAGGATTCTTGTCGCGCTTGCCGGCGAGCATGGCGAAGGCGGAGATGACACGTGGCCGGGTCTCGGAGGGCACGATGACATCGTCGACGTATCCCCTGCCCGCGGCGACATATGGATGCGCGAAGGTCTCCTCGTACTCCCGGGTCAGCTCCAGCAACTTGGCAGCCTGGTCATCGGCCTGCGCCAACTCCTCACGGAAGATGATCTTGACCGCACCCTCCGCGCCCATGACCGCGATACGGGCCGATGGCCACGCGAGGTTGACGTCACCCCGCACATGCTTGGAGCTCATGACGTCATACGCGCCACCGTATGCCTTGCGCGTGATGACGGTCACCTTGGGCACGGTCGCCTCGCAGTAGGCGTACAGCAGCTTGGCACCGTGACGGATGATGCCGGCGTGTTCCTGGGCGACACCGGGCAGGAAACCGGGCACGTCCTCGAGGGTCAGCAAGGGCACGTTGAACGCATCGCACATGCGCACGAACCGAGCGGCCTTGTCGGACGCGTCGATGTCGAGGGCGCCCGCCAGGACGGCCGGCTGCTGGGCGATGAGGCCGACACTGTTGCCCGCGAGCCTGGCGAAGCCCGTGATGATGTTGGCGGCCCACGCCGGCTGTAGCTCCAGGAACGAACCAAGATCCACGACGCCATCGATCACGCCATGCATGTCGTATGGCTGCATGGGGTCCTCGGGCACGATGGTGTCCAGCGCCAGGTCCCGACGATCAGTGGGGTCAGTCGTGGCTCCCCTCGGCGGTTCCGAGAGGTTGTTCTGGGGCAGGTGCGACAGGATCCGACGCGCGACGTCCAGGGCTGCGGCCTCATCTGGCGCCGCTAGATGCGCGACGCCGCTGACCTGGGTATGGATGCTGGCACCACCAAGGTGCTCCCGATCGACATCCTCGTGGGTCACGGCCTTCACCACTTCCGGACCGGTGACGAACATGTAGCTCGTACCCTCGACCATGATGATCACGTCCGTGATGGCCGGCGAGTAGACGGCGCCGCCTGCGCAGGGCCCCATGATCAACGAGATCTGGGGCACGACCCCTGACGCGAGCGTGTTGCGCAAGAAGATGTCGGCATAGCCGCCGAGTGACACAACGCCTTCCTGGATCCGCGCGCCGCCAGAATCATTCAGCCCCACGATGGGCGCCCCGACACTGGTCGCGAGATCCATGATCTTGCAGATCTTCGCCGCATGGGTCTCGGACAGGGATCCGCCGAACACCGTGAAGTCCTGGCTGAAGACGAACACCAGGCGACCGTCGATGGTGCCGTGCCCGGTCACGACACCGTCACCCAGGATGCGCTCCTGGTCCATCCCGAAGTCCGACGAACGATGGACGACGAAGGCGTCGAACTCGACGAAGGAACCGGGATCCAGCAACAGGTCAAGCCGCTCGCGGGCGGTTAGCTTGCCGCGCGCATGCTGCTGGTCGATCCGTTTCTGACCGCCGCCAAGCAACGAGCGCTTGCGCATCTCGGCCAATCGGGCCATGGGTCCCTGGTCATTCGCCACCCTGAGTCTCCCGCTACCGCGCTCGCTAACGCCGGAATCCTACCGTCCTGCCTACACAGCTACGATGGACTATCCACAGAAACGGTGGATGAATGGCCGGAAGTGTGGAAAACTCCCCCGTCTGTCCTCGATCCCGTTCGGTAGAATCACCCCGCCCGAAGGGCCCATCCCACCCGCGAAGGAGGCCGAGTGGCCCGCATCATCGCAATCGCGAACCAGAAAGGCGGCGTCGGGAAGACGACCACCGCCATCAATCTCGGGGGGTCCCTCGCCGAGCAGGGCTACAGCGTCCTGTGTGTGGACATGGATCCGCAGGCGAACCTGACCGTCGGCCTGGGGCTCAACCCACGAACCATCCAGCGCTCCATGGCGGATGCGCTCGTGGATCCGGACGTGACCATCCAGGACATCGTGGTCCCGACCCAGACCTCGGGCATCGACGTCGCACCATCGGACATCGACCTGTCTGCGACCGAGAACCAGCTGTTCAGCGCCATCGGCCGGGAGAACGTCCTGCGCGAGGCCCTTGCCATGTGGGCCGATGACCAGTACGAGTTCATCATCATCGACTGCCCGCCGACACTCGGCCTGCTGACCATCAACTCCCTGGTCGCAGCGGACTCGGTGATCATCCCGGTGCAGACCCAGTACTACGCGCTCAAGGGTTTTACGGCACTGAACAACGTCATCAACCAGATCCGCAGCAAGGGACTCAACTCGCGACTGCGGATCCTGGGCCTCCTCCCGACCTTCTATGACTCCCGCACACTGCTCGGCCGCGACATGCTCGCTGAGCTTCGCGAGCTCGGTGACCACCATGTGTTCAACACGATGGTCAAGCAGACCGTGCGTCTCGGCGAGGCTCCCCTCGTCGGTCGGCCAGTGACCACATACGCCACGAATTCAGAGGCTGCTCGCGCATACCGCGGGTTGGCACGCGAGGTGATCGAACTTGGCTAGACCAGATTTCCGCGGTCAGGCCGCCCAGCGTCTGTCGGAGGAGCGCGAGGAGCTCTCGCCCGCCATCATCAGCCTGCTCGGCAACGACTCGGGTAAGCAGTCGACGGGCATCCGCAACGTTCCCGTCGAGCGCATCGATGCCAACCCCAACCAGCCGCGACTCACCTTCGATGAGGACACACTGCTGGAGCTCGCGGCTTCCATCACGGAGCACGGCGTCCTGCAGCCCATCCTGGTCCGACCGGGTGTCGACGGCCGGTACCAGCTCATTGCCGGTGAGCGCCGATGGCGTGCCGCGAAGATCGCCGGACTGCGCCACATCCGCGCCATCATCGAGGAGATCGACGACGACACGGCGCTCGAGATCGCCATCATCGAGAACCTGCAGCGCGAAGACCTGTCACCGCTCGATGAAGCGCTGATGTACGAGCGGATGACGACCGAGCATGGCTACAGTCTGCGCAAACTCGCCCAGAAGCTGGGCAAGGACAAGGGCTACATCGAGAACCGGCTGCGCCTGGCTGACGCCCCGACGGAGATCAAGGAGCTGGTGTCTTTGCGCAAAGACACCCTGTCGCATGCCTATGAGTTGCTCAAGGTAGAGGATCCTCGAAAGCGTCGGAAGCTGGCCGAGCAGGTCGCCCGGGGTGAGTTGAGCCTGGTCAAGTTGCGCGAACGCATCGATGGCAAGCCTGCCAAGGAACAAGTCGAGGTAGAGGTCGTCGAGCTGTCGGACGACGACGACGAGCCGGTCGTGGCCGCGGTCGCGGTGGCTCCCCTTGCGCCACGCTCGGGCGAGGATGACCTGCAGCTGGCCAAGGAGCACCTTGCCGAAGCCCTCGACGACCTGTCCGTGGCGCTCCGCGGGCAGGACGCGCTCCGCGGCGCGAGTGCCATCGATCGTCAGAACTTCGCCAAGTACCTGACCATCGCCAAGCTCAAGCTGGAGAACGCGATCGCCGTCGTTCGTTCGGGCGATCCGCGCCAGCAGTAGTCGCGCAGCCGCGCTCGGCTACGTACTGCTTGCCGAGCTGTCCTCAGGTCGGCGGTCGCCTCAGGCTGCGACGGCAGCGATCCAGGCGATGCCCAACAGGGCCGTGGCGAGCGCCTGCGCCGCCCATCCCACCGTGCGTCGATCGCGGCGAGATCTGGTCGACAGGAGCAAGCCGACGCTGGCCACAAATGTGGCGAGGAACATGCCCGCGGCAGCCAGTCCCGCCACCGGTGCTCCGCCATCCGAGTCCGTCTCACGGCCTGTCAGGAGTACGGTCGCCCACGCGAACAGGTAGACCAGGGTGAGCAGCGAAGTGAGGACGACGAGGGCCCGCGTCCGGCCCAGATGCCCGGCGAGTCCACCGGCCGGATCTGCGTGGTCAGTGTCGACGTCGACCATGGAATTGGACAGATGGAGCGCAGGACCGATGGCCACGGCCATGGGCAGGAGGGCTTGCCACGATGGCGGCAGGGTCCCGACGGCCCCAACCCAGACATACACCAGGAGCAGCGGGAACGCGGCCGAGTAGGCCAGCCACGCAAGTGCCCGTTGACGAAGCCAGAGGTCGTAGGCGATGCCGCAGCCGTAGCCGGCGCAGCCGACGATGACCACGCCGGGCCCGAGCAGGGCCGACAGGACCAGGCCGACCGTGCCGCCCACCAGGGCCACCCCGCGGGCGGCCCGGACGGTCAATTGGCGCGCAGGCAGTGGCTTGCGTGAGGCGAGCTGTCGGTCCCGGGGCAGGTCTGCCAGGTCATTGGTGGCACCGATGGACGCCTGGAAACCGAACATCGCGACCGCCAACATGGCGACCGCGATGGGGGAACCGCCGGCCAAGGTCGCCAGTGCCGCCACAAGACCCGAGACCAGGATGGTCGGGAATGGGTGGATGATGCCCATGGCACCTGCCGGATGACCCGGCAGGCTCGGTTGCGTGTGGCTGACTGGGGCCTCCCTGACGTGCCGTCCTGGGCTGCAGGCGCCAGGACCCGTCGAGCTAGATGTAGACCAGCTCCTCGAACGCACCGGCGAGGTAGGTGATGAGGCGCTGACGGGCGTCAGGGACTTCTCGACGAAGGCCCGGCACGAGGTATCGCAGTGACACCGCGGGCACCATCAGGTGGCCGTCGGCGGTGTACCCGGCCGTCGCTGGCGCTCCCCCACCCGCACTGAAGACGCGCAGGATCCCGTTGTCGTCCAGATGGCAAGCGTGCCCGAACTCCTCAAGGACGCTCAGGACGCCGATCCTGATGGACATGTCACGCATCAGCTCGATCGCCCAGGAGTCGATCTGCTCGTCTGGCTGCTCGTCCAGGCGACGCTGATACTCGGTGGGGTCAGCTGACAGTCCGGCTGCGGTCACGGTCTCCTCCGGGGACGGGATGGGCATCGATCCTTGGCTTCGTGGCACCGATGATAGGCGCCGCCGGGCAGCCGGGCGAACCCGGGGCGGCGGGGCAGGTGGATATCGTACATATGTTCTATTATGGCCGCCACAGACGCCGCCTGCAGGGTCGGCAGGGCCACTGGTGCGGCGTATCATTCGACGGCCGCCCGGGAGCGCATCGGCGCGCAGGGCCACAACGCCGTACCGCACCAGGGAGCCCGGATGACCCGCGCACGTCGCCTGACGCTCATCGGGGCCATATTCGCGCTGGCCGGGTCCCTGGTGGCCGGGTCCCTGGTGGCCGCAACCCCGACCGTGGCCCAGGACGCCAGCCCCCACGCGGCGGCGTGCACACAGGACGTCGAACCCAACGACACGCCGGAGGCAGCACCCGCTATCGCCACGCCCGGGTGCATCACCGGGACCCTGCCGGAGCAGGACCAGGACCTGTTCCTGTGGACAGTCAGCGCTGCCGCCGCACAACGGCCGTGGGACATCACGTTGGAGGGTATCGACGGCACCGTCACGGGTGTCAAGATCCTGGCGGTCGTGTCCGATCCCGACATCACGCCGCTGACCATCGGCAACCTGGTCCTCGAGGTCGACCAGGCCGTGGACGAAACGGGGCCGGCCAGCGCCGATGGGCTGCTCCTGCCGGCGGGCACGTACCTGGTGGGTATCAGCCGGAGCTCCCGCCCGGACAACACCATCCCCGACGACACAGCCTATCGGGTGACCGTCAGCGAGGGCGCCCCCCTGGCGCCGAGCGGGGACGTGGAGCCCAATGACGACGCGACGACCGCCACGCCGCTCGCTGACTCGTTCTCGATCAGTGGCGACGCGCAGGATTCGCAGGACTATTACCTGTGGACCACCAGCGAGCTCGACGCCGGTCGGGCATGGCAGCTGGAGCTCACTGTGCCGCTTGCAACAGGACTCCAGCTCTACCTGGATCGGGCCGACGGCTCGGTGCTGGCCAGCGTCGCCCCGACCCCGCTGGGCCTCGACCGACTGTCCGACCTGGTCCTGCCGGCGGGTCAGTATCTGTTGGTCGTCTATCCATCGACCAGCGTCCCGAGCGCCTATGCCCTCTCCGCCACGCTGACGGACCTGGGTGCCGCTGACCCAGAGCCGAACGGTGCGGTCACCGCCGCGATCCCCATCGACCCGGCTCACCCCGTGGTCCGCGGCCGGATCGCCACCGGCGATGGCCAGGACTGGTACACGCTCGTAGTCGACGACACGCTTGCCGGATCCCTCCTGGACATCCGGCTCATCTGGCGTGATGGACCCGTTCGCCAGCTGTGCCTCACTGACGCGACCGGTATCCAGCTGCAGTGCCGGACGGGCGACAACGGCGCAGCACTCACCGGTCTCAGATTGCCGCCGGGCGTGGCCACTCTCAAGGTGAGCGGTGACGCCAGCGACAGCGCGTCGTACCTGTTGCGGGTCGATACCACGACCGCCCCGTCTGCGGACTTCGAGACCGAGCCCAACGACGACCCGGCACGGGCGAGCGCCGTGGAGGGCACCACGATGCGCGGTCAGCTGGGCGACAGCGATCGAGACACCTTCCGCGTCAGCACCACCGGTGCACCGCAGCTGTGGCAGGTGGATGTCGCGGGCACGGGCATCAGCCGCCTCCGGTGGGAGCGGCCAGATGGTGCGGAGCTGGGCACTGGTGACCTCGCGGCTGGCGGTGTGGGCGCCCAGATCACGGACATGTATCTCACCCCGGGCGACCACTGGCTGGAGGTTCAAGGTTCCAACGGCGACTACACCCTGACCCTCACGCCGCTGGGCCCTCCCGATCCCAACGGTGAGCGGGAACCCAACAACCAGGTCATCGACGCCGAGCCGTTCAACGTGGGGGACACGCGCACCGGACGCCTGCCCAATCTTTCGGACACCGACATCTTCCGACTCACCGTCGAGACGGCAGACCACCTGCGCATCACGGTCACGCCACCCAGCGACAGCGCCATCGACGTCCGACTCGAGAGTGGCTCGCTCCGCGCTGGCGACCTCAAGGGTGCCCTGGGTGTGGCCACGGTCTACGACGCGCAGCTCCAGCCCGGTGATTACGACCTCCGGCTCCAGCCCGCCACGCCGAGTCTCGGCAAGTACAGCGTGACGGTGGAGCGCGAGGACCCGTTCCTGCTGGCCGTCGACCAGGAGCCCAACGACGGCATCTCCCAGGCTCGACCCCTGCCGGCCTCGTTGCACGTCGACGGGGATGCCCCGAGCGGCGGCGGGGACGACTGGTTCGTGCTGGGCAGCCTGCCCAGTGGCGGCGACCTGGCGTTCCAGACGTCGGGTGGAGTGACCCGGGTCGTCGTGTCGGACGGGGTCACGGATCACGAGGGCACCCTGGCCGAGGACGGCAGTATCACCCTGCCCGGTCTGCCGGCGGGTGTGCCGCTGTGGTTGCGCATCGTGGCCATCGCGCCCTACACCGTCGATATCGATCCGGGGGCAACCGGCTTGCCGCATGCCGTGCCGGAGCCGGTGGCTCCCGAGGTGACGGTGACGCTCACTGCCGACCATGACGCCGTCGCCGCCTACTGGGCCGCCGGGCAACAGGTGTCCGGCACGCTCACGCTGGTCAGTACCGGTGCCGCCACCCAGGACCTGGCGCTCGATCCCGCGACCAGCGACCCCGACTGGTCGGTCGACCTGGACCTGGACCGGGTCCAGGTGGAGCCGGGCGCCACCATCGAGGTGCCCGTGACCATCCGGGTGCTCCCGGACGCGGCCATCGATGGAGCCGTTCGACTCACCATCCGGGCACGCACGGGTGCGGGCGGTCAGGCGACCGGGTGGACAGCTGTGGCCTCGAGAGCGGATGCGCCACCGATAGCGCCATACCAGGCATGGCCGGTCCCCGACGCACTCCTGGGTGGTCTGAACCTCGCATCTGCTGCCGTGGGCGGGACGCCAGTCGTCAGCACGGATCCTGCCGCTGAAGCGCAGCTGTACGACGGCGTCACGCCTTCCGGCCGCGGCTTCCAGGGCTCGATGGCAGGCACACCCCTGGCGCTGACCGTGGACCTCGCTGGTGATGCAGCGCTCCCGGTCGCCGGCATGGCCCTTGACCCGCTCGGCACCCGCGTGTCCATCGATCCGGGGCCACGGGCGTTCGCGCTGCTTCTGTCGGACGACGGCTCCACGTGGATGGAGGCCTTCCAGGGCGAGCTGTCACCGCTGACCACCGACCAGTACTTCGTGCTGCCGGAGCCCGTGCCTGCACGGTTCGCCCAGCTCCGCATCGATTCCACCTGGGCCGGCACGACTGGCCCCGTGGTCATCGGTGAGTGGAAGGTCATCGCCGTGCCCGGATCGGTGCCTGACACCATGCCCTCAAACATCGCCGACCCGGTACGCGGCGGGCACGTGGTCTGGCTCGACCCGCAAGCCTCCAGCCAGGATTACGCGGACAGCCTGCTGACGGAGGACCCTGCAGACTACGCGCTGACCATCGGCGCCGAGGTGGGGACCCGCCAGGCGATGGTCATCGGCTTCGCCGACGACCGGCAGGCGCAGCTGACCGGGATGGAGTGGGTAGACCCGGTGCCGAGCATGCCCGATCAACGGCTGCGCAGCGTCGACGTTGCCGTCAGCACCACCAGTCCGGTCGGGCCCTGGAAGACGGTTGGCACCTGGGACCTGGAGCGGGCGGATGATGGCACCGTCGCACCGTTTGCGTTCGACGCAGCCACGTGGGCCCGTTTCGTGCAGCTCACGGGCACGCCCCTCAAGAAGGGCCAGTACGCCATCGAGCAGCCGGCGACGGTGCGCATCCTGGAGGCGACGACGACCGAGAGCTATCGGTCGATCCTGGGCGAGTGGGGCCTCGCAAGCTCACTGGGTCCCCGGGAGTGGAGCCAGCCGCCGGACCTCGCCGTGGACGCTGACGCGCAGGACGGCGATGACACGCCCGAGACCGCCCGGACCCTGGTGCCCGGCACGACGTCGGCGGGTCGCGTCCACCGCGACCAGGACGTGGACTGGTATCGCATCGCCATACCGGATGGCCAGAACAGCATCGCCATCAACATCGGCGGGGTGCCTGCCGTGGGCGTCAGCCTGACCCTCGTGGACCAGGATGGGCAGGCCGTGCCCATGACCTTCGGGGAAGGCGAGGACGGCACCGTCTTGTACACCGCCAACGTGACGCCCGGCGGCGGCTACACGTTGCAGGTCGCCCAGCCGCCCTTCTCCGCGGTGTTCGCGTTCGATACCAGCGGCAGCATGGGTAACTACCTGCCCTTCGTGAGCCAGGCGCTCCGCGCCTATACCAGTGGCGTGACCAAGGGCGACGAGGCGGTCAAGGTCCAGCCGTTCGAGGAGAAGCCGTTGCTACCCGACTGGAGCGACGACCCGTATCTTCTCCGCGACGCAGTGAACCGGTACGTCGTCACGGGCGGATCGAGTAGCGCGGAGACGGCGCTCATCGACGGGTCCAAGGAGCTCGCCGGACGAGAGGGGTCGCGCGCCGTGTTGATGGTCACCGACGCCGAGACCAGCAGCTACCAGCGATCTCAGGAGCTGTGGGCCCAGCTGGCCAGCGTTCGGCCGACCGTGTTCGCGGTCCATGTCGGCGGGGATGGTGAGCCGATGCAGTCGCGCCGCTTCATGCAGGACTGGTCCATCGCGGGTGGCGGCTTCTATCAATACGCGGTTTCGCATGGCGAGATGGACCAGGCGTTCGCGCGGATGGCCACGTGGCTGCGACGTCCGGCCGCCTACACCCTGGATGCCGCGACGTCGGTGGAGGCCATCCCTCCCCCGCCGCCCGGGGCGCTGTCGGTCACTGCGGCGGTCGTGGGCGGAGCGCCGACCCGGGCACCTGCCAGCAAGGACGTCGCGGTGGCCATCATCCTGGACACCTCGGGCAGCATGCTCGACCGGTTCGGCGGCGAGAGCCGCATCAACATCGCCAAGCAGGTGCTGGGCGACCTGGTCACGAACGAGCTGCCGGTGGGTGCCCCGATCGCGGTCCGGGTCCTGGGCAACAAGGGCGACCCATGCGGCACCCGCCTCGCGGTGCCCTTCGGGCCGCTCGACCCCGACGCGGTCACCGCGCTCGTGGACAAGCTGAAGGTGGACCAGGCCGCCGACACGCCCATCGGCGCGGCGCTGGAAGCTGTGCCGACGGACCTGGCGGATGCCTCCGGGACCAAGATCGTGCTGCTCATCACGGACAGCAAGGAGATCTGGCCGAATCGCGACCTGTGCGGCAAGGATCCAGAGGATGTCATCCGGCAGCTCGTCAGCCAGGGCGTTGATGCGCGTATCAACATCGTGGGCCTGGCCGTCGACGACAAGCAGGCGCGCAAGCAGATGACCCGGTGGGCCAAGCTCGGCGGCGGCGCCTACTTCGATGCCCGCAACCCCAAGCAATTGGGTGACGCCATCCGGGCCGCGGTGAGCGCCCCGTTCGAGGTATTCGATGCGACCGGGGAGAGCGTGGCCACCGGTACGGTCGGCGGGCCGGCCGTCAAGGTGCCACCCGGCACCTACCGGGTCGTGGTCCTGAGCGATCCGGAGATCTCCTTCGAGGGCATCGTGGTCACCTCGGAAGGCTCGGTGACGCTGTCCTTGCCATCGGATGAAGTCCCCGTGTCCCAGGAGCCAGGCGCTTCTCCGGGTCCGGGCGGCGTGCCCGGTACGGACGGCTCACCTCTGCCGGGCGCGTCCGCAGCGCCGTAATCGTTTCCTGGCCGGGGGCGTCCGGGGCGCCGTAGCGTCCTGGTCGTCCCGCTGGCCCGAGCGTCCTGGTCGTCCCGCTGGCCA
>Ga0335397_10002134_pt1 | contig 26894 bp, 33 predicted proteins | sample MAT04_FD_205740 | JGI IMG/M metagenome (GOLD analysis project Ga0335397, IMG submission 205740) | Freshwater microbial communities from Lake Fryxell liftoff mats and glacier meltwater in Antarctica - MAT-04 (spades assembly) (version 2) ... | reverse complement strand
CCCGCGTCAAGGGCGACAGGGCAAACCGCAGCGCGTTCGTCACGGTCGTCAACAGCGATTTCGCTCTGCGCAGCTTCCAGCACCGCTTCGAAGCGTCAGCCTGAAGCGCTGTCAGCTAGCGGCGTGAGGTTGACAGCAGGACGAGTCATGAGCTCGACTGCCGGCTCAGCTGATCGGGGGGGGTGGCCGACGATGAGAGTGCTCGGAATCGATCTCGCGTGGGGGACCAATCGGAGGTCGGGCGTTTCGAACGAGACCGGTGTCGTCGCCGTCGAGTTCGATGGCACCGTGGTTGATGTGGGCTGGACTCGCGGGCTCGACGAGACCCTCGACTGGATCGAGGCCAACGCACAAGACGACACCCTGGCAATGATCGACGCACCGTTCGTGGTGACCAACGTCGGCGGCCAGCGAGCCTGCGAGAAGCAGACCGGGCAGCGCTACGGCAGGTGGAAGGTGGCTGCGAACAGCAGCAATCTGAACTCGCCGCACCTCGGCGGCCAGGAGCTGCGGCTGCTGCTCGAGCAGATGGGGTGGAACTACAACGCTGGCTGGGCCGGGCCACCAACGGCGGGCCGACACTTCAGCGAGTGCTACCCGTACACGACGCTGGTGGGCGCAACCGAACTTGGCTACGACGAAGCGCGTCCCGTGTACAAACGCAAGCCGAAACGGATGCCGACCGCCACATTTCGGCCGCAGCGGGCAGTCGTCTGCGACGACCTCATCGGCCGTCTGGACCAGCTCGCCCAAGCCGACCCACCACTGCAGCTGAGATCACATCCCGTGACTGCGGCACTATTGGGTGAGAAGACCCCGACCGCGGACAAGGCCTACAAACATCGCGAGGATCTGATTGACGCGGCCATCTGCGCATGGTCGGGCTTGCTCTGGCTCCGGTACGGGCTGAAGCGATGCCAAGTCCTCGGCGACCACGACGAGACGGCAGGCGGCACGATCATCGCCCCAGCCCGAGCCGTCCAGCGCCGATAGTTCCACCCCACAATAGTGGGGCAGGATCACCTCGGCAGGTACCAGCCGGAGCCTTGGGTGCCACCGACTCGTTCCCATCCTCGTAGCCGAAGTTCGTTGGTGACGGCCTCACGGACGCGGTCCCATCGGTTGGGGTCTTGCAGCGGGTAGAGCGAGTCGAAGAAGTGCCAGATGCCCGGCCGTCCCGCGAAGTACAGCCGGCCGTTGCGCTGGGTCAGGTGTGCTTTGGCCCACTGTTCGACGCCGTTCGCCAAGAGCTTCACGTCGCCCACCGGAATGGTCTTCGTGCGCAGACCCATGCGACCACCGACCCGCTCGACAAGCTTGCGCAGTTCGTCCTGAACCGGACGTGCGAACGTGGCAAGGTCGGCGGCGTTCGGGATGGGAGCCACCTCGTGCTCAGCCTTGCGACCGCGACCGAGCGAGCCGTCACCCTTCACCATCAGTCCCAACCCCGGTCGACCACGGCCTGGTCGAGAGCGGCTGCGGCCGACACCTTGGCACGGGGCGGCACGACGTACTTCGACTCGATCTCAGGGACAGCATTCATTTCACCCATCATGCCCTCACCCTCATGGTCGATGCCAGCCTTCGGGGCAGAGATACAGAAAGCGCAGCAACTGCGGCTGGGTTGAGGGCTGTGTGCACTTCGGGGCGCGCTCTGCAGACTTCTGAGCGGCGATTAGCAGTGTCTACCAGGCGCAACTAAGTCCTGGTCGCTTCAGCGGGCACTGCGATATGTTGCGACTCATGCAGGAGCGCAAGGTGATCACTGCGGCCGAGATGGCCCGCATGACACCGCAGGAACGCGCCGATGCTGTTGATGCCGGCACATGCCGCTCTTGGGACGATGTCTCCGAACCGTTTCGCACCCAGGTCCTCGCGGCCGCACGGGAATTCGCGGAGCGGCTCAGGCGTGACGACTGACCGCCGCGTCCGCTTCACCGGCGATTTCTTTGCACAAGGCTGACCGGACGATGGCGGCCGTCGCGTTCCTGCGCGACGACCCCTGCGGCTTCGAGAACCTTGATGTGCCTGGACACTGCCTGCAGCGAGATCGGAAACAGCGAGGCGAGGTCGTTGACCGTCGCCTGGCCGCTCACGTTCGCACTCAGACTCTCGACGATGGCCAGCCGCACGGGATCGCCCAGCGCGCTGAACACAGAATCGAGCTGTCGTGGATCGGCCGACGTCATCGCCGAATAATACTCAATGAAATAGTTGAATGTCACCAGCTGAACCCGACGATGCCACCGCCCGGCTTGCCTCCGCGCTCGCGAAGCGCTCCCCGGATACCGCTGGCTGGAACGGCTGTAGGTGTACTTGAACGGCTGCGTTCGTTTCTGTCGCGGGCTGACCTCGGTGTGATGCGGTCAGGGCCGCGACACGAAGGAGCAGGCGGGGATGGGCTTGGAAGGGCTAGGGCAAGTCGGCGTCCGCGTCCGGAGGCTCCCTCTGAGTCGACTACCTTTTGCGGCGATGGGAAAGAGCGAACGACCGGACGGGAGTCTTCTCGCGGTGCTTTTCGCCGGCGCGGCCGCCTCCGCAATCGGGCTCGGGCTGTGGATCGGGTCACCGACTCAGAGCGAAGTGGTCGTCTGGGCATCCGGCGCCGTCGTCGCTCTCGCCGTGACCGTGCTCGTCTGGCGCGGCCGCTGCCGAGTGAGCTCGGAGGATTTGCGGGGTGTCACCACGATCGTGGTGGTGCTGACGACAGTCGTCGCACTCGGATGGAGCGTCCACCGACCCTTCGAGTCGTGGCTCTGGATGCAGATCGTCGTGTTGGGCGTCGTGGTGATCCTCTCCCTCGCCCTTGTGGCGACGGAGTGGTCGCGGGTCGGGCTGCTCGTGGTGGCAACCGTGTGCGGAGTTCTGATAGTCGCACTCGTGGTTCGAGTGGGCCACCGTGCTGAACAGACGGCAGTGGTCGCCCGGCCGTTGAGCAAGGCGACCACAGAGGTGAATGCCTTGGCAGCGAAGGCCGACGCAGCGGCGAAGGGGGCCAACGAGAGCGCTCGCGCTGCCCTGGCGACAGCCCTCGCCGAACTGAACGAGTCTGTTGTCGGCGCGCCGAAATCGTTCAGCGACTTGGGCTCGGAGGTGTGGGGATATCTGTCAGAGACGCCGCCCAACACCGTGAGTGCGCGGGCGTCAATGGTGCGCTTGCTCGCGACGGATGTCGTCGAGGAGAACACACAGCAGTCCCTTGCGGTGCGCGGTGCGGCGACCGCCGCGTACGCAGCGGTGCCGGGTGCACCAAAGTCAGCACCATCGCGCGCTGCCGTTGACAGTGCAATCGCCGCGGCACAGTGTGCGCATGATCACTCGACCTGCGTTGAGGGTGCGAAGCCAGTACCGCTGAGTGATGCGCTCCACGATCTCGAGGTCACACTCGCGGCGTATCGATCTGCTGTGGCGCCCGACGACAAGACGCTGAAGGAGCAAGCAGTTGCGGTCGCAGCGAAGGAGGTCAAGCCGCTGGAGATCTCACTGTGGACCACGGCTGTGGCCGGCCCACCGGCGATCATCCAGTCCGTCGGCGAGAGCGACTCACTCGCCCTGGTACCTGGCCCGGTCGGGTGGATCCTCATCGGTCTGATGGCCCTCATGGTGATGAGAAGCCTGATGCGGATCAATGCCGCTCAAATGCCGGGTCCCGTCACGATTGGCGAAGGCGGCGACGCCGAACTCAAGGGAGTTCTCCGCCTCGCCGTGCTGAAGAACCTGAAGACGCCAGCGGCGGCGCCCGGATCGGCGGTGGCCCAGTCGATCACCGATCTGGCTGGGTTCGCGGGGCCCGAGGCAACGGTACTGAGCAAGATGTTCGCGGCCCTCAGCAATGCCATTTCGCCCACGCAGGGCTATGTCGTCGACGTCGACGTGGTGGCCGGCGAGAGGACGTCCACCGACAAGTCCACCGACAAGTCCACCGTTCCCACGAAGGTGCTCGTGAGGCTATCGGCGGCCTCGAGCAAGGCGTCGGTCGGCTCCCGGATCTTCGAACGTGAGTCGGCGCCACAGGCAATGCAGTCGGCAGGCTTGTGGGCGGCCGGCTTCCTCCTTCGTCGCAGCACGCGTGTTCCGAGCTGGGCGTCGTGGACCGAAGGGACGGCCGAGGCGCTCGATACGGCGAATGCCGAGGCGCCCGACTTGGCGGAGTTGGAGAACGCCGCCCGGACAGCGCCATCGAGCGGATGGGTCTTGGTGCTCTACGGCAACGAACTCGAGCTGGCCGGCAGGACGCTCGATGCCGTGGGCGTCTACGCCCGCGCGGTCGCAGCCCACCCGCGCTACCTCATCGCCCGCTACCGACTCGCAGTCGCCCTCGGCATGTCGGCTCATGAGAGCGCCAAGGCGTGGACGGCTGCCCCATTGGCGAGTCGAGCTGCGCTGGTGAGGTCGCTCCGGCAGGTCGCCAAGCGCCTGGACGTCGCGGACGATCTCGTGTCGCCGCTGCAGACCGAAACAGACCCGGCGAAGATCAAAGACCTCGCGAGACAACTGCTCGCAACCATCGGCGAGGACATGTCGTGGTGGCGTTCCTGGGCCGGCTCGCTGCGACGCTCAGAACGGTCGATGGACTGGCTGGGTTGGTGGAGCGGCGGCCGACGGTCGAACCGATCGACCAAATGGCTCGCGAAGTCGGCCCAGCTCGTCTACGGCGGCACCGAAGTCGACGGAGTGGACGATGTCGTCGCCGAGGCCCAACGACCGGACTCGTCGTGGCAGGTTTCCTACAACCTTGCCTGCCACTACGCGGCAGACTCGCCCACGGCTGCGCTCGATGCGCTAGAGCTGTGCCTGGGACGGCCAGGCATCGAGGACCTCAAGGCCGACTGGGTCGAGCAGGATCCCGACCTGCACGGCATTGCGACCACGCCGCGATTCGCTGCGTTCTGTGCGCAACTCGAACAAGGAGGCAAGCCGTGAACCCGAGAGACCAAACGCTCGTAGAGAACGCGTGGCCGAAGATCGATGCGGCGGTGAAGGCAGGCCTGACGAAGCGCAAGAAGGACCAGCTGTCCGAAATCGTCGCGGTTCCCAGCCGCCCAGCCGACCTGAACAGCCACGTGCAGTTCGCGTGGGGGACCGAGTCGGGCACGGCGCTGAAGGAACGAAAGCTCGCAGTGTCCGTGAGCAGGATCCACGAGATTCGCACGACCGAAACGCTGCCGATCGGCTCGCTGGAACCCCAGTTCTCGGCACCCGAGGTCCTTGTCAAGTGGGCGGACGAGACGCGGTTGCGAGAGGTCCGTTGGGCCATCGAGCAGATCGCTGGCCAAGCGATGGACCACCCGGATCCACTTGGCCTGCCCGCTCTCGACGCGGCGAAGGGGGCGAAGGACGCAAACCAGGAGTTCATGACCTTTTGGCGACTTGTCGCCCTCAAACCGATCGATCACCTCGCTGAGCTCTGCGCGGCGCGTAGTATCGAGTACGTCGATGCCTCCAACCACAGCTGGCCGACCGCGGCCGGAGTGGCGTTGTTGTTCCGCTCCGACACGTTCGCAATGAGTCGTCTCGAGCCGTTCTCGCTGACGTGGCAACTGTCCGGCACAACCGGCGTCACGCTCACGCTCGCGGAACGACTCGAACTGATCGGCTTCACCGATGACCCACAGGACGGCGTGCTGCGCTTCATGACCGCAACCACCCTGCCCAAGCACTAGCCCTCGAACCAAGAGCCGCGACGCGGGTCAGGTTGCTGCCACCGGGCCATCGGTGCCAATGCTCGTCTTTGGTCCTGATGCCGGTGCCCGGCCCGCCGATGCTGGAGGAGAACAGCAGCCGTGCCCTCGCCGGCCTTGTGGCGCAGGGAACGGGGCGGCACGCTCTCGCGGCTCGCTGCGTAGTCTCCAATGGTCCGCCGACACCCCAGGCGTATGGCATCGACACCTCGTTCCGAGACCCGTCCAGCAACAACGTCCGGACGCAGAGAGTTCCCCACCGGAAGGCGCTGACAAGGGGCTGGCCTGAGCCCAGGAGACCATTGACGAACTGTGTGTATGGTGCTAGTACTAGTGGTACCATGCGTTGGACGATCGATCTCACCTCCCGAGAGCGGCTTCAGGACCAGATCGTCGCGTGCGTTCGACGCGGCGTGGCCTCGGGGGAGCTTCCAGTTGGCGAGCAGCTGCCGCCCGCCGCCGAGCTGGGGACGGCGCTGTCCGTCGACCGGAACACGGTGCTCGCTGCCTACCGACAGTTGCGCGACGACGGGGTACTCGAGTTCCGACGCGGACGCGGGGCACGCGTCGTGTCGGAAGCTCCAGCGTTGTCGTCAGTGACGGAGGCAGCCCAGAAGTTGATCGCCACCGCCCGCGAACATGGCCTCGGAACCAACGACCTCATCCGCATCATCAAGGAGCTGACATGACGTCACTACCAATCACCGATCCCAGCCGGCACGCCGTCTACACCGGCCGCACCACCAGCTGGCCGATGGTCGCCACGACCTGCGTCGCCGCACTGTTCGTCGTGCTCATGGGCAAAGAATCCAACGGCGCATGGGGCGACCTCGTGTTCGTCGTGCCGTTGATCCTCGTTGCGATCGGCATACTCGCCAACATCCTGACGGCTTCCAGCGTCCGCGCCACCGCCGGGCCCAACGGCTTCACCATCCGTTGGGGGCTGTTCGGATGGCCCCGATGCAGCTACCGCCTCGACGAGATCGATCACGCCGAAGTGATCGACCTGCCGTTGTGGCGAGTCTCCTATTCGTTGTGGTGGACGCCGAGGCGGACCAACTGCACAGTCCGCAGCGGCCCAACTGTGCGGCTCTCGATGCGCAACGGCCGCATCGTCACGGTCACCGTGCCTGAACCCGCAGCCGCGGTCGCGGCACTTCGTGAAGCATCGGCCGCCGCACCGGATGCCGACACCGTCTGAGGTCAGCCGCGTTACAGCGTTACTTGGCCGGCGTGCACGGATGCGACCAACCGGGAAATCCTGGCCCGATCGTGCGCGTAGATCGACGGCCACTGAGCTTTGAGTGGCCACCACCGGATGCCGTTCATCATCGGTTCGGGAGTCAGCGTGACATCCATCGGCATCGTTGTCGCGTACGACACGCTGTATCCGCCGGTCGATTCGTTCACGTGGGCGGCGGCAGGATGAAGTCGGGCGAGATCGACGGCAACGCCGGCTTCCTCGTGGAGTTCGCGTGCCGCAGCAGTGCGAGGGTGCTCCTTGATCTCGACCCTCCCTCCCGGGGCAACCCAACCGCGACGCGGGTGGTCGACAAGAACGACGTGTGTGCCGGCGGGGTTGATCACCCACACATCGACACCGAGCCGGCCAAGGCGGGCAGTGAGGTCAGCGGTGCATGCGCGCTCGAAGGCAGACAGCGTCTCCTCACTGACATGAACGGCACGACGAACTTCGTTCCAGACGTCGGGGGCGTCGTCGGGCAGTTCGCGTGAAAGGTCGTTCGACGTCATACGACTCATTGTGACCGTTGAGGCGCCCACTCCAGTAGCAAGACGTTCGTACCTGTCGCGGGTGTAGCTCCGCGTCGTGCGGTCAGGACCGCGACAGGAATGCGCAGATCGACGAGGGCGCAGTCCGCTCGCCCCGGGTTCGCGTTGCAGTAGGTAGAACGACGAAAGTGGCGCCGTCGCACTCGTTGCCGCCGAAATCGATCCACCACCGACGAGTACGCCCAGCGCCTCCTCGACGGCAACGCCTGAGCCGGCCGGCGTACTTGATCTCGGCGGTTAAAGACTGCTAAAGACCGCTAAGATCAGGTGACTCCGGCAAGCGCCGGCGAAGTGAGGAGGAGACGTGAGTTCGAATCGGTCGTGGGCCATTCGTGATGCACATCCGGGTGATCTCGACGGCGTCCTGCGTCTCGTCGAGCTGGCCAAGGGGCAGGTGGACACTCGCCCCATCGATCTCGTGGAAACCCTCGTTCACCTTCGTTCAGGCGGGCCGGCGATGGTTGCATCCATCGGTGCCGACATCGTCGGGGTGGTGGTCGCGTCGGTGAGTGGTGATGTCGCTTGGATCGGAGCGCTGGCGATCGCACCCGCGTGGCGGAATCAAGGAATGGGCTCAGCGTTGGTGCGTGCGATCGAAGAGAAGGTGCTGCACTTGGGTGCCCGCAAGATCTCGACGATCCTCGGAGTGGGCCAGGTCGGCGAGGAGGCGCTGGGGAACCGTGGGTTCGTGGCAACGCACGGGCTGGTCCTGTACGAAAAGCTCGAGCCGCTGATGCCGTCGGAGGTCGGGGTGCTCGATGAATGGGGTGGCGACTTGCTCAGTTCGGACAACTGGCATCTCGTCGCCGGAATGTCGACCGAGAAGTCGTTGATCGAGACGCGCATCGTCGCTCCACTCGCGGATCCGGTCACCGCCCGCAACATCGGCCTGTTGGCGCCGGCGACCGTCATGCTCTTCGGGCCGCCTGGCACCGGCAAGACGACGTTTGCTCGTGGTATCGCCGGTCTCCTCGGGTGGCCGTTCGTCGAGCTGCTGCCGTCGAAGCTGGCGTCGGCGCCCGCCGGGCTGGCGTCGGAGCTACGCCGAGCGTTCACCGAGCTGGCCGGGCTGGAGCACGTGGTCGTGTTCATCGACGAGTTCGATGAGATCGCGTCGCGCCGTCAAAGCCGTCCGGAGATGCAGTCAGTGGTGAACGAGCTGTTGAAGGCGATTCCGCCATTTCGTGCCCAGCCTGGGAGGCTGCTCGTGTGCGCGACGAACTTCATCGACAACATCGACCCAGCGGTGATCCGGCCTGGGCGATTCGATCTGATCGTTCCGATCGGCCCTCCTGACGGCCATGCCCGCGAGGCCTTGTGGTACGCCGCAGTGGACCGGCTCGATCATCGCCATGTCGAGGTTGGTCAGCTTGCGGCCGAGTCGGTCGGCTTCACGCCCGGCGACGTCGCCCTCGCTGCTCAGCGCGCGGCAGCCGCTGCGTTCAATCGGGTGCGGGCGAGTGAGGGCCCGCAATGGGTCACCAACGACGACCTCTTCAGTGCACTGCAGCGAACGGCGGCCTCGGTGAGCAGCGCTGATCACGAGCACTTCGCCGAGCAGAGCCTGCGTCACTCACGCGTCTGACGTCACTCCTTGGCCAGCGCGGCGCAGCCGTCAGCCCTTCTCGAGCGCTGCGTCACGGACCATCTGGACGAGTTCGTGAAGGGTGCGTCCGGGCCCGCCAACCAGGGCCCGAGTGCCCGACTCCCTGATCCGGGCGGCGGTGACGTGAGCAAGATCGATGCAGTCGGAGTTGACGACGGTCAAGACGGCGACGTCGAGCTCGTGCTCGACGCAGAACCGGATGAGTTCATCGGAAGGCATGTCGGCACCGAGGTGATGAACATGCCAGTTGTTGTCGCGGAGTGTCACGGCAGCCATGGTGGTTGCCAAGGAATGTCGATCGCCTGCGACGGCGGCGACCATGATGCTGCCGCGTCGCCGACCTCGCGGTCGAGGGGCGAGCTCGCCGAGGATTCGTTCGGTGATCGCCGATGCCCGGCGCTCGACCCAGATCGAGGTCTTGCCGTCGTGCCAGTCCTGGCCGATCCGCCGCAGTGGTGGCGCCAGCACCTCTTCGACGAGTTCGGCGATGGATGTGTGTTCGGCGACGGATGTGTGTTCGGCGACGAGCGCGCAGGCGAGGTCTCGCGCACTGGTCTCGTCGCCGGTCGACAGTGCATTGTGCATCGTCTCCGCGGCTCGCTTCAGCCTGGGCGCTCCGGGTGGTGGGGGACGCTTCGGTGTCCGTCTGGCACTGATGAACGCATCGAAGTCGTGGCGCATGACGCGGTAGCGGCCGTCGACCACATCGGCCGGCAGCTTGCCGGAACGCACCCACCGGTAGACGGTCTGGTAGTGCACGCCGGCTTCCTCGGCAACGTCGTCGAGGCCAAGTGCGTCGGCGGGCAGGTCCATACGGGAACCTTAGATGGTTTCCGAAAAGAAATCTTGCTTAACAGTGATAAAGCATGCTGAAGAAGGCTAAAGTTCTCTGGCCGCCCCTTCGGCGGCTTCCTGCCTTCAAAGGAGCGTTCACATGGAAGTCACCCTGAGCGAGACCCAGTTCAACCTGGTGTACAACTCGTTCTCATTCGTCATTGCGAGCATGGGAGCGGCATTGCTGTTCTTCCTGCTCGTGCGGAGCCGAGTAGCGCCTCAACACCGCATGGCCATCACCCTGTCGACCTTGGTGGTCGGCATTGCTCTCTACCACTACGTCCGCATCTTCGGATCCTGGAACGATGCGTTCAGCTTCACCGACGGAAAGTTCGTTCAGGACGGCAAGCCGTTCAACGAGGGCTACCGGTACGTGGACTGGTTGCTCACCGTTCCGCTGCTGCTCGCTGAGCTCGTCGTCGTGCTCAAGCTGTCCAGTGCCAAGACCCGCAGCCTGCTGGTCCGCCTCTCGGTCGCTGCCGTGGCGATGATCGCGCTGGGCTACCCGGGCGAGATCTCGGCCGCCGACAGCACCGCTCGCACGGTATGGGCCGTCGCCTCGACGATTCCGTTCCTCTACATCCTGTTCGTGCTCTTCGTCGAGCTCGGAAAGTCCCTCGAGCGCCAGAGCGCCGGCGTCAAGAAGCTGCTCAGCGCCCTGCGGTACATCATCGTCATCACATGGGGCGTCTACCCAATTGCGTACATGCTTCCTTCGCTGATCGACGACCAGGCCAAGGCCGAGGTCGCCCGGCAAGTGATGTACTCGCTCGGCGACGTGCTCGCCAAGCCGTTGTTCGGTCTACTCGTGCTTGCCATTGCGCTGGCCAAGTCCCGAGAAGATGGTTATGTCGAAGCCGGTACCGGTGGCAGCGAGCACCCCGTGGCTCGCATCCCCGACGATGCCAGCGAGATCCTCGGCTCCTGACGTTCATCTCCAGGTTTCGTCTGAACGTCAGGTTTCGTCTGAACGGCCCGGCACCCGCCACGGGTGCCGGGACGTCCACTTACACAGAGAGGCGCGCGTGATGAACCTGACGCCCGGGATGAGCCGTCGCCATCGGCTCGAGCAGCAACGTCACCGCGTTGCAGTGTGTGTTGCCGTGGCGACGTTGATCGCGACGCTCGGCGGATGGACACCGAGCCCGGCTGCTGCCTGGACGATCGTGATCGTCGCCATCGCCGTCGGCCTACCCCACGGTGCACTCGACATCGTGATCGGGCCACGGCTCACGAAACCAACGCTGTTCTTCGGGCTGTACCTCGCCGCTTCACTTGGCATCGTGGTGGTGTGGCTCGCGGTGCCGTTTCTCGGCGTCGTCGCCTTCTTCGCAGCATCGTGGTACCACTTTGCTCGCGGGGACGGCGTTCATCATCGTGATCTCGCCGGCGCCGGCGACCTGTTGGGAGCGGCGACAGCCGGCTTCGCCATCGGCCTGCCGCTGATGCTGCATGCAGGGATCGTGACGCCGGTGCTGTCGGATCTCATGCTCGGGACCGCCGCTCTCAACAGCGCCCAGGTCGCGCTCTTCGGTTCGATCATCGCCGCTCCAGCGTTCGTCGCCGGCCTCGTGGCCGGCGTGGCGGCGCTGCGGATCCGTCGATATTCCGCCGTCGTCGAGATGGTGACCATCGCTCTCCTGGCCGCCACTGTTCATCCTCTGGTCTCGTTCGCGATCTACTTCGCGTTGTGGCACGCTCCCCGCCATCTGATCACCCTCGACATCGATCGCCAGTCGTGGACCCGTGCGGTGGGGGCGACGGTGGGGACGCTGGTTGCCGGCATGCTGGTCTGGCAATTGGCCGAGCCGGCGGCCCCAGCGGCACGACTGGTCTTCATCGGTCTTGCCGCGCTCACCGGACCGCACCTGGTGCTCACCGAGTTGTGGCGGTCTCGCCCGACCCCTGCCAGCGGGCGAGTGAATGCTCCAACCCGCCGGCAGCGGTGTCACACTGCTGCATGACAGAACCTGCATTCGCCTCATCCGGCAGGTCGTCGCGCCGATTGTTGGCGCTCGGCGGAGTTGTCGGCCCGGTCGGGTTCGTCGCCGCCTGGGCCGCAGGTGCCGTGTTGGCCGACAACCTCTCACCGGTCCACGATGCCATCAGCCGGCTCGCCGCCATCGGCGCCCACACCCGGCCGTTGATGACGGCCGGCTTCGTTGCGTTCGGGCTCGGGGTGCCGGTCTACGCCGCTGCGTTGCGCCAGGTCGTGCCCGGCCCGGCATGGATCACCGCGACGGTCACGGGCCTGGCAACCATCGGGGTGGCGCTGGCCCCGTTGGACCACTCGTCCGCCGTCGATTCGCTGCATGCTGCATTCGCCGTGCTGGGCTACGTCACTCTTGCTGCAACACCGTTGCTCGCGTACCGGCCGCTCATGCGCAATGGTCACCGACGCCTGGCCAGCGCCGGGGTCATCGCCGGCGCCGTCTCGGGAACCTCACTGTTGCTCAGCTCGGTCGGCGACTTGAGCGGGCTGTTCCAGCGCATCGGCCTGACCGCAGGCGATGTGTGGATCGTCGCCTCGGCCGTGGCGATCCTGAGCGGGCGAGTGAGCGGGCGTCGTGCTGACGGCTGATGCGCGGGAATAACCGCTGCTGAGAACATGGCATTTGTTGCATGTGATGTGCGGCGGGGTTAGAGTCGCGGCCCTGAAGGGGAGTATCCCAACACGGAACTGTCGCCATCACGGACCGCCCATCGGTCTCGGCAGTCCGGCTCCATCGAGTGGGAGAGACCTTCAATCAAACACTTTGCGTTCATCGAAAGGTCCGTGATGAGAGTCGTCCCCGACACAGCGTCCACCCTTGGGAGCCGAACATGACCACCGAATCAGTTGTGACCGACGCCGACGGTGTGAGCCAGGGTCGCCCGCGCGACGCGAGCTCGAGCGAGAGCAGCCTTGTCGATGGTGTGGGCAATGACCCGTTTCTCGTCAGGGCATTCCTCGCCCACACCGCCCAGTACGTCGGCATCGCGATGGTGTCGGGCAGCGTCGTACACGCCAGCACGCTCGGTGGGAGCCCGATCAAGTACGGCGCTCTGATCTTCGCTGGGACCCTGGTCTACTGCATGAAGTTTCTGATCGAGGCTGGCTTTCGCGTCGACCGTCGGCTCGCAAGGTTTCTCGCCATCTCCACCGTGGTTTCCCTCGGGACCGGGATGATGTCGGGCTCCACGCAACACTTCCTCGACGGTCCACGAGCGGGAGCTGTACTCGCCAGCGTTGGTTTCGTCGTCGCCTATGTCAGCTTCTGTTTGCGAGAAGACCGTCGGGTACTGAACCGGCGAAGCCTGACCGGGGCGCTCATAGTTGGCGCCGTGCTCTTTGGCGCACTGTGGTCGCTCGCCGGCGTGCTGCCCGGCTCCGGAGACCACCACTGACCACACGTGACTAGAAAGATGGTCGGCACAGTACTTCATGACCATTGAACTAGTCAGCGATGGCTGTCATCGCTCGTTCCTTTGCCACGACGGAAGCCCTGCAGCTGTTGGGCGCCCGCATGCGGCTGGCACGCCAGCGTCGGCGCCTCACCGTCGCCCAACTGGCGCAGCGGGTGGGCGCGAGCCGAACGACCATCCAAAAGATCGAGGCCGGCGATCCAGGCGTAGCGCTGGGTTCCGCGTTGGAAGCAGCGACTCTTCTCGGTGTCGCTCTCTTCCACCCCGACCCTGACCGCCGCCGCCTCGAGGCAGCCCGTGTCGACGACATGCTGGCGCAGCTGCCCGAGCCGGTACGCCTCACTGGGCGCGACGATGACTTCTGACAACCGCACGGCCCCGCCCGAGACGGCGTTCGTCTGGTGGTGGCTGCCAGGTGCCCACCAGCCGGTGGTGGTCGGTCGGCTCGGCCAAGAGGGCGGCAGCGTGGTGTTCACCTACGGTCGTCGCTACCTCGCAGCAGATACCGCTGTGCCGCTGCACCTGCCCGAGCTTCCTCTGGTCGGTGGCCCGCAGTTTCCGCTCATCGGCACGGTCGCCGGGTGCGTCCGCGACGCGGCTCCCGACGGTTGGGGCCAGCGCGTCATCGAGAACCGGCTGCTCGCCGGCCCGGCCGGCGAAGGCGAGCTCGGGTTGCTCACCTTCCTGCTGCAATCGGGCTCGAATCGCATCGGAGCGCTCGACTTCCAGCTAGAAGCCACCGACTACATCGCACGCGACCACGAAACGGGCACTGTCGACGAGCTGATGGCGTCAGCCGACAAGGTGCTGGCCGGCATCCCACTGTCCCCGAACTCGACCGGGCGTTGCTGCACGGCACCTCCATTGGTGGCGCGCGACCCAAGGCAGTTCTTCGTGACGGGAACCGGCACGTGATCGCAAAGTTCTCCCGCGTACGACGTGTGCCCATGGTTGCGTTCGGGCGGGGAGACCACGCAGGCGATGACCATCGATCGAGCAGGTATGCGCAACAGCTAGCTCGCGGTGTGCGTCGATGTGGCCTACGTATTCCACCTCGACACCAGCGATGCGCGGACCGTCATCGACGAGCAGATCGACACCATCGAGAACTCCTGGAACGACGTCTGCGACTCGGCCGGGCTCACCATCGTGGATCGTGAACGCCTCCGCGTCGGCGCCGTGCTGCACCCGTCGACGATATACGGGTACTGAGCTGATACCCGCCCTGCCTCGTCAGTTGCGGCGCAGTTCGCGAAGGTTGGCCACGAAGAACACGCCGACGATTGTCAGCAGGATTCCGACCACCACCAGCGCGCGCCAGTTCGCCAGAAAGCCCAACACGAGCAACCGACCACCGGCGACGATCACGTCAGCGCCGAGCTCACATGCGCCGGCGAACGCTTCGACCGACGCCGGTAGGAAGTATTCGCCCTGGTTGAAGCGGATGACCGGCTCGAACCGTGCGAGCAAACGAGCGGCCGACCGTGGACTAGCGCCCGTTGATGCAGATTCGTAGCTGGCTACCGACTGAACCCAACAACCTCAGTGAGTGCCGGTCGCCGTCAAGGATGGGTCCGTTTCGCTGTTAACAATCGCACGTGTCGCGGCCTGACATCTGTGTGACTCGGCCAGGGCCGCGACACGAGGCCCGAAGCCGGCCCAGGAAGCCGGCTCGCAGGTTCACTGGCCGGCGTTCAGGAGCCGGTCAGTGCAGCCAAGCGGCGAACGTACGTGTCCATGTCGAAGTAGTCGCGCCACATCACGATCTGGTCGTTGTCGTCGATCTCGAAGATGCCGGCGACCGGCAGCTCCAGCCAGCCGTCTCCGATCTGGAAGCGGTCGACTCGCTCGTTGATGACCGTGCGACCGACGGCCCACTGGCTCACGATCTGCCAGTCGACATTCGATGCCGGATTGAGGAACATCCTGAGTGTGGCAGCCACGTTCTCGCGGCCGCTGATCGGCGCAATCGGCACGTTCTCGTACGAGATGGTCTCCGACATCATGGACACTGCGTTGTCGATGTCCTTCGCTTCGATGGCAGCTATGAACGCGTTGACAATCTGGACCGGCGACATACGGCCAAAGTACTTCGTCCACAAGAGCCGAGGAACTTGTCGGGTCGTGAACTGTGCTTCAATTTCGCCATGACTCACCGGTTGGCATTCGCGGCTGTGTTCGTTTTCGGTCTTGCGGCCTGTTCTAGCTCGGACTCGTCGAGTCCGGCCACCGACTCCGTGGTGACGACCGAAGCGGTTGTCGAGTCGACCCCACCGGAGACCGCGGCGCCAACGACGACTTCACCTCCGCCCACCACTGTTCGGGCGTCGACGACGACCGCCTCTGCTGCGCCGACGACAGCAGCGACGTGCGTCGTCGACGGTGACACCGAACCAAAGCTCTCGGCTGCGACGCTGACGATTTCGCCACTCTTCGGATCCGACATCGTGGCCGCCGCAGCCTCGTGCTCCGAATCGATCACCATTCGTTTCGGCGGCAAACTCGAGGATCCGACCGGGTTCCCTGGGTGGGACGTCCAATACGTCGATGACCCCGCTCCGACCGTGGGTGCAGCGGTTCTCCTCGTCAAAGTCGGAGCGATGATGCCGAGCGACGCTGGCGAGGGTTACACCGGCCCGACCGAAATTATCCCGACCGGCGCCAGCCACATCTTGAAGATGACCAGAACTGCAAACGCCGATGGGTCCTCGACCTGGGTTGTCGAGCTCGATGCGATGTATCCCTTCGACGTGGTTGTCCCCGATGGTCCGCCGAGGATCGTGATCGACCTCCAGTCGGGTCCGTGACAACTCGGCTCCACGCTCGATCAGGACCGGTTCGTTCCCAGAGTTCACAGGGCGCTGGCAACGCTTCGACCGACGCCGGCAGGAAGTGTTCGCCCTGCCGGAAGCGGATGATCGGCTCGAATCGTGCGAGCAAAACCAGCCGCCGACAGCGGGCCCGCCCCCGTTGATGCAGATTCGTCACTTGCCGCCAACCGTACCCAACAACCCGGCGAGCAGGTCTCACAACACCACCAAGACAGGGAGTTGTGTCACCTCATTCTCCAGCGACGTTCATACTTGTCGCGGGCCTGACCTCGGTGTGAGGCGTCAGGGCCGCGACACGAAGGCCCAGTTTGGTTGGACCCGGCCGAATGTCTCGGGTACCTGAGTGGTCCGAACCGGTGACGGAGCTGTCTGTGCTGCGGCCGATCTGCCATGACTGGATCGCGGAGAACCAGCCGTCGGGGGCAAGGACGTTGCCCATGCGGGGCACGTACTGATCGAAGAACACGGTGGCCATCAGCTCACGACGGCTGCGCACGCCGGCCTTCTCGAAGATCGCCTTCACCTGATCCTGCAGCGTGTACGCCGACATGTGCAGCAGCGCTGCGATCTCCTTGGTGTCGACACCTTGCAGCACCAACCGTGCCACGTCGCGTTCACGTGGCGTCAGTTCGTAGGCGGCCACGACCACCGGAACGATCTCGGGCGGGCGTGCCTTCCCACCGGCGTCGACGCGCAGGTGTACCTCGATGCGGCGGCCGTATCCAACGGCGCGCCGCCCGTCGTGGCCGGCGGTCCGCTGCACGCCACGAGCATCGGTGACCCTGGCCTTTTGATGACGGGTGCGCTAATCTCCTCGAGTCACGTCGGTTCTCGGACCCGGCAAGGTGGACTCTCGTGGCGCTCAAGGAATCGGGTGAGCCATGCGTGATGGGCGAGGGCGAGCGGGGACCCATCAGTCGACCCGCTCACGCGAGTCAGTTGCCGACCGGGACGGCATTGCGGGCATCGATCCGGCGCTCATCATCGACGCCGCGTTCCGGCGAGCGAACGTCGGCATGGCCATCACCGACGAAGCCGGTCACTTCCTCGAGGTCAACGACGCCTTCTGCGCCTTTCTCGATCGCTCGCCGGAGGAATTGTCCACGCTGTCGTTCCAGGACGTCACCGCGCCTGAGGACCTCGTCAACAGCGCCACTCGGATGCGCAGCGTGGCGGAGGGCACGACCTCCGGCTTCAGTATCGACAAGCGCTACGTAACAGCGACCGGCGAGCACGTGTGGGCCCGGACCACGGTGGTCGCCGTGCGCGACAACGACGGCGAACTGCTGCGGGTGATCGCACAGATCGAAGACCTCACGACGCGCCACGCCATCGAGGCTGCGCTCGCCCGACGTGGCTCGTACGACGACCTCACCGGCCTCGCCAACCGACAGCTGTTCCATCAACGACTCGACGACGCACTCCGCTTGCCGCAACGCCACGTGCAGAACATGGCGCTGCTCGTCGTCAACCTCGACCGTTTCCACCAGGTGAACGCCGGCCTCGGCCACCTCGCCGGTGATCTCGTCCTTCGCGAGGCCAGCGCGCGACTGACCGCGCTCGTCCGTGGCGGCGACCTGGTCGCTCGGCTCGGCGGCGACGAGTTCGCACTGCTCACGTACGCGATGCGCACACCGATGGATGCAGTCGCGCTTGCGGTCGAGCTCCGCCGGGGACTTGCTCGGCCGTACTGGATCGACGGCAACGCCGTGTACGTGTCCGCACGCCTCGGAGTCGTCGCCAGCTTCGAGGACGCCGATGGTGAGACGCTCGTGCAACAGGCCGCAGCAGCCGCGGAGCAGGCGAAGACGCTCGCCGGCGGTTGGGCCCTGCACATTCCGGGCGCCGACGCTCCGATGCGTGACGAGCTCGGCCTGGTGAGTGACCTGCGCCGAGCCATCGCCGACGGCACCGTCACGGTCGCGTATCAGCCCGTCGTCGATCGCGACGGGCACCTTCGGCACTGCGAGGCGCTCGCCCGCTGGACGCATCCCGAGCGCGGCGCGGTGCCGCCCGAGCAGTTCGTCGTGCTCGCCGAGCAGAACGGGCTGATCGGCGCGCTCACCACGCACGTGATGACGCTGGCCGCGCAACAGACGGCTCAGTGGCGGGCCGACGGCATTCCGGTCTCTGTGGCAGTCAACCTGTCCGGCACCCTGCTCGCCACCCCGGGCCTCGCGGATCGGATCGAGCTCATCCTGGCCGAGGCAGGTCTGCCTGCGGAAGCGCTCACGCTCGAGATCACCGAGACTGCGCTCGCCGACGGCAGCAACCCGGCGATCCTGGCCGCACTCGACGCGTTGCGCACCACCGGCATCCGCATCTCCATCGACGACTTCGGCACCGGCTACTCGTCGCTCACCTATCTCAGGCAGCTGCCCGTCGACGAGCTGAAGATCGACCGGTCGTTCATCCTCGACCTCGACATCGACACCCGCACCGAGCGCATCGTTCGCTCGATCATCGACCTCGCGCACAGCCTCGGCCTGACGGTGGTGGCCGAAGGCGTCGAGGACGAGGCAGTCAGAGCTCGACTGCTGACCATGGGCATCGACTATGTGCAGGGCTTCACCATTGCACGGCCGGCCCCGGCTCAGCTCATCGTCGATTGGTTGGCGGAGCACGCGACGCCCACCGCACCTGTGCGTCCTCTGCTCGACGACCCGCGCGGTCTCGACATCCTCGTGGTCGACAACGAGGCCGCCAGCCGTACGGCACTCCGCGCCCGTCTCAAGCAGAGCAGCCACCGGGTGACCCTGGCGCACAGCGGTGCGGCCGCCCTCGCCAAGCTGAAGAAGCACATGCCCGACGTGATCATCCTCAACCTCGCGGTGCCTACGCCGTCGGGTGTCGAGACCGTTGCGCGCATGCGCGACGCGGGCTACGCCGGGCCCATCCTGCTGTTCAGCGGCTCGGCACCCGACGAGCTGGCGGCCACCCGCTTTCCCCTCGACGTGTGGCCCGTCTCCGCCGCCGACGAGGCGCTGCTCATACGACTCATCGACGGGTATGCACAGACCGCCACAGTGCCATCGGCAGTCGATGCCGCAATGGCCGTCGCCAGGCGATAGCACCGTCAACCGACGGTTCAACGCTCCATCAGCAGGCTCACTGTCGTCGCCGCGGCACCAGTGGCGACGAGGACAGTGAGGGTCTGATCGGCGCGTTGGTACGTTTGGAACACCACCGACTCACTCACGGCTGGGGTTTCCGCCGGCACCCATCCGAGTGCTGCGAGCTGCTCGACGTAGAACGCCGATGCATCGGCGACGCTGCTTGCCGTCTCGTACGTGAGCACGCCGGGCAGCGACGACACGTTGGTGGCGTCGGGCAACGTCGGAGCCGTCACCACACCGGCCGGGCAACCCTCCGGCACAGTGGATTCGACGGGTGCGTCGATGTCAGTGAGCTGGTAGTCCCACGACACGGTCCCTGCCCCGCCCTCACCGAAGTACTCCGGCCCGCCGTCGGTGCTGAGCAGGTATTTGACGACCAGAGCGCTGTCCGGTGCGACCCACACCTCACCCGTCGACGGCGCGATGTCCTGTTGACCGAGTGCCTGGTCGTCGAACGTGTAGTGATCGGCAGCGACACCGGCAATCGTCTCGCTGCCCACAGCTGTGGCGCCGTACACCCGGGTGAGAAAGCCGGCCGGTTCCATCTGCTCGCCCAGCGATGTCCCCACCTCGACGACCCTGGCCGAGCACGCATCATCACCGACTCGTTCGTACACGACCCCTTCGGCCTCAGCCATCACGACGGTGCGCACATCGGGCAGGTCGCCCGACTTCTCGATGGTCAGGTGCCGCGTCGCGGGGTCCTTCGTGGCCAGCATCGTGTACGTGGTGGACCACGCCTCCGGCGCACCGGCGCGGGTGCCGTCGAAGGACAGCACCAGCGTTGCGCGGTAGCTGTTCAGGTCCCCGAGACCATCGTCGGTCCGGGGGAGCGTGAAGTCGCCCGTCCCGAGCACCAGGTCTCCCTCCGCAAACAGTTCGTCGGCGGGTTCGTCGCCGGGAACGGACTCGTCGGAGGCGGTGCCGTCGGCAGTCGTCGCCTTCATCGAGGTGTCGTCAACCGTGCTGCCAACCGGTGAGCCGGAGCCCGAGCCCGATCCAGAGTCCGAGCACGCCGACGTCACCAGAGCCACGCAGACGAGGGACGCCCAGAGCCACGCGGTGGGTGTGTCGGTGGCGCTCATTTCGGCGTGATCCGTGTGGCGACCACAAGGGCGTCGCCCGTCATCGCGTAGTACGACGATGATTCGAGGTTCTGCGGTTGACGCGCGCCACCGCCGCTGGCCGGCACGGTCACCGTCACCGCGCTGGCGGTGACCTGAGCGGAATCGTTCACGCCTGCCGGGCAACCTCCCACGTTCGACAGCGCCGTGAGAAAATAGGTGATCTCCACCGTCAACTCACCGTCCTCGATGACGCCGGCCAGCTCAACGTCGCTGCTCTGCACAGAGATAACGGAGCTGCACTGCCCGGCTACAGCGATGACAGGAATCCAGATCATCCTTGCCACTCCGGTGAGGTGACCATCGGCATCGCGCTTCAGCCCGCCCTCGATCGAGCCGACCAAGGTCACGCCTTGCGCGGAGAAGTGTGAGAACGCCGTGACCTTGTATGCGCACGACTCCACTTTCAGCTGAATCGTTGTCTGGACGATGTCTCGACGTGGGGGCCTGATCCTGAGGCCGAGCAGCGACCCCCACCACACCTGATCGATCTTCCCCGTGAACCTGATGCTGGTGGTGCCTTCTTTGAGTGCCGTGAACGTGAACAGAATTTCGCCGGGACGGTTGACGCCGAGACCGGTGTTGGTGGCGATCGGGTTCACTCTGCCGACACCGTCGGCCGGCATCTCCGCAACGACACGTGCTCCGTTGATGTACTCCACCTGGTCGCCCTGGTTACCCGTGAACAGCGCTCGGTCGACGTACACGCTGATCGGCACCTCGTCGTCCACGCAGATGGTCGAAGTGTTGCCCTTGTTCCGAATTGCGTAGATCCCGTAGCGCACCTCCGAGCTGGCACGATGTGCGGACACCGACGTGGGAACCGCGGCGATCCATAAAGGCGCCAGGAGCGCGGCGACGATCAGCATCCGCGGACAACGCCGTTCAACCACAGTCACCTGCCGCGGCTGGGCCCACTTCGAGCTCTTTGGTGCGATGACCGTTCTGCACGCTCGCACCGCTCACCGGGTCGACGATGGAGATCGATTCGTCGTAGTCGAGCGTCAGCGTGAAGGTGTCGGCAGTCGGGGTGAGCGCGGCGGTGCCGGCCTTGGTGCCGTCGACCACCAGGCCGCTGTCCCACGTGGTGTGCTCCTCGCCCGTCAGCGGCCCAGAGCCGCCGGCCACCATCGTCACGTCGTAGAACACGTCCTGGGTCAGGTTCCCCCCTGCCTCGAACGAGGCGACGATGTGCCACGGGCCCAGTTCGGATTGGCAGCTGATGGCGTCGTACTTGGTGACCGCGCCACTCTGCTCGCTGGTGATGGCGTCGTGGACGGCCCACCCGGTCGCCGCGGGTGCGCCTGTCTCGGTGGCTGCGTCGGTTGCGTCGGTCTTGCCGGTGGTCGACGGCGCATCACTGGTCGCATCAGTGGTCGGCGCTGCTGACGAGGTGACAGCCGCGCTGTCGGCGGCGGGGGAGTCGTCGCTCGCGCCACAGCCACTCGCGGCGAACAGAACGACTGACGACAATGCAATCCACCATGCGGATCGGCGCGGTGCGTTGGTCGACATGATCCGAGTATAAAGATGGCGGCTGCCTGGGGACACCATGAAATCCCTAGTTTCCGGCCCGCTGAAGCGTCCCGCGGCGTCGGCATCAGCAGCGTCACTACGGTGGAGAGATGACATCACCCCAGGTGGATCAGCCCCCGGACGGCATGTCGGATGGAGTGCGTTGCGTGCTCGGGGTGGTCGCGGTCGACGTCACCGGCGAGGTGGCGGTGGTGCGCAGTGCACTCGAGTTGCTGGGCGACGATACGAAGAGCCAGGCGGCAGCCGATCTCGTCGCTGCCGAGGCAAGCGGACGGGTTGTGATCAGCGGTAGCCGCATCGCCTTCGCCGTGCCCACGAGCGCTGCCGCGTGGTTGCTGAACCTTGAACCCGAGGAGCGGCGCGCCGTGCATCGCGCACTCGCCGACGTGTTGACCGAGCCGCGCCACCGTGAGATGCGTGCGGAGCACTTGGTCGGTGCCGCGATCGGCCCGGATACCGATGCGTCGAACGCGCTTGCCGAACTGGGCCAGCGCGCCGCGCAACGTGGGGCCACCCGAATTGCTGCCGAGTACTACACCCGTGCGGCCCCGCTCGCCGGAGACCCGGAAGTGCGCGCGCTGCGTATGCACCTCGCTGCCGACAGTTCTTGGAACGCAGGCGACTACGACGCAGCGCGGGCAGCGTTCTCCGACGCGTTCATCGGTTCCTCGCAGCCGGCACTGCGCGCTGACACGATGCTGCAGCTCGGACAGTTGGAGATGTACCAGCGCGGACCGCGCTACGCGCGTGACCTCTTCCTCGCGGCTTCGAAGGCCGTGGAGCCGTACGACATCGACCGCGCCGCAAACCTCCTCGTGCATGCAGCCAGCACAGCAACGCTGTCATCCGACATCGTCGGTGCGTTGTCGATCGCCCGCCAGGCCGAACTTCTGGCACGAGGCGGCAACGGCACCAGCGCGATCGCGGCTTCGCTGATGGTGGCGTTTCTGAGCTTCCACCATGGCGACACGGCCGAGTTCGACGCACGCTTCCCAGAACTCTCCCGCATCGCCGAACTGGTGCTCGACGCCGACGTGCCGGAAGCTGACCTGTTCCTGCAACTGGTCGGAATGACCCACGTGTACAGCGAGCGGTGGGACACGGGTCGCATGTATCTCACGGCCGTCGGGCACGGGGCGAGCCGTCGGAAGCGCTCGGCAACTGCCGCGCTGGCGAGCGCAACTCTGGCCGAACTGTGCTGGCGATCGGGCCGCTGGGAGGAAGCCTCGGCGCTGGTCTCCAGCGACTTGGTGCTCGACGTGACGCTCACCGGGGCGCGCTTGTGGCTACTCGCGTTCACTGCGCACATCGACGCCGGCTTGGGTCGCACCGACGAGTGTCGTTCGCGAGCGCGGCTGGCCATCGACGAGGCGGAGCTGATGGGCTTCGACACGGTTGTCATGTGGGCGCGCCACGCACTTGGCCTCCTCGAGCTGGGGCTCGGATCGCCCTCGGCAGCGGCTGCGCATCTCGACCGACTGGCAGCGACCGCGACCGCGCACGGCCTACTCGACCCGAGCGGCATGTGGTGGCAGGCCGACCATGTGGAAGCACTGCTCCGCGCCGGCCGCCGTCGCGAGTCAATGGCCGCGCTCGCTCGCCTCGAAGTGGCCGCGACGCAAAGCGACCGCGTGTGGCCCGCAGCAGCGGCGGCGCGATGTCGCGCACTGCTCGCTCCTTCAGCTGACGCGGCGGAGGTGTGTTTCGCAGAGGCGCTGACGTACCACGCACGATTGACCGCGCCGTTCGAGTTGGCCCGCACTCTGCTGTGCCGAGCGGAGCATCGCGCCGCCCAGCCGACCGGTCCCGACCCGACCACCGATCTCGACGAGGCAGCAGCCATCTTCGTTGCGCTGGGCGCAGTGGCGTGGGGCGCGCGAGTGCAGGCCGTCCGCAACAGAGTTGCCGCACACGCCGCACCCCCGCCGCACTCCGTGCTCTCGCCCGCCGAGCGCCGCGTCGCCGCTGCCGTGGCGGAGGGCTTGACCAACCGAGAGGTTGCGGCGCAACTGCACGTGGGCGAGAAGACGGTGGAGTTCCACCTGCACAACTGCTACCTCAAACTCGGCATCACGTCGAGAACGCAGCTGGTGCGCCTCCTGACTCGTGCGTAGAACGGCAATGGCCATGCGCACGACGCCGTTGATGGCGTCGGCTCGCGGTCCTGCCCTGGCCGTAGGTGGGTCACAATGGAGATCCTCGCGAACAGGAGCACCACCATGCCGCAGCACCCAACCACCGGATTCGACCTTGCCGAAGCCGATCGCCTGTTGACCACCACCAAGCAGGTACGCCAACGGCTCGACCTCTCTCGGCTCGTGCCGAACGACGAACTGCTCGAATGCATCGAGCTCGCCGGCCACGCACCAATGGGCGGCAACCTGGAACGCAACCGCTGGATGATCATCGACGATCCCGCGCTGAAGGCCGCCATCGCAGTGCGCTTCGCGGAGGTCGGGCGCCCGTACCTTGCATTCAACTCCGAGGCACGTGGCGACGACCGCAGCCAGCGGGTCGTCGCGTCGGCGAACTTCCTCGTCGACCACCTCTCCGAAGTGCCGGCGCTCGTGCTGTCGATGCGTCTCGACCGGCCGCCAATGACGCAGTCGCAGGGCCAGGTCGCCGCCTACTACGGCTCGGTCCTGCCCGGCGTGTGGAGTTTCCAGCTCGCAGCGCGCGCCCGCGGCATCGGCTCGGCGTGGACCACCTTCCACCTCGAGCACGAAGCCGAGATCGCCGAGCTACTCGGCATCCCGCCCTCCGTCACGCAGGTATGCCTGCTCGCAGTCGGCTACTACACCGGCGACACGTTCGCCCCCGCCCCGCGCCGCCCCGCCGAGGAAGTCACCTACCTCAACACCTGGAAAGCCCCGGTCCGCTGACCGTCGCCGCAGGTGCCTCCTCCATCAGCCAAGCTGTGGGTTGGATCGAAGGCGCACAACGGGAGTTGGTGGAATCATGAACGGACCGATGGACACGCTCGCAGATCGGATGGGGCAGCTCACCGCCGACGGATGGATCGAGCAGCTCTCGGTCAGCGACGGCGGGTTGCGCTGTGACGGTTGCGGGCGGTGGACCGCACCGGAGGCCGTCGTTGTGGATGAGGTGTACCGCTTCGAGGGCACGAGCGATCCAGGTGACGAAGCGATCCTGTTCGCGTTGTCGATGCCCTGCGGACATCGCGGCCAACTGCCGGCGGCATACGGAATCGACACGCCACCAGAGGTCATCGACGTCGTGAAGCGGCTTCCACTGACCCGAGGCTGAGTCGCCGCGCTGATCCCAGAGAGGCACCGATTCGCCTCCACGGAACAGCTGGGTACGTAGGCCCGAATACGGGTCAGCACGCATGCGAGATACTGGCAGGCATCGATGCCTCGTCGATCGCAATCTGAGCATGTTGCGGTCGACGACACCGAGGAGGACAACATGCGTCACATCGTCACCCACGCCGCAGTCGGATTGGGCATGGTCGGGCTGATACTTGCTGCAGCGAGCTGCGGCACAGCGGAAGCACCCACCAAGGCCGGCGGCGCCAACCCGCCCGTGACCCTCACGGCAATCTCTCCCACCGGGCCTGGCTACCCTGGCGGCGACCAACCGGCGGAGTGCGCGCGACAGGTGAGTCAACTCTCCAACGGTGCGCTCACCATCGAGATCGCCCCATCGATGAAGCTCAGCGGCGCGAACAACGAGATCAGCACAGTCAAAATGGTGCAGAGTGGCGAGGTCGATCTCGGTCTGGTACCAACGCGCATCTGGGATGTGGTTGGAGTCGACACGTTCCCGCGCGTTGCAGGCGTCGTTCCTGATCGATTCCAACGAGCTGGCCGACACGGTGCTGCTCGACCCCATCGTTGATGAGATGCTCGCCGGTCTTGCCACTGCGGGGTTGTTAGGGCTGACAGTGGCGTTCGATTCGTTGCGTCAGCCGGTCGGTATTGCCGGCCCGCTGCTGGCACCGGCCGACTTCGAAGGCATCGGCTTCCAGGCAGCGCAGAGCAAGGTCCAGGACCTTGTTTTCTCCACCCTGGGCGCGAAGGTGACGAACGTCAATGGGGCTGACCTCGAAGCGGGTGTGCTCGACGGGTCGATCGCAGGCCTCGAGAACTCGATGCAATTTCCGGTGAAGCCGGTGGCCGGTGTGATCACCGGCAACGCCGTGGTGTACGTGAAGGCGAACGCGATCATCACCGCTTCCAAGGTGTTCGATGGACTGACCGACGAGCAGCGGTCCGTCCTGCGTGACGCAGCGAAGGCCACCCGGGACTGGCCCACGCGGCAGCACCCTGATCTGGTCAAGTCCGCTGCTGCGTACTGAGTACTGCGTACTGAGTACTGCGTACTGCGTACTGCGTATTGCGTATTGCGTACTGCGTATTGCGTACTGCGTATTGCGTACTGCGTACTGCGTACTGCGTACTGCGTACTGCGTACACGGCGAAGGCGATGTGGTGGTGGCCTCGCGTGACCAGCTCTCAGCGTTGCGGGCGGCCGCGCAACCGGCCTACGACGAGCTGAACGCCGACCCGTTCACCAAGAAGGCGATCGAGCGAATCACCGAGCTTGCGGCCGGCGTGCCGGCGTCACCAGCAATCACGCCGTGCGCAGCGGAAGGAGCCGACAACAGCGCGCCGTCGGAGGCCGACACGGCGCCCGTCACTGCTGCCGGCGACCAGACGGTGATTGATGGTGTGTGGCGAATGGTGGTGGACCTCGACCCAAACGCCGACCGACCCAACGCACAGCAAGACGCCACCGAGAACAACGGAACCTGGACCTTCACCTTCAGCAACGGTGAGTTCATCGTCACCGACCCCGGTGCCTCGAATGGCGGAACTTTCGTGATCAATGGCAACCGGGTGAGCATGGTCGAGCCAGGCGGATATCGCTGGGAGTTCACCTACGAGCGCTCGGGCGACACGATGGCTTTCGGCTATTGGCCCGGCGGCGGCGACGACGATCAGTCG